>Ga0209023_10000107_pt1 | contig 146277 bp, 144 predicted proteins | sample LakOneMetagenome_FD_187468 | JGI IMG/M metagenome (GOLD analysis project Ga0209023, IMG submission 187468) | Freshwater and sediment microbial communities from Lake Erie, Canada (SPAdes) (version 2) | ecosystem: Environmental > Aquatic > Freshwater > Lentic | place: Lake Erie, Canada...
GGTGAAACCCCCGCCGTTTTTTCGTGCCCGCCAATGGGGCCGCCGAGGCTTCCCGTGCGATCCGGGCATGGCGGCCGTGCCAAGGTCGTGATCCCGGAAGCTGGTGAGCCGCGCCCTCCCATGGGGATCTCCGCCCGGCGGCCGGCGGCCGGCGGCGAGATCTAGGGACGAGTCGCGGCGGGCCGCCCGGCCCTGGGCGGCGGCAGGATCGGGGGCAGTTGCTCGCCCCGCCGCTCACGCGCGCCAGGACGCTCAATTCCCCGAGGTTTGGAAGTGGCTCTTGAGCTCGCAAGGTCGGACGCCGCCGGGTTCCCCGTGCTTCGGCTGCCCACCGGTCCGCAGGGCGTTCAATTCCGGCGTCTAACGCGCCGCGCGGCGCTCGTCGTCCTCGAACTGTAAGATGGGTGACGCCTTGGCGATGATGTCTTCCAGTTGGTCGCGGAACAGCCGACCCTGAGCCGTCAGAAACAGCAGCCGCACGCGGCCGTCCTCGCCGCCCTGGAAGGCTTCGACCAAGCCAACGGACGGCGGGATCGCGCCGTTCATGTCAGGGGGCGCCAGCGCACGGGCGCGGCGCGAAGCCGAAGCCTCGGTGATGCCCGTGATTTGCGCAAGTTCGCTGACGTTGATGCCTTCGTTCTCGCAGATGTAGAGGAAGATGATCAGGTCGCTGACGACCAACTGAGGACTTAGCCGCCTGAACAGGTCGATCCCCTGCAGCAGCGAGTTGCGCTTGCGGGCCATCTCAGTCGGCGTCGTAGACCGACAGGCGGCCCGTGAACGGACCTTGAAGTCCCGGTGGCAGGGCGCGGCGCCGGTTCTTTGGACGGCGTTCCTTGATCTCGAGGACGGCCGCGTCATACGCAGCGTGGATCGTTCCCATCAGCGACTCGATACGCTTCTGGTGGTCGGCGGCAGAAACGAAATCGGTCGCGTCGATATCGATGATGATCTGGGCGCGAAGCGGTATGGACATCGGAAGCACCTGAATTAATGACCCCATGCATGGGCGCATTAATTGCGCGCTGATCCTCCTGTTCGAATAGGTCCACTTGCGTGCTCCAGAGGGCGCCACCGTTGGGAACGGCGGATTCGATCCGTCCCCCGGTCGTCTCCCATCGGAACGGGCCCGTGACGGGGCGTTCAGGCTTAACGTCGTTCTAGGAGCGGCGACGCGTGTATTTGATGACCCAGCGATCGATCCACGGATCGGTCGGGTGGACCTTGGCCTGCCAGCGCCAGGTGAAGGCGTCGGGGGTGACGTCCTGGAAGACCATGCGCTGGATCGGCGTCCCTTCGGACTCGCGGACGTTTTCAAAGTAGAAGACGCCGTCGGGGCCGGTCATCGGGCCGCCCACGAAGTTGAACCAACCGCCCTTGTCGTCGACCCAGGTCTGTCGCCACTGTTTCAGGCGCGGGACCCAGGTGGAGATGGACATGCCGGACAGGCCGCCGGCGTCGGCCGTGAAATGTTCGTAGATCACGCAGGCGCCAAACTCGTCGCGGGTGATGCGATTGCGTGCATGGCCGGTCGTGCCGTCGCCGTTGTCCCATACGCCGTCCCAGTCGCCGACCCAGAAGTCGAGCTGACGGTATTCGGCGCTGCTGCAGGGGGGCGGAGGCGCCGCGGTCGGGGTCTGGGCGGACGCGCACGTATTCATCGCGATCAATCCGGTGAAAAACAGGCTGGCGAGCGTGCTGCGGCGAAATGGCATGGCGGGTCCTGGCGCTAGTTGCGGCGCGTGTAGATGTTGTCGTAGCGCGGCGTCCAGGTGGCGCCGTCGTCCAGCGAGGCGTCGGAGTATTGCCGCACCGTCCCGTCCGGGCGCTTCGAGAAGATCATCCGGTCCATCACCGTCGCACCCGGATGGGCGCGACTGGGATACGTCGCGATCAGCACCATCTCGCCCTTGTCGTTGAGTCCGCCGATGAATTCCCGGCGCGAACCGCTGCTGTCGATCCACAGCTGACGCCATTTTTTCTCAGCAGGGACGTAGATATTCAGGCTGCCTCCGGTGAGGTCGGGTTCGGCCCAGTTCTCCCGAATGCCACAGCCGCCATAGACAGACTCGATCACGCTTTCGCCGGGCGTATGATTGAGGACATCCTCCACCGTCCAGCGTCCGACCCAGAAGTCGAACTGCCGGTATTCCGGCGCCGTGCAGGCCAGCGGGGCTGAACTTCCTGCGCCCACTGCCGCAACCGGGCTGGAACAGGCGGTCGCGGCGATGGCGGCGAGCAGGATCTTGAACTTCACGTCACTTCCTCCGGTAGTCGCGTGCAGAATGCAGGCTGGACGACGACCCGTAAGGCGCCACTTGGGCGGCGCAATTGGCGCCACCGCTCGAAGGTCAGCTCCGGCGTGAACCAGTGGCCCCCTTTGCGATTCCAAAGCGGTCCCTGACAAAAGCGGAGCGGGCCAGTAGCGCCACCCTGCGACGAAATTCTCTCGCGCTTCCGCCACCCGGCATCGGTAAACGACCGGTTGCTCGATCGACGCCGCCGAGCCTCAGCCTGCTGTCGATCTGCACAAGGTCGGGCGCTTGGATGGCTTCGGTCTCGCAGCCGCGCACGGCGATGACCAGGCCGCGGAAAGCCAACGGGGAGCGCGCTGGCCCCTCCGCGCTTCCAAGAGTGGCTCTGTCGCGCCGGCGCCGGGCCGGTAGGGTTCTCAGTTGGAAATCCAATGCCGCCGGCTCGCGTGGGGTCAGAGGTTGGTGAATTGCGGCGGCGCGGCCTCCGAAACCCAAAGCCAGGAGTGCAATTGATGTGTCCGCCCATTGACCACTCCAAGCGTCGCACCGGGGTGACCAGACTTTCCTTTCTCGCCGGCTCGGCGCTGTTTGTCTCAAGCGCACTGGATGCATCAGCGCACGCCGCAAGAAGCGATCATGCGCCAGTTCCAAACGGCTCCCTGCTCGGGCCCTACAACAATGCGTGGCTGTTCACTGTGCGACAGGCCGATGGACACACGCGGCAACAAGGCATCTGGTCCGACCACCTCCAGTTCCGGGAAGCGGATGGTCGGCGCGCCTTGCTCCGAGTTCAGGGTATGACCTACGTCAACGGCGCGTCCTCGAGCGTGCTGAATATGTTCGACCCCCAGACGATGTTGCCGATCTCGTCGCAAACGCGGGGGCCAGACGGCAAGACAATCAAACGCACTTTTGAAAACGGCCGCGTGAAATCAACGAACATTGCAGGACCTGGCGCGGCCGAGGTGAACACTGACTTCGCAGCGGAAGGCCCCGTCTACGATTTCTACGGCGGCATGTACGGTCTTCTGCTCGCCACCTTTCCGCTAGGTCCCGGGGCCGAGGGCGTGTTTCGCTCGGTCGAAGAATTCGACGACGCGGTGACGACCGCGAGCTTCCGGGTCGTGGGCCGCGAACGGACGCTCGCCGGGTCCCGCGGACTGATCGATACGTGGCGCGTCGAGGCCAATCGGACCGGCAAGCCCAATATGACCTTCTGGCTGTCGCAGGCGGCGCCTTACATCATCAAGCTTGAGATGGGGAACGCGGGCGACGCCCAGATCATGAGCTTCGACATGATTTGATGGGCGGATAAAGCCCGACAGCTTCACCTACACCATCGCCGACACCGGATGGCGCTGGCCGCCTGCCATCGGTTCCTGGGCCTGGCGCCGGCCCCGGTGATCGACGGGTTCACGGGCGATCAGCGCGTATTCATCGGCTGGGCCTCGATGTGGCGTGCGAAGTTCAACCCCAACTTCGTCCGCAACCATCTTGTCCAGGGTTCAAACGCCCCACCATCCATCCGCGGCAACAGCCCGTTTGCCGATCTCGACACCGTGTACGCGGCGTTTTCGGTGCAGCCCGGTGACCGGATGTTCCAAACCCGCGAGCAACGCGTGCATCTCTGGTGACCGGCCATGGTGTGATCGTCCGATTTGCCGAACCCTTGAATTCACCGGCTCCCGACGCGGCCACGCCGGTAGGCCTATGCTAACGGCCTGAGGTGGCTGACCAGCGTCGGAATCAAGTCGCTGACAGTGGGATGGATCGGCGTGACCTGGCGCAACCCCTGGGTCGCGGCGTCGGCAGCCATCAAGTTGAGCAGGGAATGCACGATCTCTTCGCCTTCGATGCACGGCAGGGTCGCGCCCGGGATACGGTCTGAGCCGCCGCCGACGAGAATCTTCATGAAGCCCGTGCGGCGCTCCCCAGCTGGATCGCGGGAGATCTGTGGGGTAAAATGCGAGGTGTCGACCGTCAGCCCGAGCGAAATCCTGTTGGTACATATCCAGGTGTCGAAGCAAGGGCGGAAGCGGCCTCCGCCAGCGACCGCCGACGAGTGTTTTCCAAGGGAAACAATCGCGGCCGTGGGTCCAGGGCCCACAGTCTGACCCCTATCGGGCAACCGGCGCCTGTCGGGCCAACATTCCGAGGGAAGGCCGCCTTCGCCGCCGCCCCGAGCCAGGCGCGAACTTCACCTTGACGCTCGGCTCCGCAGCAGATTGCCTCCGCGAATGGCGCGCGGATCCGCACTGACAAGGCTTCTGCATATCGATCGCGACGCTGGCGTCAGCCTGCAGGCCCAACTGCGCGAGCAGTTCGCCTCGGTAATCCTGTCGGGCGCCGCGCCCGAAGGGACCCGCCTGCCGTCGTCCCGCGCGGTGGCGGACGAACTGGGCGTGGCCCGCAACACCGTGACCCTGGCGTACGGTCAGTTGCTGGCCGACGGGCTGGTGGAGGCCCGCACCCGCAGCGGACTGTATGTACCGCAGCAGGTTGCCGGCGCGCGGCCCGGCGTGCTGGGTCCGGCTCCGGCGCGCGGTTCGTTTCCCTGGGCGTCGAAGCTCAAGAACCGCATCGTCAGGCGCACTGGATTTCGCTGCCCGCCGGATTGGCGGCGCTATCCTTATCCGTTCGTGGACGGCTGCTTCGACGCGGCCTCCTATCCGCTGAATGACTGGCGTGAAGCGACGCGACTGTCGCTGGGTGCGCGGGACATCGCCGACTGGACCGCCGACGGGGGCGAGGCGGATGACGCCCTGCTGATCGAGCAAATTCGCACCAAGATTCTGCCGAGACGGGGCATCGACGCCCGGCCCGAGGAAATCCTCATCACCGTCGGCGCCCAGCAGGCGCTGCACGCCATCACCGAATTGCTGGTCGAGAAGAAGACCCGGGTGGCCGTCGAGGAGCCGGGTTACCCCGACCTGCGCCAGATGCTGCGCCGCCGCGGCGCCGACATTCACCACCAGCCCGTGGACGAGCACGGTCTGATCGTCGACGATCGCCTGGACGGCGCCGAGCTGATCTTCACCACCCCCAGCCACCAATACCCGACCGGCGCCACCCTGTCGCTGGAACGGCGGCGCGCGCTCGTCGCCCTGGCGCGGGGTCATGACGCAATCCTGGTCGAGGACGACATCGATTGCGAGGCCAACTACATTGAGCCCGCGCCGCCGGCCCTGAAGGCGCTGGATGCGGACGGGCGCGTCATCTATGTCGCCGGCTTGTCGAAAATCCTCGGCCCGGCGCTGCGGCTCGGCTTCGTGGTGGCGTCGCCGGATCTGCTGGAAGAGTTGCGCAAGGTGCGGCGCCTGACGGTGCGCCACCCGCCCCTCACCAATCAGCGCGCCGCGGCGCTGTTCCTGTCGCTGGGCCACTACGACGCCACCATGCTGCGGCTGTGCCGCACCTTTCGCGACCGGCGCCTGGCGCTTCGCGATGCGCTCAACCACTACCTGCCGCACTTCGTCGACGTTCGCCTCGGTCAGGGCGGCACGGCGTTCTGGGTGCGCGGGCCGGAAGGGTTGAAGGCGCGCGATCTGGCCCACCGGGCCGCCAAGCGCGGCATCCTGATCGAGCCCGTGGACAGCTACTATGCCTTGCCCGACGGCGGCGGCGACAATGTCTTTCGTCTGGGCGTCACCAGCCTGCCGCGCGAGCGCATCCGCGCCGGAGTCGCCACCTTGGCCGCGGTGGTGCGCGATATGCTGGGCGGTCCGCGTGAACGGCTGGAGACGGCGGTCGGCGAGCGGCTGAGCGGTGAGCGACTGCGCGAGGTGATGGGCTCAGCGGTGCTGCTGTACCGCACGGTCTATGGCGAGCCCTGCATCATTGAACTCAGCGTGGACGGAGCCATGCGCGGGCGCGCCGGCTACGCAAACGAAGACCGCGACGTCGGGCGCTGGTGGCTGCAGGACGACATGTGGTGGCGCCAATGGGAGACGTGGGCTTACGGCGAACCGGTCGGTTTCGTCTGCGTCCTGGAAGGCTCGACGCTGAAGTGGTTCTACGCCGACGGCCGGCTGATCGACAGCGCCGTGCTGGCCGAAAGCCCTCCCGAGGAGCCCATCGAACTGGCTCCATAGATACCTTTCATCTGGTCCTAACGCCCCCTCCGGTCTGGCTCCACAGTCACGCTAGACATGGGGGAGCAGCGCATGGCCGGGTTCGGGGTCGGATGCCTGCAACTGGCGCTGAGCGGCGGGGACAACCTCGACGCCATCGAGCGCGAGATCCGCGCCGCCAAGGCGCGCCTGCCTTGGCTGCAGATGATGCTGCTGCCCGAGCTGTTCTGTTTCGGGGTCTCCACCGACCACGCCCAGCCCATGCCCGGGCCCGCCGAGAACCGCTTCTGCGCCTTGGCCCGCGAACTGGACATTTGGCTCATCCCCGGTTCGATGTTCGAGAAGCGCGAAGGCCGCACCTACAACACCTCCTCGGTCATCGATCCGTCGGGCGCGGTGATCGCGCGCTATCGCAAGATGTACCCCTTCCTGCCCTACGAGCGCGGCGTCACGGCGGGGGACGAGCCGGTGGTGTTCGACGTGCCCGGCGTAGGCCGCTTCGGCCTGTCGATCTGCTACGACATGTGGTTCCCGGAGACCTCGCGGACCCTGGCCTTCATGGGAGCCGAGGTCATCCTGCATCCGAGCCTGACCAACACCATCGACCGGGAGGCGGAGCGCGCCATCTCCCGGGCCACGGCGACCACGAACCAATGCTATTTCCTGGACCTGAACGGCGCCGGCGAACTCGGTTTCGGACGCTCGGGCTTCTACGGGCCGGGCGGCGAGGTGATCTGGGAAGCTGGTGAGAACCGCGAGATCATCGCGCTTGATCTGGACCTCGACTACGTGCGCCGCGTGCGCCGGCGCGGTTGGCACGGGCTGGCCCAGAGTCTGAAGAGTTTCCGCGACGGTCCCACGGACTTCGCGCCCTACCGGCCCGGCGCCCGATCGCCGGCGCTGGACGACCTTGGGCCGCTCGAAAAGCCCATGCCCGAAGCGCCCGCCGCGCCGGCGGGCGATGACGTCATCGTCTCAAAACGCACCGCAACGGACGAAGCCGCGGAGTGATCCGCCGTCTATGACCAGGGGGAATAAGATGTCGAACAAGAGCTTTCTGATGGGGTCCGCGGCCGTCGCCGCCTGGGCCCTGCTGGCCGCATCCGCGCAGGCGCAGACCACCCCGGCAGCGCCGTCCGATGTCACCGAGGTCGAGGCCGTGGTCGTCACGGCCACCGGCCGCGAAATGGACGTGCAGGACATCCCGTACAACATCTCGGCCGTCTCCGGCGACGACATCGAGGACCGCGCCATCGTCGACGCTGTCGACGTGCTTCGCTCCGTCCCGGGCGTGGCGGTTGTCGATCGCGGCTATCGCAACTCGGCGGTGACCAATGGCGTCTTCATTCGCGGCCTGAACGTCGATGGATCGGCGCTGGGCGATTATTCGGTGTCGGGTGTTTCGACGGTGTCGACCTATGTCGACTCCACCCCCATCTTCGCCAACTTCCTGCTCAAGGATGTCGAACGCGTCGAGGTGCTGCGCGGGCCGCAGGGGACGCTGTACGGCTCGGGCTCGCTGGGCGGCACGGTCCGATACATCCTGCGCGAGCCAGACACGGACGCCTATTACGCCCAGGCCAGCGTCGGCATTTCCAGCGTTGACGGTTCATCGAGCGTCGGCTGGCGCGGCGACGCAACCGTGAACATTCCGCTGGGCGAACGCGCGGCCCTGCGACTTAACGCTGCGCTGCTCGATTACCCCGGCGTCACCGATTACGTGAACCTCTACGTCCTGGACTCCACTGGCGCGCCGGCCGCGCCCAGCGGGGTGCTGTCGCCCAACGCGCAGTATCGCACCCAGAAGGACGCCGACACGGTGAACATCTGGTACGTCCACGCCGCTCTGCTGGTCGACGTCACCGACAACTTCAAGCTCAAACTGTCGCATTTCCGCCAGTCCGACGAGATCGGCGGCCGGCGTCAGGTGACGCGCGGCGTCGACGGGTTCGGTCATCCCTACGGCGAGTACGAGAACGGGTCGATCCAGCTTGAGCCGTCGTCGCGGGACGTGAACCTGACCTCGCTGGAAGCCACGCTTGACCTCGGCTTCGCCACCCTGACCTCGTCGACCTCATACTATGACCACGACGGCGAAAGCGTCAGCGAGAACACCGGCTTTTACGCCAAGGCAGGCTTCCTGGCCTTCTATTACAACTATCCCCGCCCGATGGCCTCGGCGGTGCGTCAATACGGCGACCAGTCCTTCATCCAGGAACTGCGACTTGTGTCGGACACCGGCGGGACCTTCGACTACATCGCCGGCGCCTACTGGCAGGACCAGAACCTGCTGTCGGCGCAGCAAAGCTACCTGCGTGGATTCAAGCGCTGGTGGGACCTGGCCACGGGCCTGCCCGGCCTGGTCTCGGGCGATCAGGACTTCGACTATCGGCGCGAAGAGCACTTCACCACGGGGGCGGTGTACGGCGAGTTGACCTGGCATCCGACCGACACGGTCGCGGTCACCGGCGGCTTCCGCTACTTCTCCAACGATTCCAAGAACGACACCCACATCGCCCTGCCGCTCTATGTGGGCTTCGCGGCGCCGACGGATGTCACCTATTCGAACTCCGACGACGGCTGGCTGTTCAAGGGCAACCTGTCGTGGAACTTCAGTCCCGATCACATGCTGTACGGCACCATCTCGCAGGGGTATCGCCGCGGCGGCTCAAATGCCGTTCCGCTGACCGGCACCTTTGCCGAAGATCCGCGCTGGCAGAGCTACGGCCCCGACGACGTCACCAACTACGAGATCGGGCTGAAGGGGCAGTTCGACACCTTGCGCTACACCGTGGCGATCTTCCGCGTCGACTGGAACGACATTCAGCTCAATACGGCCACGCCGAACTGGGGCTTCTACGTCGTGCAGAACGGCGGGGCGGCGCGCACCCAGGGCATCGAGCTGGAACTGCAGGGCGATTTCACCGACGAGCTGCACTACAGCTTCGGCTATTCGTACGTAAACGCTGAGCTGACGGAAAACATGTATTCGCCCGTCAACGCTATCACCCCGATCGCCTTCGATGGCGCGCGCCTGCCGGGTTCTCCCGAGAACTCGTTCAACGTGGGCCTGAACTGGCGTCACCCCTTCTCCAACGGGGTGATCTGGAACAACTGGGTCAACGGCTACTACCAGTCCGAGACCAGCAACTCGGTCGGCACATCGCCCCTGTTCGCGGCCGAATTCGACGGGTTCTCGATCTGGGACCTGACCAGCTCGCTCAGTTTCAACAAGGTCGACCTGACCTTCTACGCCAAGAACGTCTTCAACGAGGAAGGCGTCACCGGCCGCTACACCGAGGCCTACATGGGCACCCGCCCGGCGGTCGGCTTCTTTGGCAATGGCAACAAGGACCTGATCGCCTTGCCGCGCACCTTCGGCGCGGTCCTGAGCGTTCACTTCTAGGCATGCTGCAGACCCGCGTACCATCAGAGTTCGATGAGGGTCTGCAGTCCGCCGCCCGGGCCTTTGCCGAAGGCCGGGGCCGTGAAGCGCGATCCCTCGCCGCCGGGCTGGAACCGGCGGCGGCGGGGTCGGCGGGCCGGCTAATGGCGCTCGGCGAACTGCTGACCCACCTGGGCGACCACGCCGGCGCGAGGCGGACCTATGCCGCGGCCGCCGACGCGGCGCCGCGCAACCCTGCGGTGCTCTACAACTTGGCCAGCGCCATGATCGCCACCGGCGCCCACGCCGAGGCCGAAGCCGTTCTGGACGCCGTTATCGACCTGGCGCCCGGCGACGGCGACGCCTGGTACAACCGCACGACGCTGCGACGCCAGACGGCGCAAGACAATCACGTGCCGGAACTCGCGCGCGCCCTGGCCCGCCTCTCTGACAAACCCCAGTCCGTTCCGCTGGGTTATGCGTTGGCCAAAGAGCGCGAGGACCTTGAGGATTGGCGCGGGTCCTTCGAGGCGCTGCACGAGGCGGCGGCACGACGGCGCGCGGGCCTCAGCTACGACGTTGCCGGCGACGTGGAGACCATGGCCGGCATCGCGCGCGTTTTTAACGCCGACTGGGCGGCGCGGCCGTCGAGCGGCGCGCCCGGATCGCCGATCTTCGTGTTGGGCCTCCCGCGCACCGGATCAACTCTGGTCGACCGCATCCTCTCGGCGCATTCCGGGGTCGACAGCCTCGGCGAGATTCCCGATTTCGCGCTGGCCCTGGTGCAGCTGGCCGGCGGCGGAACCAGGGCTGAGCTGCTGTCCCGCGCGTCGGCGGTGGACGCCGGGGCCTTGGGGGGCGCCTATCTGGCGCGGATAGCCGGTTACGGGGCCAAGGCGAAACGGCTGATCGACAAGACGCCGTCGAACTTCCTCTACCTTGGGCCGATCCTGAAATCGTTGCCGGGCGCGACGGTCGTGCACGTCTCGCGGCATCCCATGGATGCCTGCTACGCCATCTACAAGACGCTCTTTCGGATGGGGTATCCCTACAGTTACGACCTGTCTGACCTGGCTCGCTACTATGGCGCCTACGCCCGGCTGATGCGTCACTGGCGCGCGCTGTTTCCAGGCCGCATCGTCGAGGTTTCCTACGAGGCTCTGGCAAACGCGCCGGGGCCCCAGACGCGCCAGTTGCTGGAAGCCTGCGGCCTGCCGTTCGAAGAGGCCTGCCTCTCCTTCCACGAGCGCGCCGAGCCCGCCGCCACCGCCAGCGCAGCCCAGGTCCGCCAGCCGATCCACCAGCGCTCCGTCGGCCTGTGGCGCCGTTACGCGGCCGAACTGGCGCCCCTGCGTTCAGCCCTCATAGCCGAGGGCATGGCGCCGGAGGATCTGGCGTGAGGCGTACCCTCGCCCTGCTGGCGACCCTGATCGCCGCCCCGGTTCTGGCCGCGCCGCTGGCGCCCGCGCCGCTGTACTCCGAGGATTTCCAGGACAACAAGGCCGATGGCTGGGCGGTGCAGGGCGGCGACGTGCAGCTGTCCCAGTACGCCGGTAATGTCTCGATGAAATTGGCGGGCGGGGCGGCCTCCGAGCTCAGCCTGCGCCTTACGTCAGGCGGGCCGGTCGTGGTGCGCGCCGCGATGGCGGCCCAGTCTTTGGAGCCGGGCGACGCCTGTATCGCCGAGGCCTCGGCGGACGGGGCAAACTGGACCGAGGTGATCCGCGTCGAACGCGGACGCGATGACGCCCTGACCATGTGGCGAGGCGCGGCGACCGTGCAGGCGACTGACCGGGTGCGGGTTCGCCTGCGCGCGCAGGGTGACAGTGGCGATATCTGCTGGGCCGACGACATTGCGATCGAAAAGCCGGCCGCCCCATCCCGTCCAGGCGCCGCCCCCGGCATGGCGGTTCCCAGCTTCACCCAGGACGACGCGTCCATCGGGCTCCTGCCGACGGCGGCCTTCGCGCCCTCGGCGACGGCCCAGCCGCCGGTAGGGCGGCTCGACGGCGTCCTGACGCTGCGGCCCTCGACGGACGGGTTCACCGTGCGCAAGGATGGTTTCAGCGTCGGTAGCGGACCCGGGGTGCGCACCCTGCCGCCGGTGAGCGTCGACCTGGTCCAGGACGGCCCCACCCTTATTCCCCGGCCACGAGGCGCCCAGCCCGGCGAAAGTCCGCAGTGGGAGTGGATCGTTGAACCCGGCCGCGCCTGGAGCGAGGCTGGGGACGGCGGTTGGACCCGGGCGGCGATTCCTTTCGCCCTGGAAGAGAAGAACGCCAACTGCACCCACTACGGCCTGATCACCTTCCTGTTTCGGGATGGCGAGGTGTCGCGGGCGCGCTGGCAGATCGCCTCCGAGACCTGCGCCTATTACCAGTTCGACGCCTGGGGCCGCGCCGAGCTCACCCTCGTCCCGGGGCCCGCGGCCGATCGCGAGGCGCGCATCGCCGCCTGGCGCGACGAGGTGGCGCAACGCCTGCCGATGCGGACCATCGCCCAGCTGAGCGCCGACTATCCGCAGGTCGATCCCGCCAAGTGGACGGCCGAGCAGAGCCCCGTGAACGTCACCGCCTTCGGCTTGGTCATCGATGGGGCGCACTACGCTTCGGCCTGTCCTACCCGGGCCGGTCCGCACCCCTTCTGCGAGACGCTGGATCTTCCGTCCTACTCGGTCGCCAAGTCGCTGTTTGGCGGGTTGGCCCTGATGAGGGCCGAGGTTCTCGACCCCGGCGTCCGGCGCCGGCTGGTCTCCGACCTGGTCCCTGACTGCGCCGGCCCGGACTGGCGCGGCGTAACGCTGCAGAACGCGCTCGACATGGCCACCGGTCTCTATGTCGACGGCGGCTACATGAAGGACGAGGACTCCGACCGCATCCGCCCGTTCATGGATCCGCTGGACCACGCCACGCGCGTCAAGGTCGCCTGCACGTCCATGGCGCGCCACGCCCCGCCGGGAACGCACTGGGTCTATCACACGTCCGACACCTATGTGCTGGGCACGGCCCTGACCGCCTGGCTGCGCTCGAAGGAAGCGGATGGCCGCCCCGTCGACATCTACCGCGACCTGGTGGCCGATCCGCTGTGGGCGCCGCTGCGCCTCAGCCCTGTGGCCATGACCACGCGCCGGACCTATGACACCGCGGCCCAGCCGTTCACCGGCTACGGCCTGATCTTCCACCCGGACGACCTCGCCCGGATCGCCGAGTTCCTGCAGCACGGCGGACAGGTGAACGGCCGCGCCTATGTCGACCCGCAGATGCTGGCCGAGGCCATGCAGCGGGTCCCGAGCGCGCGCGGACTGGAGGCCGGTTGGCCGACCTTCCGCTACCAGCATGGTTTCTGGGCCCGCAATATCGCGTCGGTCATCGGCTGCCAGCACGACGTCTGGGTTCCCTTCATGTCGGGGTACGGCGGCATCAGCGTCGTGATGTTTCCCAATGGGATCACCTACTGGGTGGTCTCCGACGGCTATGACAACAGCTGGATCGAAGCGGCCAAGGCCGTCCACCGGATACGGAGCCTATGCCCATGACCGATGCGACCGTCCCGCCGACATCGTCTGGCGGCAAGCTCAGGGCCGACAGCCTGATTGCCTATGTGGTGCTGGCCTTCCTGGCCTCGGCCGGCCTGTTCTACGTCAACATCATGCCCGCCCTGGTGGCCGGTCTGGGCGACGGTCTCGGCTTCACCGCCAAGAACGCCGGCTTCGTCGCCTCGGCCAACGTCTACGGCGCGGCGCTGGGCGCCCTGGGGGCCGTATTCCTGATCGGGCGGCTTCCGTGGCGCAAGGCGCAATACGTCTTGCTGAGCCTGTTGATCCTGCTCGACATGGTCTCCGCCCTGGTGACCACGCCCGAGGTGATGATCCCGCTGCGCTTCGTGCACGGCATCGTCGGCGGATTGTCGGTGGGCATGGCGTTGGCCATCATCGGGCGGGCGCCATCGCCGGACCGGGGCTTCGGCATGCTGCTGTTTGTGCAGTTCGGCCTTGGCGGGCTTGGCAACATGCTACTGCCGCCGCTGGTGCCGCAGTACGGGGTATGGGTGCTGTTCGCCAGCCTGATCGCCTTCTCGGTCGTGCCGCTGATCTTCCTGCGCTGGCTGCCTGAATACCCGCCGCGCGTGACGCCGGTGACAGCGGCCACCGGCAAGAAGCCCGCGCTGCTGATCCCCATGGCGTTGGGCCTGATCGCGCTCTTCCTTTTCCAGGCCGCCAACATGGGCCTGGGCGCCTACATCATCGGCCTGGGCCGTTCCTTCGGCCTGACCCAGGAGGTCATCGGACCGGCCATGGGGGTGTCGTCCTGGATCGCCATGGCGGGCGCGGCGCTGGTCATGGTCATGGGTTCGAAGTTCGGCCGCCTGGCGCCCGTGCTGCTGGCCATGGTGCTGACGCTCGCGGGCAGCTGGGTGTTCCACTACTCGGGCGACCCGATGATCTATTTCCTCGCCAACTGCGGCACGGCGGTGACCTGGGCCTTCGTGGTGCCCTATCTGTTCGCCCTCGTCGTCGACTTCGACCCCAGTGGGCGCATCGCGGCGCTGGCCGGCTTCTTCTCCAAGATGGGCCTGGCCTCGGGACCGGCGCTGGGCGCGATCCTGCTGAATGAGACCCGCTACGGCCTGCTGGTCGACGCAGCTGTGATCGGATTGCTGCTCTCGACCGTCGCTTTCGTCATTCCCGCCTGGATCAGCGACCGCGCCCGCCGCGCCGCCGCCGCGGCGCCTGCCCAAACCTCTCCGCTAGTGGAACCCGCCTGATGACCAACGCCGCCCTCCTGGAACGCCGGACGCGGGCCGTGCCGCGCGGCGTGGCCACCGCCACCGCCATCTTCGCCGACCGCGCCCTGAACGCCGAGCTGTGGGACGTCGAGGGCAAGCGCTACGTCGACTTCGCCGGCGGCATCGCCGTGCTCAACACCGGCCACCGCCACCCGAAAGTGATCGAAGCGGTGCGGCGTCAGCTCGACGCCTTCACCCACACGGCCTTCCAGGTCGTCGCCTATGAACCCTACGTCGAGGTCTGCGAGCGGCTAAGCGCGATGGCGCCGTTCAAGGGGCCGGCCCAGTCGATCCTCTTCACCACGGGCGCCGAGGCGACCGAGAACGCAGTGAAGATCGCTCGCGCCGCTACCGGCCGTTCGGCCGTCATCGCCTTTACCGGCGGCTTCCACGGCCGCACGATGCTGGCCACCGCCATGACCGGCAAGACCAATCCCTACAAGCGCCGATTCGGCCCCATGGCGCCGGAGATCTTCCACGTCCCGTTCCCGATCGACCACTACGGAGTGACGGTGGAAGACAGCCTCAGGGCGTTGGAATTCCTGTTCCGCGCCGACGTCGAGCCCGACCGCGTCGCGGCCATCATCATCGAGCCCGTGCAGGGCGAGGGTGGGTTCCACATGGCCCCGCCCGAACTGCTGCGCGCGCTGCGGGCGCTGTGCGACGAGCACGGCATCCTGCTCATCGACGACGAGGTGCAGACCGGCTTCGCGCGCACCGGCATGATGTTCGGCATCGAGCATTCCGGCGTAGAGCCCGATCTGGTCTGTGTGGCCAAATCCCTGGCCGGCGGTTTCCCCCTGTCGGGCGTGATCGGCCGACGGGAAATCATGGATGCGGTTGACCCCGGCGGCCTGGGTGGCACGTATGCGGGGTCGCCGCTGGCCTGCGCCGCCGCGCTCGCGGTCATGGACGTGATCGCCGGGGAGAACCTGGTCGACCGCGCCGTCACCCTTGGCGACCGTTTGCGCACCCAGCTGAACGACTTCCAGCTTCGCAACGACCTGGCGCCGATCGCCGCCATCCGCGGTCCGGGCGCCATGGTCGCCTTCGATCTCGTCAAGTCGCGCGGCGGCCACGAACCCGACGGCGCCATGGCCAGGCAGGTGACGACGCGCGCCCTGCAGGAAGGCCTGATCCTGCTGTCCTGCGGCATCCACGGGGAAACCATCCGCCTGCTCATGCCCCTGACCGCCGAGGACGCCATCGTCGACGAGGGTATGGGCATGCTTGAGCGGGCGCTCCGCGTGCAAGGGTAGGACCGTGGCGGACAGTGCGATGAACAGGGCGAGCGAACGCGCCCGGCTGCAGCTGGCGCGGCCGGACCTGCTGCGCGAACAGGCCTTTATCGGCGGCAAGTGGGTGTTCGGCGACGGCGCTATCGAGGTGACCAATCCGGCCACCGGCGGCGCCATCGGGTCGATCCCCAACGTCGGCGGCGCCGGCGCGCGGGCGGCCGTGGATGCGGCATCGACAGCCTTCCCGGCCTGGGGCGCGCTCACCGCCAAGGCGCGCGGTCAGGTGCTGCGCAAGTGGTTCGAACTGATCGTCGCCCATAACGCCGACCTGGCCCGGCTGATGACCGCCGAACAGGGCAAGCCGCTGAAAGAGTCCGAGGGCGAGATCGCCTACGCCGCCTCGTTCGTGGAATGGTTCGCGGAGGAAGGCCGCCGTGCCTACGGTGAAACCATTCCGTCCCACGCGGCGGACAAGCGGCTGTTCACCCTCAAGCGCCCTGTCGGCGTGGTCGCCGCCATCACGCCCTGGAATTTTCCGGCCGCCATGATCACTCGCAAGGTCGCGCCGGCGCTGGCCGCCGGATGTACGGTGGTGCTGAAGCCCTCTGAACTGACTCCGTTCAGCGCCCTGGCCCTTGCCTTGCTGGCCGAAGACGCGGGAGTGCCGGCCGGCGTTTTCAATGTGGTCACGGGCGATGCGGCCGCCATCGGCGAGGTGATGACCGGAGATCCGCGCGTCCGGAAATTTACCTTCACCGGCTCCACCCCGATCGGGAAGATGCTGGCTGCGCGATGCATGGCGACGGTCAAGCGGGTGTCGCTCGAGCTGGGGGGGAATGCGCCCTTCCTGGTGTTCGAGGACGCTGACCTGGACGCCGCCGTCGAAGGCCTCATGGCGTCCAAGTTCCGCAACACCGGCCAGACCTGCGTCTGCGCCAACCGCATCTATGTCCAGGCGACGGTCCACGACGCCTTCGCCGGCAAGTTGGCTAAGCGGGTGGAACGGCTGAAGGTGGGAGATGGCCTTGCCGGAGTGACCGACCAGGGCCCGCTGATCGACGCCCGGGCCGTCGTCAAGGTCGAGCGCCATGTGGCCGACGCCGTGGCTGGCGGCGCCAGGCTCCTCACCGGCGGCCAAGGTCACGCGGCGGGTCCGGCCTTCTGGCAACCCACCGTCTTGGCCAACGTCGCCGCTGACGCCCTGTTGACGCGCGAAGAGACATTCGGGCCAGTGGCGGGGCTGGTCCCGTTCATCGACGAAGCCGAAGCCATCGCGCTGGCGAACGACACCACCGCGGGACTCGCGGCCTACGCCTACACGGCTGACATTGGCCGCGCCTGGCGACTCGCCGAGCAGCTTGAATACGGCATGGTCGGCCTCAACACCGGTCTGATCTCCACCGAGGTTTCGCCCTTCGGCGGGGTCAAGGAATCCGGCCTTGGCCGGGAGGGAGCGCGCGCCGGTCTGGAAGAGTTCCTTGAGATCCGCGCCGTCTGCCTTGGTGTCTGAAGAAATCTCAGTCTGCGGCAATTCCGGCTGCATCCAGGTCGCGCCCTCATTATGGACCACGCCATGGGTTGGCCTTTGTGGCCCTCATGGCTCTCGATCCCTGGCAGGCGGCAGTTTCGTACAGCCCGGCGACCGGATATTCCCGTCCGGCGAGGAACGTGTGCATGGCCGATGACCGGCTCCCGACGCGGCCACGCCTGCAAGCCTATTCTAGCGGCCTGAGGTGGCTGACCAGCGTCGGAATCAATTCGCTAACCGTGGGATGGATCGGCGTGATCTGGCGCAACACCTCGACTGGCGCGTCGGCGGCCATCAGGTTGAGCAAGGAATGCACGATCTCGTCGCCTTCGATGCACAGCAGGCTCGCGCCCAGGATTCGGTCTGTCCCGGCGTCGACGAGAATCTTCATGAAGCCGCCGGTCTCTCCACGCTCCTTGGCGCGGCCCACACGGCTCATCGGATAGGTCGCGACCAGCACGGGGCGACCGGACGCGCGCGCCTCGGCCTCGCTCATGCCGACTCGGCCCAATGGCGGGTCAGTGAACAGCGCATAGGCCGGGACGCGATCGGTGATGCGCCGATCCTGGCCGTCCAACAGGTTGGCTGCGACGATCTCGTAGTCGTTCCAGCTGGTGTGGGTGAAAGCGCCGCGACCGTGCACGTCGCCCAGCGCCCATATCCCTTCCGCCGAGGTGCGCAGGTGGTCGTCGACGGTGATAAAGCCGCGCGCATCGGTGGCGACGCCTGCCGACTCCAGACCCAGGCCGTCGGTATTGGGCCGCCGTCCAACCGCAAGCAGCAGATGGCTACCCTCGACGTGGGTGGACTTGCCGTCGATCCGGAAATCGAGGCGAACCTGACCGTCGCGGTTGGAACTCACGGCGATGTCACGCACGCCGGTGCGCACCACCAGGCCTTCGGCCTCCAGCAGGGTCGTCAACGTCTGTGAGACCTCGACGTCCTCGCGCGAGACCACGCGGTCGGCGTACTCCAGCACCGTCACCTTCGATCCGAAGCGGCGATACATCTGGGCGAACTCCAGGCCGATGTAGCTTCCGCCCGCCACGATCAGGTGCTCGGGCAGGAAATCGACCTGCATCATGGTGCTGTTGGTCAGGTAGGGCACATCGGAAAGACCGGGCCAATCCGGCGTGAAGGAGCGGCCGCCGACGTTGATGAAGACTTTCTCGCCTTCAAAGATTTCGCCATCGACGTTGACTGTCCGGGGACCGTTGAAGCGGGCGTCGCCAAAGACCAGAGTCAGGCCGGCCATGCCTTCCAGCCAGCCGGTGAGGTTGCCGATGGAGTGAGCAACCACAGCGTCCTTGCGGGCCTTCACCGCCGCCATATCGACGCTGACAGGTCCGGCGACGACGCCGAAGTCCGCCGCGCGGCGGGCCAGGTGCGCGACCCGGGCGCTGGCGACCAGGGTCTTGGTCGGGATGCAGCCGTCATTGACGCAGGCGCCGCCGAGGCCTCGCCTCTCGAACAGGGCCACGGTCTTTCCCGCGCGGGTCAGCCGCGCGGCCAGCGCCGGTCCGGCTTGGCCGGCGCCGATGATGAGGGCGTCAAACCGGCGCGTCATGCGGCGGCTCCCTTGGTGACAACCAGGCTGCGTCCCATCACGGCCGCGGCGGCAAGGCCGACAGCGACGCCGGCCACGCAGGCGCCCCATCCAAAATTGTCGAACAGAGGCCCCAACACCGCCGTGCCGGCCAGCCCGCCCAGGAAGTAGCAGGCCAGGTACGTTCCACTGGCGGCGGCGCGGTCCTCGCCGGCGGCCTGACCGACGAAGGCCGTGACCACGGCCTGGGCGAAGAACGTCCCGATGGCGACGATGGTCATGCCCGCCAGAACCAAGGGCAGCGACGGCGCCAGCAGCATCGGCAGACCAACGGCGGCCATGCCCAGTGAGGCCCACAGAGTCTTGGGCGTTCCGATGCGAGCAACGGCCTTGCCGGCCAGCGGCGTGGTGAAGATCGAGGGCAGGAAAACGAAATAGGCGAAGCCGGTGCGCATCATGCCCAGCTCCAGCGGCGGGCGGGCGAGAACGAAGTTCACGTAGGTGAAGACGCCAATGAAGACAAAGAGGATGCAGAAGCCGACGCCGAAAGCCCTGCGCAAGCGCGGGTTACTCCAGAGGCGGCGCCATGAGCCGGTGGTCGTTGTCACCTCGCTCTTCGACATCGTGCGCATGGTGGTGATCGCCAGGAGCGCACCGGCGAGGTTCAGTATGGCGAAGCTCATGAAACTAGCGCCGATGCCGAAATGGTCGGCGACGCCCGCCGAGATCAACCGCCCGACCAGGTTGGAGGCCACGTTGCCGGCGATGTAGGCGGCGAAGGCGCCCGCCGTACCCGCGCCCATGTAGCGGTCGCCGAGGTACGCCAGGCTGAGGCTGAAGGCGGTGGCCATGCACAGGCCCTGGGCGATGCGCAGGCCCGCGAAGACGGCGAGGTTGGGGGCAAAGGCCAGGAGCAAGGTCGGGATGGCAAGCAGGGCCAGGCTGCCGGCGATGGTGCGCCGCCGGTCCAGGCGCGCGCCGAACAGGCCAACGAACAGGCCCCCGCCGGCCATGCCGAGCGTCGAGGCGTTGAGCGCCAGGCCCATGTCGGCGGGACTGGCGTGGTAGGCCTGGGCCAGGGCCGGCAGGATGGCCTGGGCGGCGAACAGGTCTACCGCTGTCAGAAAGGCCGTCAGGCTGATCACCGCTGTGCGCAGCAACGCGGAGGCGGGCCGGTCGGCGGCGATGGCTGAAGCGGTCATGGGACTGTCTTTCGAGAGGCGAAGAGGGGCGCGGCCGGCGCGAGTGGAGACGCCGGCCGCGGCGGCCTTACATCGAGGCGTCAGGGCCGGCGACGCGCAGGAGATCGGCCGACAGCAGGACAGCGGGGGTCGTGCCGGTGTTCTTCCACCAGTGCGACGTGCCCGACAGTTCGGGAGTCGATTCACCGGCGCGGTGCACGATCGGCTCGCGGCAGGTAGAGGCGTATTCAGTCACTTCGCCCTGCACGACATAGATGATCGCCGGACGGTCGCCGTGGCTGTGATAGGGGACCACGCCGCCGGGCCGGATGACCAGGCGGCGCAGGCGGAACTGGCGGCCCTGGATGGCGGCGGGCTGGCTGGCCACGTCGATGGAGCTGATCACATCGTCGGTCACGCCCATGGCCGGCGCGGTCGAGGCGGGCATGACGTCAACGCCGGTCTGCCCCGCCGGACAGACGCCGGCGACGGCGGCGGGCACGGCGGCGGTGAACAGGGCAGCGGTGGAAAGCGCGGCGACGACAAAAGCGCCGCCAAGCGCACGGGAAGTGCGGTTCATCGGGTATCTCCGGGATGTTTGCCGCAACGGCGCGGCCTGGCCCGGAACATCGCGGCCGGCCGTCCCCTTGAGAAATATCGATGCGCTAGAGAGTCGATAGCGTTGGGCTATGCCCCCGCGCGATCCTCGCCGGCTTCTTCCGGATCGCCGCCGTCGGCCTCGGCCTGCGCCGCCGCGATCGCCTTCTCGCCGAACCAGCGCGTCGCCATGGCCTCGCGCACCAGGGCGCCAACAGCCGGTGAATGCGGCCGGCCGCGTACGGTGACCAGGCTGACGGTGCGCCAGAATTCCGGCATCACCAGCGGGCGCGATACCACCTTGGCGTACGACGGCACGCTGTGCTCGGGCAAGAATGCGTAGCCGGCGCCGGCCTCGACCATGGCCAGCAGCCAGTCCTCGCGCTCGCAGCGGTGCACCGGGATGTTGTGGACACCCTGGGCGGCGAACTCCGGAGCCTGGCCGATGAATTCACAGTTGATGCGCTGCAGGTAGCGCTCGCCGTCGAGATCCTTGACCGCCACCGCATTGCCCTGCGCCAGCCGGTGCGCAGGTCCGACCGCGATCATCATCTGCTCGCGGAACAGGGGCATGGCGTGGATGCGATCATCCTCGGTCTGGTTGGGCCGGCAGTAGATCGCCACCTCCAGGTCACCGGACAGCAGCTTGTCATGCAGATTGTCGGCGCTGTCGTCGAAGATTTCGAGCTCGACGCCCGGGTAACGCTCCTGCACCGTGACAAAGAGATGGATCAGCGGGCCGGGCGCGATCGTACACATCACGCCCAGCCGCAATTTCACCTTCTCCAACTTGCCGAAATCCTTGGCCAGCCGCTTCGCCGCCTCGGTCTGCTCGGCCATTTGCTGCAGGTGCGGCTGGACCATGCGGCCCAGTTCCGACAGGTGGGTATTGGCCCGTTCGCGATGGAACAGCGGTCCGCCGAATTCGGCTTCGAGCAACTTGATCGCGCGCGTGAGGGAGGGCTGGGCGACATTGCAGCGCTCGGCCGCGCGCGTGAAGTTCAGCTCCTCGGCCACCGCCAGGAAGTAGCGAACCTGGTGCATCTCCATAGCCGGTTCCTATCGATGCATTAGCCGAGAAGTATTTCCGCCCAGACCCGCGAGCAACGATTGTCCCGGCGACCAGAAGGCAGGCGCGCAAGCCGCGCCGCCGTCACGCTCGCCAGGAGATTGCCGTGAACCATCCCGTCGCTCAGCAAAGCTTTCTTACGCCCCGTCGTCTCGACGGCAAAGTCGCCGTTGTCACCGGCTCGACAAGCGGCATCGGCCTCGGCATCGCCCAGGCGCTCGCCGCCGACGGCTCGGCCGTGGTCCTGAACGGCTTCGGCGACCGAGGCGAAATCGCCGCGTTGCAGGGCCAGATCGCCGCCGACCACCGGGTCGAGGTCGGCTATTCCGACGCCGACGTCTCTGACGCTACAGCGATCGAGGCCATGATCGCGGGCATCGTCGACGCCCACGGGCGCATCGACATCCTGATCAACAACGCGGGCATCCAGCACGTCGCGCCGATCGACGAGTTCCCGCCGGAGAAGTGGGACAAGATCTTCGCCATCAACCTGACCTCCGCGTTCCACACCACGCGGCTCGCCATACCGCATATGCGCAGGCAAGGGTTTGGGCGGATCGTCAACATCGCCTCAGCCCACGGTCTGGTCGCTTCACCCTTCAAGTCCGCCTATGTCGCCGCCAAGCACGGCATGATCGGGCTGACCAAGGCGGTGGCGGTCGAGACGGCGCGTGACGGCATCACCTGCAACGCCATCTGTCCCGGCTACGTCTGGACCCCGCTGGTCGAGAAGCAGATCGCCGACCAGGCCCGGGCGCGCGGCATCTCCGAGGAACGTGTCGTCAACGAGGTCATGCTGGCCCAACAGCCCAACCGGAAGTTCGCCACGGTCGCGGAAATTGGCGCCCTGGCATCCTTCCTGGCCACCGACACAGCCGCCTCCATCACCGGCGCCGCATTGCCGGTGGACGGTGGCTGGACCGCCCACTGAACCCCGAAGGGAATCCGGACCATGGACATGGACATCAAGACCATCGCCGCCCAGAGCGGCTTCACTCCGGAAGGTTCCTCCAAGGGCAGGCCGCAGCGCGACCAGATCGTTCTGGTCTTCCAGGGCGGCGGTGCGCTCGGCGCCTATCAGGCCGGTGTCTACCAGGCCCTGCATGAGGCCGGCATCGAACCTGACTGGGTGATCGGCACCTCCATCGGCGCCATCAACGCCGGGATAATCGCCGGCAATGCGCCCAAGGACCGGCTGGCGAAGCTGCGCGAATTCTGGAAGACGGTCGAGCACCGTCCTGCCCATCAGATGTTCGGCTTTGTCCCCTGGTTCGGGCAGGCGCTGGCCCAGACCCTGACCATCACGGGCGGCGTTTCAGGATTCTTCGAACCAAACCTGCCGGCCTTCATGGGCGCCCATGTCAATCTCGGTCCCGACCAGGCCGGCTACTACTCGACCCATCCGCTACGGCGCACGCTGGAAAAGCTCATCGACATGGATCGCCTGAACAGCTGCGAGACCCGCCTGACCGTGGGCGCGGCGGCGGTTCGTTCCGGCGAGATGCACTACTTCGACAGCCGCGATGCCGAATTGAGCGTGCGCCACATCATGGCCTCCGGCGCCCTGCCCCCAGCCTTCCCCGCCGTGCGTATCGACGGCGAGCTCTACTGGGATGGCGGAATTCTCTCCAACACGCCTGTCGAGGCAGTGTTCGACGACAATCCGCGTCGCAACTCGCTGGTCTTCGCGGTCCACATCTGGGATCCGATGGGCCATGAGCCCGAGACCATGTGGCAGGTGCTGAACCGCCACAAGGATGTGCAGTACTCCAGCCGTGCGGTCAGCCACATCAACCGACAAAAGCAGATCCACAACCTGCGCCACGTCATCTCGGAACTCGTCTCTCGGCTTCCCAAGGCCGAGCGCGAGACCCCCGCGGTGCGCGAATTGGCCGGCTATGGCTGCAAGACGCAGATGCATGTGGTGCGCCTGCTGGCGCCGCGACTGGCCAGCGAGGACCACGCCAAAGACATCGACTTCTCGCCGGAAGGAATCCGCGAGCGCTGGGAGGCGGGCTATGCCGATACGCGGCAGATGCTGGGAGCCAAGCCCTGGACCGGTGACGTCGACACGGCCGAAGGCCTGATCCTCCATGAAGCCCGCGCGGCGCGCGGCAGCTGAATCGCGCGAAGACTTGTGGGGCAGATTGTGGGGTGGTGTCAGTCAGCCCACGGCGATCCCCGTCACGAAGGACGTGACATCGCCATCCGGAAGCTGAGAGTTGGGGGAAGCCGTGCAACTGCGGCGTGCATGCCCCCAACCGTCTGGTCATCCCCTCCCGCGGCCGGAGGCCGAGGGCGGCGGCAGGGACAGGGCGATTCCCAACCGAACGGCGTCCACCGCCTGTGACCCATGACCAGCCCGACTTCAGTCAGGCAACAGGCTCTGCACCGCCGGTCGCCGCATAAAGGGCCACTGTGTCCTCAAGTATCCGGCCCTGGGACTCGGCGATCTTGCGCCGGGCCTGACTCAGCTGGCGCCCGGCGTCGGCCACCTCGATGAGCGGCCCGCCCCCAAGGTCGTAGGCCTTCTGGGCGTCGCGAACGTGGGCCTGCGCCGAGGTCTCGGCGCGACGCAAGGCCGCCAATTCGTCCTGGTCGTGGGCCAGGGCGGTCAGCGCGTCGGAGACCTGCAGGAAGGCCCGCAAGACCACGCCCTGGTAGCGGGCCAGGCTTTGACGCGCTTCCGCCTCGGCGGCGTCGCGGCGCGCCTTGCCGGCCCGGTCGAACAGCGGGATGCGCACCTGGGGTCCAAAAGACCAGCCGCTGGAATTGACGTTGAACAGGGCGCCGGGCGTCAGCGCCGACTGGGTCAGACCGGCGGCCAGCCGCACGTCGGGATAGAGGTCGGCGGCGGCCACGCCGATCTTCGCCGTGGCTTCATGCAGGTCGGCCTCGGCGGCCAAAATGTCTGGCCGTCGCCGCACAAGGGTTGACGGCAACGAGATGGGCGCGGCCCGACCACCGGCGAAATCCGCGAGGTGAAAATCCGGCGCGGTCCAGTCAGCCGGAGCATGTCCGACCAACACCGCCAGCTGGTGGCGCGCGGCGGACAGGTCGCGCTCGAGCGGCGGGATCAGGGCCTGATCCTGGGCGAGCTGGCTCTCACCTGCGGTCGAGGCCGAAGGCGCCGCCCCGCCGGCGCGCTCGGCCCGCTCGATCATCGCGATCTGACGGCGGTCGGACTCGACCACGGCGTTCAGCGTCTCGATCTCGGCCCGGCGCGCGGCAATGCGCACCGCCTGCACGGCGATCTGGCCCGAGAGGGTCAGGAAGGCGGCGTCGGCGCGGCGTTGTTCAGCCTCGACATGGGCGCGGCCGGCCTCGCGGGCGCGCCGCTGGCCGCCGAACAGGTCGAGGTCGTAAGTCACCGATCCGCCCACCGAATAGAGGTTGATGGTCGGGCTGGGAAAACCGGAAAAGCCGAACGCCTGGGTGTTGATGCGCTCGCGCTGGGCCGAGGCGGCTGCGTCGACCTGCGCGCCCTGGCCGCCGCGGGTGGCAGCCAGTTCGGCGCGCGCCTGGGCAACGGCGGCGTCGGCCTCGGCCAGGGTGGGACTGTCGACGAGCGCCTGGCGGATGACGCGGTCGAGTTCAGCCGAGCCCATGACGGCCCACCAGGGGCCGGCGGGGCGCGCCTCGGCGCTCATGCTGACGCCGGCCGGGGTGGGGTCGCCCGCCATGGCGTAGTTGGCGGTCCGCGGCGTAGCGGGGCGGGCAAAATCGGGGCCGACGGTGCTGCAGGCGGGCAGCAGGGCTGCGGCGGCCACAGCGGCGATCAGGGGGCGCCTAGTCGACTTCGGCATGAACGGGACCTCCGGCGGCGGCGCCCCGCTTGGGGACGCGCATCAACAGCAACATGGGCAGGCAGGCGATGGTGACGATCAGCATCAGTTTGAAGTCATCGAGGTAGGCGATCATGGTCGCCTGGCGGGTGACCTCGGCGTTCAGCATGTCCAGCGGCTGGAATTCGAAACCGTTGCCCAGCGCGCCGGAAATGACCGGATTGGCAGGGTCGATGTGGGCGGCCAGCGACCCGTGCATGGCCTGGGCGTTGCGCACGAACAGAGCCTGCATGATCGAGATGCCGGCGCTGGCCCCCAAGTTGCGGATCAGGGTGTAGACCGAGGATCCCTCGGATCTCAGGTGCGGCGAGACCGTCGCGAAGGCCAGGGTCGACAGCGGCACGAAGATCAACCCGATCCCAAGGCCCTGGAAGAAGCCCGAGACGATGAAGGGCCCCGTCCCCATGGACAGGTCGAAGTACTGCATCTGCCACAGGGCCACGCCGTTCAGGACCAGGCCGACGGCCAGGATCAGGCGGGTGTCCATGCGTCCGATCAGCTGACCCACCGCAAACATGGCGATCAGCGATCCCAGGCCGCGCGGCATGGTCACCAGCCCGGAGAGGAGCACCGGATAGCCCATCAGGCCCTGCATCATGGGCGGCAGCAGAGCCATGGAGCTGAACAGCAGGATGCCGACGAAGAAACCGAAAACGGACGCCGTGACGAAGTTGCGGTCGCGCAGCAGGCCCCGGTCGAAGAAGGGATGCTCGACCGTCATGGTGTGGACGATGAAGACCCACAACGAGGCCATGACCAGCAGGGCGTAGGTCCAGATTTCCGCCGATCCGAACCAGTCCAGGCTGGGGCCGCGGTCCAGCATCAGCTGGAAGGCGCCGATGAACACGACCATGGCCCCGAAGCCGAGGAAGTCGAAGGGCTTGGCCTTTTCCTGGTCGTCGTGGCTGATGAACATCCACACCCCGACCAGCGCCAGGATGCCGATCGGCAGGTTGATGAAGAACACCCAGCGCCACGACCAGTGCTCGGTCAGCCAGCCGCCCAGGGCCGGGCCCATGATCGGCCCCAGGATCGCGCCCATGCCCCATATCGCCATGGCCTGGCCGTGTTTTTCCTTGGGATTGATATCCAGCAGGGTGGCCTGCGACAGCGGGATCAGCGAGGCCCCGAAGAGGCCCTGTAGCAGCCGGAAGCCGACAATCTCCGCCAGGCTGGTGGCGATGCCGCAGAGCATGGAGGCGACGGTGAAGCCGGCGATGGAAATCAGGAACAGCCGCTTGCGCCCGACCTTGACCGCCAGCCACCCGGCCAGCGGCGTCATGATGGCGGCCGAGACGATGTAGGAAGTCAGCACCCAGGAGATCTGTTCCTGCGAGGCCTGCACGCTGCCCTGGATGTGCGGCAGGGCGACGTTGGCGATCGTCGTGTCCAGCGAGTTCATGATCGTCGCCAGCATGATCGAGACCGTGATCGGCCATCGGTTGCGGGCGTCTTCGGCGGTGGACACGGCCGCTAGCGCCTCGCCGGCGCTGGGGTGCGGGCGGAATCCCTCGCCGGCGCGACCACGTCGACCTTCACGTGTGCCGACAGACCGCCCCGGCCGACCATCTCGGGCGGCGGGCGATTAAAGGCGATGCGGACGGGTAGCCGCTGGGTGACCTTCACCCAGTTGCCGGTGGCGTTCTGGGCGGGCAAGGCGGAGAACACCTGGCCGGTGCCGGGGCTGAAGCTCTCCACGTGGGCGGCGAACTTCTGATGCGGAAAGGCGTCGACAGTGATCACCGCCGGCTGGCCGACGCGCATGCGGGTGAGCTGGTCTTCCTTGAAGTTGGCCTCCACCCAGGCCTTGCCGCGGATCAGCCAGAAGACCGTCTGGGCGGCGTTGACGTAGGCGCCCGGCTGCAGCTGGTCGACGCGGGTGACGATGCCGTCAGTGGGCGCCACGACCACGCCGTAGGACTGGTTCAGCCGCGCCCGCTCCAGGTCGGCGCGGGCCGCCTGCACGAGCGGGTGATTGTACAGCGCGCCGCCGACGGGACCGCCGAGGTAGGCCTGGGCCTGAAGTTCGGCGGCGCGGGCGGCGATCAGGTCGGCGCGAGCGGTTTCCACCGCGTGCGCGGCCTGGTCGGCCTGGTCCTTCGAGCCGACTCCGGCGTCGAACAGGGCGCGCTGGCGCTTGGACTCGCGCTCGGCGAAGGAAACCGCCGTCTGCGCCTGCAGGGACCTGGCGTGGGCCTGGGCCCAGGCGGCGCGCAGCCCCATCACCTGGCCTTCGGCCTGGGCCAGCTTGGCGGCGCTTTCGTCGGCGGCGACGGCGAAGTCGCGCGTGTCGAGCCGGAACAGCGGCTGGCCGGCCCGCACGCGCTGGTTCTCGGTGACGAAAACCTCGACGACCCGTCCCGCGACACTGGCGGCGACAGGCGCCTTGGCGACCTGCACATAGGCGTCGTCGGTGGCCTGGGACTTGCCGGCGTTGAGGATGAAATAGAGGGCGACGGCGACCAGCAGCAAGGGCACCGCGATCATCACCGGCCAGCGCCAGCGGGACAACCAGCTCAGACGCTTCTGCTTGGCGGCGCCCTCAGCCTCCGCCTCGCCCAAGGCAGTGTAGCCTTCAGCGTCGCTCATTCGATTTCACCGCAAATATCTTGAGCCGGGCCGCACGCCCGACGGGAGGAAATAGGCGATTCACCCTTGTGATGAAAATGATAAGTCGGCACGTGAAACATGAACTGTGTGCATACTGAGCCATGGACCTGAATCTGCTTCGCGTCTTCGACGCTCTGCTCGAGGAGCGCAGCGTGACCCGCGCCGGCGCCCGGCTGGGGCTGACCCAGTCGGCGGTCAGTCACGCGCTGACGCGGCTGCGCCACCAGCTCGACGACCAGCTTTTCGTGCGCCGCTCGTGGGGCATGGCGCCAACCGCCAAGGCGGTTGAGATTGGCCCCGCCGTGCACACCGCCCTCGCCCAGCTGCAGGCCGCGCTGCTTCCCTCCACCTTCGAACCCAGCGAGGCCGAGGGGCGCTTCACGATCGCCACCGGCGTCTATGCGGGGACGGTGCTGATTCCACCGCTCGCCGCGGTGCTGGCCGCCCGTGCGCCCGGCATGGACCTGACGGTCGTCGGGCCGGGTGGCAGCGTCGTGGAACAGCTGGACGACTGGCGGGCCGATTTCGTCGTGTGGGTGGACGAACCGATGCCGCCGCGGGTGGTCAAATCACCCTTGATGCGCGAGTCGCTGGTTTGGGCGGTGCGCGCCGACCACCCCATCCTGGGCGCTCCGGTCTCCCTGGAGAGCCTGGCGTCCGTGCAGCAGGTCGCCATCGCCGCCCGTCGCCCGGCTGCCGAGGGACGCAACGACGCCGCGGCGGAAAGCTCCTGGGAAGGCCTTCGTCCGTTCGAGGAGGCGCTCGCCCAACGCGGACTGAAGCAGCGCACGCCGGTCCGGGTCGCGGACGTCTATTCGGCCATCGCGGTGGCGGCGGGCTCGGACATGGCCGCGCTGATCCCGCGACGCCTGGGCCGCATCATCGAACGACAGGGGGCCATCCGGCTGATCGAACCGCCCCATCCGACGCCGGACCTGAACCTGAGCGTGGTCATGCTGCGCGAACGCGAGGCCGAGCCGGCCATGGCCTGGATGCGCGACCTGCTCAGCGAAGTGGGCGGGCGAGCCTAGCGGACTCGTTCTGACAGGCCGCGAAGGGACGGCAACGGTAGCCGGCGCCCCCTCCGGGTTTGTCCGTAAGTGGAATCTCGGAATGTCCGCAGTGAGCGCGGGGGCCTATCTCGCTCAACGAGCCCGTCGCTCGAGTTTCCATGCACCGAGACACACCATGCGCGAAGTTCCGGAAGGCCTGACCATGCAGTCCGGGCCACACGCCGTGCGCGACTTCGCCCGCTGGAGCCCGGCGTGAACAGGCCTGTGCCTGCGCGCTGGCCGGGCCGGCAGCCAGCCCTCGCCGGCGATCGCGCGCAGCTGCCCGAAGCCTGGGCCGCCCAGGCCGCGCGCAACCTGCCGCGCTACACGAGCTATCCCACAGCGATCAGCTTTCGTGAGGCGCACGACAACACTGAAACCCGCGCCTGGATGGCGGCGACCCGTCCTGACCAGACCATCTCGGCCTACGTCCATGTCCCGTTCTGCCGGCGGCTGTGCTGGTATTGCGGCTGTCACACCACGGTGACGCCCAACTACGACAGGGTCGGAGCCTTTCACGGCGTGCTGATGCGCGAAGTCGATCTTTGGGCTGACGCGCTGGGCCCCCACGCGGGACTGGCCCACCTGCACTTCGGCGGCGGCAGCCCCAACGCGCTCACGCCCGAACATTTCCTGGACCTGGCTCGCCGCGTCGCCGACCGACTGGCGTTGCGACCCGGCGCGGAGGTCGCCGCCGAACTTGATCCCGGCACGCTCGCCCCGGCCTTCATCGACGCCTGCGCCGAGGCGGGGGTTACGCGCATCAGCCTGGGCGTGCAGACCTTCGATCCCCTTGTCCAGGCCAAGGTCAACCGGATCCAGAGCTTTGGCGAGGTCGAAGCCGCCGTCCGCCATATTCGCGCCGTCGGCATCGCCGGTTTGAATTTCGACCTGATGTACGGACTGCCCGATCAGACGCCGGCGAATGTCGCCAGCAGCGTGCGACAGGCGCTGGAGCTGAAACCCGACCGGGTGGCGGTGTTCGGCTACGCCCACGTGCCCTGGATGAAGAAGCACCAGGTGATGATCAAGGAAGCCGACCTGGCCGACGTGCGGGGGCGCTGGGAACAGGCCGAAGCCGCCGATGCGACCTTACGGGCGGCCGGCTATGTCCGCATTGGCCTGGACCACTATGCCCGCCCCGGCGACCCGCTTGCCGCGGCCGCCGCGCAAGGACGTTTGCGGCGCAATTTCCAGGGCTACACCGATGACCCCGCGCCGATCCTGGTCCCCATCGGGCCGTCGTCCATCGGCCGCTTCAACACCGGCTTCCTGCAGAACGCCATCGCCACGGATGTATGGAGCGCGGCGGTCAAGGCCGGAAGCCTTCCCATCGCCCGGGGTCTGGAAGTCAGCGCCGAGGATGAACTGCGCGCCGCGGTGATCGAACGGCTGATGTGCGATCTTGCGGTCGATGTGGGGGTGATCTGCCGGCGCCACGGTTTCGATGCCGGTTTCCTGGACGCTTGCATCGCCGCCGTCGAGGCCCTGGAACCGTGCGGACTGAGCAAGGTGGAGGGCCGCAGGGTCACGGCGCCGCAGGACGCCCATCGGCTCATACGCGCGGTGGCCGCCTGTTTCGACAGCCACCTGCCCCAAACGGGACGACGTCACGCCCGGGCCGTCTGATTTCCCCGCGACCGCGCCAGCCTCGGATAGGCGTTAGGCCGGCCCTCCAGGCTTCGTGGGCGGTTCGGCGGCCTTGCCCGGCTCGGCCGGCGCCTTCGCCGCGCCGCCTGCCCCGCCCGACCTCGGCCAGGCGATGTGGCGGCGACCGAAAGCAAGCATGATCGTCAGGACTACCTCCTCGATGATCAGCAATAGTCCCGAGGCGAGCAGCACCAGAACCATCACGCTGCCGAAGGCATCCCGCGTCGAACCCGACTCGCCCACGCCGACCGCGCCGGCCCACAGCAGGGCCAGCAACAGCATGGGGCCAAACACGGAGGCGATCACAAAGGCCCCCATCCGGTTCGAACCCCGATCGTGTGCAACCTTGGCCATCACAATCTCCCTTCCGGCAGGTTGGTCCGGGCCAGAATCGTCGGCTCGGCGCGCTCAGCTATCCGCGACCTAGGCCACGTCCCTCAGGCTGACCTGTTCCCGGCGCGGCATGTGAGGGCGGCCGGCGCGCAGAGGGGCGAAGAACATCCACGCCAGTCCGGCGAAGGTCGCGGTCGCGGCGAGGTAGCCCATCCAGCCCCAGTGCTGGAACACGGACTCGCCACGCATCAGGCGGCTGAGCAGATCTTCCGATGCGACAAGCAGGGCCAGGCCGACGGCGCCGATGACCAGGCGGACCCAGGCGACCGCCCCCTCGCCGACCCACCCCACGACCGCGCGGGCCAACCGCCAGACCACGAAGGCCATCAGCGGCGTCTCGACGACCACGGCGAGGTCGGAAGTGATGAAGGGGGCGACGAAGGTCTCGCGGACGTAGCCGACGGCGAACCCTACCAGGAAGGTGGCGGCGAAATAGGCGGCGCCGGCGCCGATGGCGGCGAACGCCAGCGGCGGAGCTGACCGAACGGAATGGACGGTGGCAGTGGCCATGACGACCTCCTGATGATGCAGGCGCGCCGAGCCGGCGCCGACTTCGCCGCCTAGAAGGCCCCGACATGGCGGGGGCGGCCTTGATGCAGCGCAAATCCGCGCGCCCGCCGGCCTCCGTAGATTCCCCTAAGGACGAGACCTGAATTTCGCGGGCTGGGGCGCCGACCTACGAATTGGGCGTCGATCGGAGACAGACCAATGACCTTCGTGGCCCTTGACCATCTCACTCCCGCCAGTGGCGACGTCGTCGATGCCGTGGCCCGCCTCGGACACCATGTGAGCCTTGGCCGCGGTGCAGAACTCTACAGCCAGGACGATACGGCCGAATGCGTCTATCGCGTGGTGCGCGGCATCGTGCGCACCAGCCGCATCACCGACGACGGGCGCCGCCAGATCGGCGGCTTCTACTACCCCGGCGACATGATCGCCCTGGAGGACGAGACCGCGCATTGCTTCTCGGCCGAAGCGCTGACCGATTGTGAAGCCATCGTCGTGCAGCGGCGCCTGCTGGACGCCGCCGCCTCCACCGATCCCACCGTCGCCCGCCAACTCTGGATCGCCGGCACGCGCTGCATGCGCAAGATGCAGTCCCACCTCGTGCAGCTCGGCCGCAAGTCGGCGCTGGAGCGGGTGTGCGCGGTGCTGAGCGAACTGTCCGCGCGCGGCGCGGGCGAAGAGATCGATTTGCCCATGAGCCGGCAGGACATCGCCGACTACCTGGATCTGACCATCGAGACCGTCTCGCGCATGTTCAGCCAGCTGCAGGCGCGGCGCGTCATCGCCATGACCGGATTGCGGCGCGTCCGGGTCTCCGACCCCTGCGCGCTGGAGAGACTCGCGGCCTGACGCCAAATACCCGTCAAAGCCGTGAACAGGACGGGCGCACCGCCCCCCGGCGCGCCCGTCCGATTCCATCTTCCATGAAATTCCGACCTGTATCCCGGACGCCTCAGCGCACGTCGGGGGTCTTCGGCATGGGCGGCGGCCCGTCTTCGTCGTCGAGCAGGATTCGCGCGGCGTCGCCGTCCGGGTCGTCGTACTGGTTGGACGAGAACGTCCAGGCGAAGGCGGCCAGGCCCAAGAGGCCCAGCAGCACCGACGCCGGCGCGAGCCACATCAGGATTCCCATGAGCGCGCCTTTCCAAACTGCAGGCGAAGCGCGTTGGCGGTGACCACCAGCGAGGACGCACTCATGGCGATGGCGGCGACGAAGGGCGAGGCCAGGCCGAGGATGGCCACCGGGGCGGCGATGAGGTTGTAGGCGGCGGACAGGCCGAAGTTCTCCAGCGCGCGGGCGCGGGCGCTGCGCGCGATGTCCAGGGCCTCGACCACGCCGCCCAGGCTCTTCTCGAAGACCAGGTCGGCGGCGATCTGGCTGGCCTCGGCGGCCGTTCCAGGCGCCATGCTGGCATGGGCGCGGGCCAGGGCGGCGGCGTCGTTGAGGCCGTCGCCGACCATCAGCACCCGCTTGCCCTGGGCCGTGAGGGCGTCCAGCGCGGCGGCCTTTTCCGCTGGAGTCACGCCTGACCGCCAGCTGTCCACGGCAACCGCGTCGGCGACAGCGCGCACCGGGGCGGCCGTATCGCCCGACAGAATCTCGACGCCCAGGCCGCGGGCCTTCAGGGCCGCCACCACCGCCGCCGCCTCGGGCCGCAACTGGTCGATGAACCGGAAGCGGACCTTGGTCTCGCCCTCGAAGCCGAACCACAGCTCGGTGGATCCCGCGCCGGTCGGCGCGCCGACCCATTCGGCCCGACCAAGGCGCGCCCGTCGGCCGCCGATCAGACCCTCGACGCCGAAGCCGGGCGTCTCGACAATCTCCTCGGCCAGCGGGCCATCGCCCGCCGCCTCGGCCAAGGCGCGGGCCAGCGGGTGGCGTGAGCCCCGCGCCAGCGGGGCGGCGATGGCGGCGTGTTCGGTCGAACCGCCGGTCAAGACGGGGCGGCCCTGGGTGAGCACGCCGGTCTTGTCGAACACCACGTGGGTGACCTCGGCCAGCCGTTCGAGGGCGGCGCCCGACTTGACCAGCACGCCTTGCCGGAACAGCCGCCCGCAGGCGACAATCTGGACGGCCGGAACTGCCAGGCCCAGCGCGCAGGGGCAGGTGATGATCAGCACCGCGGCGGCCCGCAGCAGCGCGGTGCGCAGATCCTCTCCGGCGACCAGCCAGCCGATCGCCGTCAGCAGGGCTGCGGCGTGGACGACCGGCACGTAGATGGCGGCGGCCTTTTCGGCGAGGCGAACGTAGCGCGAGCGCGACTGGGCGCCGGCTTCCATCAGCCGCGCCACCGCGGCCAGGGTGGAGTCATCGGCCGCGGCGCTGGCGCGCGCGATCAGGACCGCGCCAAGGTTCAGCGCGCCGGCGGGAATCGCACGGCCGGCGCCGAGGTGGACCGGCATGGTCTCGCCGGTGACCAGGGACAGGTCGACATCGGATTGGCCGCGCTCGATGCGAGCGTCGACCGGAACCCGCTCGCCGGCGGCGATGGCCATGAGATCGCCGGCCTTGACCTGGCCGGTCGGGACCTGCCGCGGCCGGTCGGCCTCGTCGAGGAGGGTGGCGATGGGCGCCTGCAGGGCCAGCAGGCTGCGCGCCGCCGAGCGGGCGCGGGCGCGCAGCTGGTGGTCGAGGTAGCGCCCGATCAGCAGTAGGAACAGCAGCGACACCGCGGCGTCGAAATAGGCCTCGCGGCCGCGCAGGATCGTTTCGCTGAAACTGACCGCCAGGGTCAGGAGCACGCCGATCGTGATCGGCACGTCCATGTTGGCCCGGCCTTGCCGCAGTGATCGCCAGGCGCTCTGGAAGAACGGCATGCCGGCATAGAGGGCGCACGGCGTGGCGACGATGGCGGCCGCCCAGTAGAGAAAGGTCCGCGTCCCCTCGCCCATGGCCGCGCCGGCCCAGACCGGCACGGTGAACATCATCACGTTCATGGCGCCGAAGCCGGCGACGCCCAGGGCCTTGGCCAGGCGGCGGCCCTCGCGGTCTTCCTCGGCAAGCGCCTCGCCGGGGTCGAACAGGGCGGCCCGGTATCCGATCGCGGCCAGGAGCGCGATCAGCTGGGGAACGTCCGGGCCGCCCCGTTCGCTGATCACCGACAGCTTGCCGGTGGTCAGGTTCAGCCGCGCCGACTCCACCCCCTCAAGCGTACGGACGGCTGACTCGATCTTCTGGATACAGGCCGCGCAGCGCGCGCCGACCACAAGCAGCTCGACGCGTGCGTCCGGCTCGGCGTCGGTTCGAACCTCCGCGCCTGACTGGGCGACCACCTGCGGAATTGTGTCGGTCAGCGCCATACCAGCCGCCTGCGGGCCACGAAGCGGCGCCCGGCGTCGTCATGCGCGACCAGGGTCAGGTCCCAGGCCCCTTCGGCGAGCGGCGCGGCGCCGGCGTACCCTCCCGAGCCCGACGCGCCCAGCTGGACGACCCGGGTGCCCGCCAGGGTGGCGGGCCGGGAGAAGGTGGCCTTCACCCTCAGCCCCTCCAGGGGCGCCCCATGCGCGTCGACGAAAACGGCGCTGATGACGCCGGGGCGTCCAGCCTGGGTGACCTGGGCGCGCCAGCCAAGCTCCGCCTGGGCGCGCCGCGTCGCGATGGCCTGGTTGAAGGCGAGCCCTTCCTCGTAGGCGTGGGCTGAGACTTCCCCCGGGAAGGTGCTCACCGCCCAGAAGGAAAACAGGCTGTCGAGGCCGATGACCACGACGAAGAAGCCGACCACGGCGATCAGCATGTGTCGGCCGGTGAAGGGCCGGGCAGGTTTCTCGGACGAGGTCATGGGGTCTCGTCTCCTGGGCCGAGATAGACGGTGTGGACGCGGTCGGCTTCCTGGGTGGCGGGGTCAAACAGGGTGAACGAAGCCGGCTGGGAATGGCCGGCCAGGCTGGCGGCCGGAGCCTTGGCGAAGACCCGAAGGGTGCGCACCTTGCCGGGCCCGACGGCGACGGCGATCGGTCGGCCGCGTTCCATGCCGACGACATCGAGGTGCGCGCCGGCGGGGCCGTCGAAGCGAACCTGCAGGGTCCGCGGCATGGCCGACTTGTTGGACAGGCGCAGGGTGTATCCGTTGCGGATCGAGCCGTCCTTCAGCCGCACGAAGGTCGGATTGCGGTCGCGCATGACGCTGAGGTCGAGGCTCGAACGGGTGATCAGCCCGGTCAGCATGACCGTCCCGACCACGAACAGGGCGATGGCGTAGTAGGCGGTGCGGCCGCGGACCAGCTTGTAGGTGGCGGGCTCGCCCTTCGATCGGCAGGCGACGGCGGCGTCGGTGTCGAAGGCGATCAGGCCGCGGGGCCGGCCGACCTTGTCCATGATCTCGTTGCAGGCGTCCATGCACAGGGTGCAGTTGATGCATTCCAGCTGCGAACCGTTGCGAATGTCGATTCCCATCGGGCAGACCACGACGCACTGGTTGCAGTCGATGCAGTCGCCGCGGCCCGCCCAGGGCTCGCCCTTCTTGTGCGGTCCGCGCGGCTCGCCGCGGTCGTAGCGGTAGGTGACCTGCAGCGAATGGGCGTCGAGCATGGCGCCCTGGATGCGCGGCCAGGGGCACATGTAGGTGCAGACTTGTTCGCGCATGTGGCCGGCGAAGATGTAGGTGGTGAAGGTCAGAATGGCGACGGAGAGGTAGGCCGTGACCTCCGCCTGGCCGGTCCAGAAATCGCGCCACAGGGTCGGTGCGTCGGCGAAGTACAGCGACCAGGCGCCGCCGGTGGCGAGCGCGATCAGCAGCCAGGTCGCGTGCTTGCCGCCGTTGCGCCACAGCTTGTTGAAGCTGGTGGGCTCCTTGTCGAGGCGCATGCGCGCGTTGCGGTCGCCTTCGAACAGGCGCTCGACGGCGATGTAGAGGTCGGTCCACACCGTCTGGGGGCAGGCGTAACCGCACCACAGCCGCCCGAACACCGCCGAAACCAGGAAGAGCGTCAGGGCCGCGAAGACCATCAGGCCGGTGACGTAATAGACCTCCTGGGCCCACAGCTGCAGGCCGAAGAAGTAGAATCGGCCGTGGGCGAAATCGACCATCGCGGCCTGATCCGGCAGGCCGCCCGGGCGCTCCCAGCGGATCCAGGGCGTGACGTAATAGAGCGTCAGCAGGGCGATCAGGAACGCCCACTTCAGCGTCCGCCACGGCCCGTGCACCAGCTTGGGATAGATCGGGACTCGCTTCTTGTAGAGCGGCGGCGGGGCGGCGGAATCCGGCGTCCTGGGCCCGGTCGTCTGTAGGCGCGGTTCGGCCGCCGCTGGTGACGGAGCCTTGCCGATGCGGTCGATGACAACCGTCATGGCGCGCCGCCTCCTAGCGGCTGTCCGAGTTGGCGTGGATGTAGACGGCCATGGCCTTGATCGTCTCGGGGTCCATGCGGCCTTCCCAGGTCGGCATGACGCCGCCCCGGCCGTTGGTGATCTGGCCGGAGATGGCTTCGGCGCTGGAGCCGTACAGCCAGTCGCCGTCGGTCAGGTTGGGCGCGCCGAGGTCCTGATTGCCCTTGCCGGCGGGTCCGTGGCACGAGGCGCACTGCTCGGCGAAGAGCGGGGCGGCGCGGCGCACGGCGGCGCGGTCGGCGCGGCGCCCGGACAGGGCCGTGACGTACTGCGTCAGGTCGGTAATCTGGGCGGGCTGCAGCAGTCCGTCGCGGCCGAAGGCAGGCATCTGCGACTGGCGGGTGTCGGGGTGGCCGGAACGGACACCGACGCGGATGGTGTGTTCGATATCCTCAAGACTACCGTGACCCCACAGCCAGACGTCATCGCGCAGGTTCGGATAGCCCTTGGCCCCGGTTCCGCCGGCCCCGTGGCAGGTGGCGCAATTGTCGCCGAAGGCGGAGGCCCCGGCGGCCAGCGCGTAGGCCTGTAGCTGAGGATTGCTCTCGATCTGCTCCAGCGAGGCGGTCGCCAGCATGGCGCCCTGCGCATGGCGGGACGCCTTCAGGCGCGCCAGGTCGGCGGTCACCTCGGCGCGGTCGGAATAGTCGCGAACCCCGTGGGTGTAACCGGTCAGGCCGGGCCAGGACGGCATCATCACCCAATAGACGATGGCCGTGGCGATGCAGGCGTAGAACACCCACAACCACCAGCGCGGCAGCGGGTTGTCGAGCTCGCGGATGCCATCCCAGACATGGCCGGTGGTGTCGACGCCGGTGTGTTCGTCGGTGTGCGGATCTTGCTTGGACATCAGTCGTCCTCGTCGAGCGGCATGCGCGCCGCGCGGTCGAACTCAGCCTTCTTCGCGGGCTTCAGGGCGTAGAGGAGCCCCAACGCGAAGATGACGATGAAGAAGATGGTGCCGCCCTGCTGGACGAACCTGGAGACGTCTTCGTAGGCCATCAGATCACCGCCGGTTTTCGGGCGTCTCGGCCTGGTAGGTCGAGAAATCGACCAGGGTGCCGAGCATCTGCAGATAGGCGACCAGGGCATCCATTTCGGTGATCCGGTCCGGATCGCCGTCGAAGTCGCGCTGGACGGTCTTGGCGCCGTAGCGGGCCTGCAACCCCTTGCCGCTGGCGAAGGGATCGGCCTGGGCCTCCAGGTCGGCGACGGCGTTGGCGATCTCGGCGGAGGTATAGGGCACGCCGACGATCTGCTGGGTGCGCAGCCGCGCCTGGATATCGCTGTAGTTCAACGGCTTCTCGGCCAGGAACCGGTAAGGGGGCATGACGCTCTCGGGCACCACGGCGCGCGGATCACGCAGGTGATCGACGTGCCAGGCGTCCGAGTACTTGCCGCCGACGCGCGCCAGGTCGGGACCGGTGCGCTTGGAGCCCCACTGGAAGGGGTGGTCGTACATGCTCTCGGCGGCCAGGCTGTAATGGCCGTAACGCTCGACCTCGTCGCGCAGCGGGCGGATCATCTGCGAGTGGCAGACATAGCAGCCCTCACGCACATAGATGTCGCGGCCGGCCAGCTCGAGCGGCGTGTAGGGCCGCATGCCGTCGACCTTTTCGACCGTGCTCTCGAGATAGAAGAGCGGCGCGATCTCGACGATGCCGCCGATCGAGACGACCACGGCGATGGCCGCGATCAGCAGGAGCGAGTGGCGCTCGAGTTTGCCGTGATGTTTCCACATGGTCGTCACTCGGCCGGGAGGGCGACGGGGGCGGCGGCCGGATCGCCCGGCAGCGCGTCGACAGGCGACTGGCCAGGTTGCACCGACGGCATGCGCACCGTCTTCCAGAGGTTGAAAGCCATGATCCCGGCGCCGCTGAGGTAAAGCAGGCCGCCCAGAAGCCGGATCACGTTGGAGACGTGCTTGGCGCTGACCGTCTCGACGAAGCTGTATTGCAGGAAGCCTTCGGGCGTGTAGGCGCGCCACATCAGGCCTTCCATGACGCCCGAAACCCACATCGAGGCGATGTAGAGGACCAGGCCGGTGGAAGCGATCCACAGGTGCCAATCGACCAGCTTGAGCGAGTAGAGATCCTTCTTCCGCCACAGCCAGGGCACCAGCATGTAGAGGGCACCGAATGAGACGAAGCCGACCCATCCCAGCGCGCCGGAGTGCACGTGGCCGATGGTCCAGTCGGTGTAGTGGCTTAGCGAATTGACCGCGCGGATCGACATCAGCGGGCCTTCGAAGGTCGACATGCCGTAGAAGGCGATCGACACGACGAGCATCTTGATGACCGGGTCGGTTCGCAGCTTGTCCCAGGCGCCCTGCAGCGTCATCAGGCCGTTGATCATGCCGCCCCAGCTGGGCATCCACAGCATGATCGAGAAGGTCATGCCCAGCGTCTGCGCCCACTGCGGCAGGGCCGTGTAGTGCAGGTGGTGAGGGCCGGCCCAGATGTAGATGAAGATCAGCGCCCAGAAGTGGACGATCGACAGGCGATAGGAATAGATCGGCCGCCCGGCCCGCTTGGGCACGAAGTAGTACATGATGGCCAGGAAGCCGGCGGTGAGGAAGAAGCCCACCGCGTTGTGGCCGTACCACCACTGGATCAGCGCATCCTGGACGCCTGACCAGGTCCCGTAGCTCTTGGCCGACAACAGACCCACCGGAACGGCGGCGTTGTTGATCAGGTGCAGGATGGCGATGGTGACGATGAAGGCCAGGTAGAACCAGTTGGCCACGTAGATGTGCTTTTCCTGGCGCTTCCAGATGGTGCCCAGGAAGGTCACCAGATAGGCGACCCAGACGATGGTCAGCCACAGGTCGACGTACCATTCCGGCTCGGCGTACTCGCGCGACTGGGTGATCCCCAGCAGATAGCCGGTCGCCGCCAGCACGATGAACAGCTGGTAGCCCCAGAACACGAACCACGGCAGGACGCCGCCGAACAGGCGCGCCTTGCAGGTTCGCTGCACCACCCAGAAGGAGGTGCAGATAAGCACGTTTCCGCCAAAGGCGAAGATCACCCCGGACGTATGCAGCGGACGCAGGCGGCCGAAATTCAGCCATCCGAAGTCCGGGAAGTACATGATGTCGGGGAAGGCGAGCTGGGCCGCGATGACGCAGCCGACCGCGAGCCCGACCAGGGCCCAGAACATCGAGGCGATGGCGCCGGCGCGAATGACGCCGTCCATGTAGCGCGACGATTCACGAAACCCGCCCGTGCCCAGCCCGATCACGATGGCGGCGGTCGCGAGCGTGAAGGCGCCCATCAACAGATAGGCATGGATGCGAAACAGCGGATCATGCGTTCCGGCGGCGGCCAGCATCGAAAGGAAGGCGAGAACGCCGACGATCGCCCCCAGCAACGGGGCGCCGGCCATGGACTTTTCGGTGTCGTTAGCGGCGAGGCTCATAAGAGGGCGGCCCCCCTTGGGCCCACGTCTTGTCACGCTGATCGAGTGACGCATGCGACGCGGGCCCGCCATCTAGGGAAACTACGGAATAGGCCGCCAAGCCCTTCCGCACTTAGGTTTGCGCATGCCGCGACAGAATGCGGCCGAGGCTGCGGAGCACCCCATGCCCAACCCCCACCGCCTGGACCTGAGAGTGATGTCGGCTTGCCTGGGCGTGCTCAGCCTGGCGCTGGCCTATGGCTTGGGCGCGATGCAGGGCGACGCGTTTGGGCACTGCCTGCAGACGGCCGGCCCCGAAACCTTCCACTGTCCGCTGTGCTACGCCGCCGCTCTGTTTTTCGCGGCTGCCGTCCTGCCCTGGCCGCGGCGCCGGCGCGCCGCCCGAGCCTGAACACGACAGGACACTTCGGGCGGGTTTCGCCGCTCGTGGGGTTCAGTGTTTCGCGGCCGCCTTGCGTCCGGCCTTTGGCGGCGCCGCGGGAAAAAGATCAGTCACCGCTTCGCGCACCTGCTCGATCGCCTCGCTGGCGCGATCCGGATTCATATCCGCGTCGACGCCGCCGAAGTTGACATGATCGAGGGCCTCGAGGCCGCAGGCCACGCACAGGCGTTCGTCGAAGATCTTGCGCACCGCGGCCCAGGCCCCGCTGTCCACCAGCCAGACGTTCTCCGACCCCGTGGAGGTGAAGCTGATCAACTTGCGCCCGACCAACAGCGGTGTGGAGCCGCCGTCCTTGATCGCCGCGTAGCCGAAGCCGGTGCCCAGCACGCGCTCGACATAGCCCTTCATCATGGCCGGCGGCGAACCGAACCAGATCGGATAGAACAGGGCGAAGACATCGACGTCCTTCAGCATCATGCGTTCGATGAGGACCTCGGGCCGCGGCTTGGCGCCGGCGGCGTCGGGCAGTTCATCGGACTGCAGGCGCGGATCGAAGTTCATGCCGTAGAGATCGCGAACCACGACCTCATGGCCCTTCGCCTTCACCGCATCGATATAGGTCTGGGCGGTGAGGCGGGTGAAGGCGCGGCCGCGCGGGTGGCAGATGATGACGGCGTGCTTCACCACGAAACCTCCCGGCTTTCGTCCTGGCGATGCAGCTCCTTCAGATAGGCGAGGAGGTCGGCGGTTTCTTCGGGGCTGAGTACGAACGCCGGCATGGCCTGGTCGTGGGAAACCATGATGCCTTCGGCGAACGCTTCCTCAAGGTTATCGACCGGATAGCGCGCGCCGATGGTGCGTAGCGGCGGTGAATTCGGATTGGGGCTGGTGTCGTTCAGCGCCACGGCGTGACAGCTGGAACAGCGACTGCGCGCGATCGTCTCGCCGCGCATGGCCGACACCGTCATGTCGACCGGCGGGCCAGCCTCGCGGGCCAGCGCCCGGCCCGAAGCCTGGGGCGCGGCCGCCAGGGCCAGAACCGCCAGCAACAACAGTCTCCGCATGGCTAGACTCCTCGCGCCAGAATACCTGCCCACTATGGCCAGCGAGGCCGCGAGCGGCATGATTTCGATCAAGGACCCCGCGGTCGCATTCGGCGATCCTGACCATACGCCCCGGAGGCCGCCATGACCTACAAATCCATTCACGCCCCCGCGTCGGGATCCGAGGACGACGATCTCGTCTTTAAGTCGGCGGCCGAGCTGACGGCGTTGCAGGGCGCTCGCCTGACCATCGTCTCGGCCTTCATGACCCCGGCGGTGCAGCTGGCCTACGTCGTGCCGCCCAACCTCTATCTGGATCCGGCCCTGCTCGAGGAGCTTCAGAAGGGGCACGACGACATGAAGGCGCGCGTGCGCGTCAGCGCCGAGCAGGCCGCCGGCCACGCGGGCCTGATCTTCGGCAAGGACGTCGTCGTCGTCGACTACGAATGCACCGCCTGGGAATCCGCCGACCTGTGGCTGCCGCTGAGCGACCTGGTGGTGGTCGGGCAGGCGCTTACCAGGACGGACATCACGGCCAACCTGCTGCTGCACGGCCGCACGCCGGTGCTGGTGGCGCGGCCGGGCCTGAATTTGAAGCCTATGTCAGCCGCCATAGCCTGGGACGGCAGCCTGTGCGCCGGCCGGGCCGTGCGCGCGGCGCTTCCGCTGCTGGCCGGCGCCGAACGGATCATCCTGCTGCAACAGGCCGAGGACATCCCGGAGGACCGCCGCGCGGCGGCCGATCCGGAGCGCATCTCCGCCTACCTGGCGCTGCATGGCCTCGCGGACGTCGTGATCGAGCGCGTTCCAGGCCACGGAGACGGCGGCGAAGCCCTTGTCGAGGCGCTGCGCTGCTGCAGCGCGGACGTCCTCATCTGCGGCGCCTACGGCCATTCGCGAATGGCGGAAACCATTCTGGGCGGCGTCACCCGCTCGGTGCTCGCCGCCGCCTTCCCCAGCGCCTTCCTGGCCCACTGACGACCCGCGACCCGCTCAGTAGAAGCGCGGAATCGGGCCCAGCTGCGGAGTCTGGTCGGGCAGGTCGACGAACGTATCGTCCACATAGCACCAGCCCCATCCCTCGGGCGGATCGTAGCCTTCGATGACCGGATGGCCCGTGGCGTGGAAGTGCGCCGTGGCATGGCGGTGCGGACTGTCGTCGCAACAGCCGACGTGGCCGCAGGTGCGGCACAGCCGCAGGTGCAGCCAGGCCGAGCCGATCTTCAGGCAATCCTCGCAGCCACGCGCGCTGGGCGTCACCGGCCTGAGGTCTTCCACATGCGCGCAGCCGTCCGCCATCGTTCCCTCCCTGACAGGGGGCGATCAAAGCCCGGACCCGAGGCCGGCCGCAACACCCGATCGGGCGATTGGCGCGGCCCCCGCCCGGGTGGAAGTCAGGCCGCCTGCTTGGCCGCGATCCAGGCGTCGACCTGCTCTTCCAGCACGTTCAACGGCAGCGGGCCGTTGCCCAGGACGACCTCGTGGAATTCGCGCAGGTCGAACTTCGGCCCCAGCGCCGCCTTCGCCTTGTCGCGCAGGGCCAGGATGCGCAGCTGGCCGATCTTGTAGCTGGTCGCCTGGCCGGGGCCGGAGATGTAGCGGTCGATCTCGCGGGCGATGTCGAGCTCGCTCATCAGGGTGTTGTCGCGGAAGTACTGGATGGCCTTGTCGCGGCTCCAGCGCTTGGAGTGGATGCCGGTGTCGACCACCAGCCGCGCGGCGCGCCACAGCTCCAGGCTCAGCCGGCCAAAGTCGTCGTACGGATCCTGATAGAGGCCGGCCTCCTTGCACAGTCGCTCGGCGTAGAGGCCCCAGCCCTCGATGTAGGCGCCGTAGAAGGAGAAGCGGCGGAACATCGGCAGTTCGGCCTGCTCGAAGGAGCGGGCGATCTGGAAGTGGTGGCCGGGCGTGGCCTCATGGCAGGCGATGGCGTCCAGCTGGATCTTCTGCACCTGGGTCATGTCGGCCAGGTTGACGTAGAAGATGCCCGGCCGGGACCCGTCGGGCGTGCCGGGATTGTAGAAGGCTGTCGCCGCCGTCGCCTCGCGCCAGGGTTCGACCGAGTGCACCTCCACCGGTCCGCGCGGCAGGTGGGAGAACTGGGTCGGCGCCACGGCCATGTACTCGTCGATGATCTTCTTGGCGTCGGCCAGGTACTGCGCCTTGCCCTCGGGCGTGTTGGGATAGTGCAGCGCCGGGTCTGCCTTCACGTGGGCGAAGAACTCCTGCAGCGTGCCGTGGAAACCGACCTTGTCCTTGATGGTCTCCATCTCGGCGTGGATGCGCGCGACTTCGGCCAGGCCGGTCTGGTGGATCTGGTCGGGCGTCAGGTCGGTGGTCGTGAAGAACTTCACCGTCGCGGCGTAATAGGCGTCGCCATCGGGCAGGCGCCAGACGCCGTCGGTGGAATTGGCCTTGGCGCCCATGGCCTCGACCGCGGTGAGCACCTTCTGCACGCCGGAGCGATACTGGTTCAGCAGGGCGGCCCTGGCGTCGGCGAGCAGCTTCGCCTTCTGCTCGGGCGTGGCGGTCAGCTTGTCGATCTTGGCCTTGAAGTCGGCCCACAGCGGATGGTCCGGGCCGGAATCGAAGGGTGCGCCGGTGAGTTGTTTCTTCGTGTCGGGGATGACGCGCGGGAAAACGAAGCTGGGGGAGATGAAGCCGTGGGCGGTGCGATAGTCGATGTCGGCCGCCACCTCGCCGCCGACGCGATCGACGGCCTTCAGGCGCGCGATATAGGCCTCGGCGTCAGAGACGCTGGCGATGGAATGGCTGTTGATCAGCATCACCGGGATGCCGGAGATGGCCGTGCCCGTCGAGGAGATCGCGTAGTTGTGGAAGCGCCAGGGGTACTGCATGCGCGCCGTGGCGGCCTGCTCCTCGAACAGGCGGTAGGAAAGGCGCCCGGCGGGCGACAGCTTGGCCGGGTCGAACTCGCGGTGCAGGCGCGCCAGTTGCGCCTCACTGAGGTCGAGGTTCTTCTTGTTGGCCGCGTCGGTGTAGTCGCCGAGTTCGTTGTAGCGCTCCTTCATGCCCAGCTGTGTCAGGCTCTCGGGCGATTGGCGCACGCCCTCCAGGAAGGTCTCCTGGAAGAAGGCGTTGAGCCGCGCGTCCTCGCTGTTGGCGGCCGGGGCCGCGGCGGGCGCAGGCGAAGGCGTGGCCGGCTGCGCGATGGCGGCGGGCGAGGCCAGGGCGGCCATCAGGGCGAGGATGGAAACGGCGGGCTTCAGCATGGCAGGGCTCCCCAGCGGACGGCGCGCGGGGCGCCGATCCTGAAATGTCGACGCGACCTTACGGGCCGGCCGCGCCCGGCCTCAATGAAAGTTTCTACATGAAGCGGGTGAGGCCGGCCGGGCTGCGCGCCCGGCCGGCCGACCCGCATGCGGGCCTTGACGGTCTTACGCCGCCTTCTTCGCCGCGATGTAGGCGTCGACCTGTTCTTCCAGCACGCTGAGCGGCAAGGCGCCGTTGGCCAGCACGACTTCGTGGAAGTCGCGAATGTCGAACTTCGGCCCCAGGGCCGCGCGGGCCTTCTCGCGCAGCGCGAGGATCTTTAGCTGCCCGATCTTGTAGCAGGTCGCCTGGCCGGGATTGGAGATGTAGCGGTTGATCTCGCGCTGGATGTCGAGCTCGCTGACGAGGGTGTTGTCGCGGAAGTACTGCATGGCCTGGTCACGCGACCAGTGCTTGGAGTGGATGCCGGTGTCGACCACCAGGCGCGCGGCCCGGTAAATCTCCATCGAGAGCCGGCCCATGTCGGAATAGGGGTCCTGGTAGAGCCCGGCTTCCTTGCCCAGCCGCTCGGCGTAGAGGCCCCAGCCCTCGATGTAGGCGCCCTGGTAGCCGTACTGGCGGAACAGCGGCAGGTCCTCCTGCTCCAGCGCGCGGGCAAGCTGGAAGTGGTGGCCCGGGACACCCTCGTGATAGGCCAGGGCCTCGAGGTTGATTTTGGCCACCTGGGTCATGTCCGACAGGTTGACGTAGAAGATGCCCGGGCGGCTGCCGTCAGGCGTCGGCTGGTTATAGAAGGCGCCCGAGGCGGTGTTCTCGCGCCAGGGCTCGACCGCGCGCACCTCGATCGGCGCCTTGGGCAGGCGCGAGAACTGGGTCGAGGCGATGGCCATGTAGTTGGCGATGATGCGCTTGGAGTCGGCCAGGTACTGGGCCTTGCCCTCGGGGGTGTTCGGATAGCGGTACTTGGGGTTGGTCTTCAGGTCGGCGATGAATTCCGCGAGCGTGCCCTGGAAGCCGACCTTGACCCGGATGGCATCCATCTCGGCGCGGATGCGCGCCACCTCCGACAGGCCGGTCTGGTGAATCTGGTCCGGCGTCATGTCGGTGGTGGTGAAGAACTTCAGCATCGCCGCGTAGTAGGCGTCGCCGTCCGGCAGCCGCCACACGCCGTCCGAGGAATTGCCCTTCTTCGACATGCGCTCGACGGCGGCGATGACCTTGTTCACGCCCGAGCGATACTGGTTCAGCAGGGCGTCCCGGGCCGCGGCGATCAGCCTGTCCTTGGTCGCCTGGTCGACGCCGGTCAGCGCATTCACCTTCTTCTTGAAGTCGGCGAAGAGCGGATGGTCGGGGCCGCTGTCGAAGGGCGCGCCGGTGAGCTGGGTGCGGGTGTCCTTGAGCACCGGCTCGAAGACGAAGTCGGGCGAGATGAAGTTGTGGGTGGTGCGGTAGTCGATATCGGCCGCCGTCTCGCCGCCGACGCGGTCCACCGCCTTGAGGCGCGAGATATAGGCTTCGGCGTCCGAAACGGTGTCGATGCCATGGCCGTTGATCAGCATCACCGGGATGCCCGAGATCGCCGTGCCGGTGTTGGAGACAGCGTACTGGTTGAAGCGGTAGCGGAACAGGTCGTCGCCCTGGGCCACATTGATCTCGAACAGCTTGTAGCTGAGGCGCGAGGCGGGCGAGAGCTTGGCCGGGTCGAACTCGCGGTGCAGGCGGTCCAGTTGCCGGTGCGCCAGTTCCTGGTTCTTCACGGCGGCGGCGTCGGTGTAGTCGCCCAGCTCGCCGTAGCGCTCCTTGGAGCCCATCTCGGTCAGGCCCTCGGGGGTCTGGGAGATCGCCTCCATGAAGGTCTGCTGGAAGAAGGCGGCCAGGCGGGCATCCTCGCTCTGCGGCGCGGCCGGCGCGGCGGCGGCCGGGGCGGGCGAGGCGGCAGGCTGGGCGACGGCCGAGGCCATCGGCGTAGCCAGGACGGCGAACAGGGCGAGTACGGAAACGGTGGTCTTGAGCATGTGAGGTCCCCAAGGGCCGGTCTTTGCGCCAGCCCGCATGGCGCGACACTCCCGGAGGCGCGCCGCCGGAACCAGTGAAACTTTCGACATGAAGTTACGGACAGGTAATCTCAGCGCCCGCCGGCGCGGCCGGCGTCAGTAGAAGATGTTCGAACTGTCGTTCGGCTTTTGAGGCTGCGAGCCCTTGGCCGGCGGCTGGGCCGGTTGCGCCGGTTGCGCGGGCGGCGGCGTTCCGCCCGGCTGGTAGGGAATCGGGTGCGCCGGCAGGGCCAGCGGATTGCGCGGGGCCGGGCCGCGCGGCGCGGCGGGCTCCGCGACGGTGGTCTCGTCGACCGCGGGCGCGGCGGGTGGTTCGGGCTGCGGTTGCGGCAGGGCGATCAGGGTCGGGGTCTCATCGGCCACGCCCAGGTCGTGGCGGATGAAGGCGTAGGAGCGCCGGTCGGCGCAGGCGCAGGCCTTCAGGTAGCCCTCGCGGTCACGCCAGATGAGCACCGGATACTCCGACCCCAGACCGTTGGCCTTCAGGTAAGGGCCAATCCTGTCGGTGAACTGGCGCGAAGCGTCGACCACCGCGGTGCGCGCGATGTCGCCATCGGCGGGGCGGACGCCGGGGGCCGACCATTGTTGGCGGGGCACGGCCATCCACTGCAGATAGAGGTTCCAGTCGCGGTTGATCCACAGCTCGGCGACCGTGGCGCGTTCGGGGCCGGAAGACTGCGACAGGCCTTCCTTGTCGGGCCGCGCGAAGATGATCACCCGGGTGTCCACATTGGCCTCGGCCAGCTTGGGGAACTCCTCGCGCTGGTAGCGGGCGCACTCGGCGCAGGCGCGGTAGGTGATCATGTACAGCCACGGGCCGGTGCGCTGGGGCGACACGGCGCCGGAGGCAAACAGCAGCTTCTGAATGTCGGCCTGGTTCTTGGTGATCGTGACCGGCCGCCAGCGGGCGTAGAAATTCCAGTAGGCCCAGTAGCCGCCGCCGGCCACGGAAGCGCCCAGCACCACCGCCAGAAGGCTGAACATCAGGAAGCGGCGAAGCTGCATACGGCGACTATCCTCCTGCGCGCGCCCGGCCCGGCGCCCACAGCCCGGACAAGTTAACGCCCAAAAGCCGAACCGCAAGCAACCGGATTCCCCTGAGGGTTACGCGGCAGGGTTAATTGCGGCCCCTTCACGCTGGACGGCGGAGCTCCGGCGACCCATTGAGAAAAGGCCGCACGCCAGGGCGAAAGGATCCGATGCCCCGACTGGACCAGATCGATAGCATTGCCGGCCTGCGCGCGCGGGCAAGGCGGCGGCTGCCGCGGCCGATCTTCGACTACATCGATGGCGGCGCCGACGAGGAATGGTCTCTGGCCCGCAATGCGGACGCCTTCGCCGACTACGAGATCGTGCCCGACGTCCTGACCGACGTCTCGTCGATCGAGACCGGCGCCACGGTGTTCGGCCAGAAGATCGCCTGGCCGTTGATGCTGTCGGCGACGGGGCTGACGCGGATGTTCCATGACGCGGCCGAAACGGCGGTGGCGCGGGCGGCGGCGGACCAGGGGCTGGCCTATTGCCTTTCGACGCTGGGCACGACGCGGCTGGAGGACCTGCCGCGCCGCGAGGGCGCCCCGCTGCTGTTCCAGGTCTATGTCTTCAAGGACCGGGGGCTGACGCGCGAGTTCGTCGCGCGCTGCCGCGACGCGGGCTACCACGGCCTGTGCCTGACCGTGGACACGCCGGTGGCCGGCAACCGCCTGCGCGACCGCCGCAACGGCCTGTCCCTTCCGCCGCGACTGACCCTGCGCTCGATGCTGGACTTCGCCCTGCACCCGGCCTGGTCGCTGGGCGCGCTCGGGGGTTCGAAGTTCGACTTCGTCAATGTCAGCCACCGGGTGGACGCCCTGGCGGACGGGCCGATGAGCCTGTTCGACTACATCTCGGGCCAGTTCGACCGCAGCCTGACCTGGCGCGAGGTGGAGTGGCTGGCGGCGGAATGGGGCGGACCGCTGGCGATCAAGGGGCTGATGACGCCGCAGGACGCCACGCGGGCCGTGGCCTGCGGCGCGAGCGGGGTGATCGTCTCGAACCACGGCGGCCGCCAGCTGGACGGCGCCCCGGCCCCCATCGACCAGATCGCCGCCGTGCGCGAGGCCCTGGGCGACGGCCCCGACGTGATCTGCGACGGCGGCGTGCGGCGCGGCTCGGACATCGTCAAGGCGCTGGCGCTGGGGGCCACGGCCTGTTCGATCGGTCGGCCCTACCTCTACGGCCTGGCCGCGGACGGCCAGGCCGGGGTGGCGCGGGCGCTGGAGCTGCTGCGCGAGGAATTCGTGCGCACCCTGACCCTGGCCGGCGTGCCTGGCGTCGATCGGCTGGAGCGGCGGCACGTACGAAAAAGGCCCGCCTGAGGGCGGGCTTTCCGTCGTCGTTCAGGTGGAAAGCCTCAGGCCATCGTCGGGATGATGAAGGCCGAGTCCTGCGGCGCGCCGCCTTCCAGGTCGCTCTCGGGCCAGCGGGCGGTGACGGTCTTGGTCTTGGTCCAGAAGCGGACGCCCTCCATGCCGTGCTGGTTGATGTCGCCGAAGCCGGAGCGCTTCCAGCCGCCGAAGGAGTGGTAGGCGACCGGCACCGGGATCGGCACGTTGATGCCGACCATGCCGACGTGAACCCGCGTCGCGAAATCGCGCGCGGCGCGGCCGTCGCGGGTGAAGATGGCGACGCCGTTGCCGTACTGGTGCTTGGAGGGCAGCGAAATGGCCTCCTCGAAGGTCTCGGCGCGGACCAGCTGCAGCACCGGGCCGAAGATCTCCTCCTTGTAGGAGGTCATGTCGGTGGTGACCTTGTCGAGCAGGGTGGGGCCGATGAAGAAGCCCTTCTCGTGGCCCTGCAGTTCGAAGCCGCGGCCGTCGACGACCAGCTCGGAGCCTTCCTTGATGGCGGTGTCGATCCAGCCGGTGACGCGCGCCTTGTGGGCGGCGTTGATGACCGGGCCGTAGTGGGCGTCCGGATCGGTGGAGACGCCGACGCGCAGGGTGGCGATCTCGTCGACCAGGCGCTTCTTCAGTTCCTCGGCGGTCTTGGCGCCGACGGGCACCACCACCGGCAGCGCCATGCAACGCTCGCCCGCCGAGCCGAAGGCAGCCCCGGCCAGGTCCTTCACGGTCTGCACCATGTCGGCGTCGGGCAGGACGATGCCGTGGTTCTTGGCGCCGCCGAAGGCCTGCACGCGCTTCCCGTGCGCGGTCCCGGTCGAATAGACGTAGTGGGCGATGTCGGACGAGCCGACGAAGCTGGCGGCCATGATCAGCGGGTGGGTCAGGATGGCGTCGACGGCGGCCTTATCGCCGTGCACGACATTGAGCACCCCGGCCGGCGCGCCGGCTTCCATCATCAGTTCGCCCAGGTGCACCGGCACCGACGGATCGCGCTCCGAGGGCTTGAGGATGAAGGTGTTGCCCACCGCGATGGCGGTGGCGAACATCCACATCGGGATCATGGCGGGGAAGTTGAACGGGGTGATGCCCGAGACCACGCCCAGCGGCTGGCGCATGGAATAGACGTCGATGCCCGGGCCGGCGCCGTAGGTGAACTCGCCCTTCAGGGCGTGCGGGATGCCGCAGGAGAACTCGACCACCTCCAGGCCGCGCTGGATGTCGCCCTTGGCGTCGGCGATGACCTTGCCGTGCTCGGAGGACAGCATCTCGGCCATCATGTTCATGTCGCGCTCGACCAGGCGCTTGAACTCGAACAGCACACGCGCGCGGCGCTGCGGATTGACCTGGCTCCACTCCTCATAGGCCTTGGCGGCGGACTGCACGGCGGCGTCGACCTCGCCCTCAGTGGCCAGCTGCACGCGCGCCTGCACTTCGCCGGTGTTGGGATTGAAGACGTCGGAGAAGCGCCCCGAAGCGCCCTCGAAGGACTGGCCGTTGATGAAGTGGCGGATGTCGCGCACGCGCGTCTCCCTGGAACTGACTGAGCGGTGAGAAGGTGGCTCGAAAAGAGTCGGGGCGGTCTTAGACCCGCCCGACGCCGCGCGCTAGCCTGACCGCCGCCGATCTACCGGAACGCGATTTGGACGGCCCACTGACGCTCGGGCCGCAAATCAGGCTAGGGTGTCGCCAGGTCAATCAACTCGGGGAGCGCGGCGTGAAGATCATCCTCTACATCCTGGCCCTGGCCCTGCTCGGCGGCGGCCTGCTGCTGGTGGTCGGCGACTTTCCGCAGATCGAGGACCGCTTCCCCTTCATCGGCCCGGCCATGATCGGCTTTGGCCTGATGGCGGGGCTGGCGACCTTCTACATCGGCCGCAAGGACCTCTAGGTCACGCCGGCCTTGGCGGCCGCTGGTTAGGCCGCACCGCCCGGCCGGCCCAGCAGCCGCGCCTGGCGTAGTGGATGTCGGCATAGGCGGCGCGGTCGTCGGCCAGCAGCCGCTCGATCAGGCCGCCGGCCCCCGCGCCGTCCGTGATGTCGGCATCGATCATCATCCCATCGCTGTCGAAGGCGCGGATCGACAGCGGGCGGCGCGCCATCACCTCAGGCACCTCGCCGGGCCCGGGATCAGCCTCGGAGGAGCGCTCGCCGACGAAGATGGCGTGGGAGGCGTGGAAAGGCGTGTCCGCAGGCTGGTGGATGTGGTTGAGCAGAATCGCCGTCTCGCCCGGCTCCAGGTCCCGCAGGCCAACGCGGCAGGGGAAGCTGTGCGGGGTCTCGGCGGTCATGCGAACGGCGCCGCGGGCGGCCAGTTCAGCGTCGGAAAGGCCGATCAGGTCGGCGTAGGCGGCGCGGGGGAGACCGTGAATCTGGAAGGTCATGGAAAGGCTCCTTGGATGTCGGCGAGACCATCGCCCAGCTACGTCCCGCGCGCTCCCCGGCCCTTGCGTCCAAACCCGCCCTTCCCTGACCTGTTGAGAGCGATGGTGGATTCCATCCGCGCCCTTCGCTCGGCCATTGATTGCGCGCGCGGCGCGAACCACTATCGGGGCCAATGACCGCAACCGTTTCCGACGATCAGGCCCCGGCCGCCGCGCAAGCGCGCGCGCCTCACGACCACATCGTCGACCAGCTTATCGCCGAGCGGGCCCCGCACCTGACGCGCAACCCGGTCTGGCCGCTGATCCGGCCGCCGCTTTATGGCGTGCTGGGCTACGGTCCGGCGCGGCGGATGGCCGATGCAGTCATGCCCCTGTCGGGCCAGGGCGCGCTGGACTACGTCGCCGGACTGCTGGACCTGAAGGTTTCGGCGCTCTTCCTGGACCGGGTTCCGAAGACGGGACGCTGCGTGGTGGTCTGCAATCATCCGACCGGCATCGCCGACGGCCTGGCGGTGTATGACGCCATCCGCCGGGTGCGGCCCGATTCCATCTTCTTCGCCAACGCCGACGCCCTGAGGGTTTCGCCGCGCCTGGGCGAAACCGTGATCCCCGTCGAATGGGTCGAGGCCAAGCGCACCCGGGAAAAGACCCGCGCCACCCTGCTGGCGGCCAAGGCGGCCTTTGAGGCCGAGCGCTGCGTGGTGATCTTCCCGGCCGGGCGCCTGGCGCGCAAGAACAAGGACGGCCAGCTGACCGATCCGGACTGGGCCCCCACCGCCGTGTCGCTGGCGCGCAAGTACGACGCCCCCATCGTGCCCATCCACGTGGCCGGCCCGGAGAGCTGGCTGTTCCACTTCTTCAACCGCTTCTCCGCCGAGCTGCGCGACGTCACCCTCTTCCACGAGATGCTCAACAAGACCGGCAAGGCCTTCCACCTGACCGTCGGCAAGCCGATCCCGCCGGCGCGGCTGGATATCGATTCCCAGCATGCGACCTACGCGCTGAAGGCCTATGTGGAGCGCGTGCTGCCCTCCCAGCCCGACCAGGACTTCGCGTGATCCTCACCGGTGAAACCCGCCTCGACCTCGCCGACGAGGCCGCCACCGCGCGGCTCGGCGCGTCGGTGGCACGCACCCTGAAGCGCGGCGACGCGGTGCTGCTTTACGGTGAATTAGGGGCGGGCAAGTCGACGCTGGCGCGCGGCCTGGTGCGGGCCTTGACGACCCCGGACGAGGAAGTGCCCTCGCCGACCTTCACCCTTGTGCAGCAATACGAACCCACCTCCGGGACACGACCGTTCCTGTCGCACTTCGACCTCTATAGGTTGGCGGACGCCTCGGAGGCGTTTGAGCTGGGACTGGACGAGGCGATGGATGACGGGGCCATCGTGGTCGAATGGCCGCAGCGGCTGGGGGATCGCCTTCCCCCCGATCGGCTGGATATAGAGCTGAGCATCGTTTCAGAGGGCCGCCTTGCGCGGATCACGCCGCATGGCGACTTCACCGGCCGCGAACTCGATGTCTGACCGCGAAGCCCAGCGGGTGCGATTTCTGCGGCAGGCGGGCCTGGCCGAGGCCACGCGCGCGCCCCTGCCCGGAGACGCCTCGACGCGGCGCTACGAGCGGCTGCGGCTGCCGGACGGGCGCAGCCTGATGCTGATGGACCAGGCCGCCGCGCTGGAGAGCCCCCCCTGTGGTCCGGACTGGGACGACGCACGCCGCCTGCAGGCCGGATGGAACGCCACCGCGCGCCTGTCGGCCGGCCGGGTGGAGGCCTTCGCCGCCGTGGCCGACCATTTCCGCCGCCAGGGCCTGTCGGCCCCGGAAATGGTGGCCCTCGACGCCCCGGCCGGACTGGCGGTGCTTGAGGATCTCGGCCAGGGCGTGTTCGCCGACCTGATCGCGGCGGAAGAGGCCGACGAGCGGGAGCTCTATTTCACCGCCATCGACGTCCTGGTTCAGCTGCACGCCGAAGCGCCGCCCGAAGTGCTCGAGGCCCGCGGCGCCCGCTGGCCGCTGCTGCCCTACGATGCGCTGGCCCTGAAGGCCGGCGCCGACCTGTTCGTGGAATGGATGCCCAAGTTCGAGCCGGGCCTGGACTTCGACGCCCAGGCGATCGCCGAGTGGGACGCGCTCTGGGCGCCGGTCGCGCGGCGCGGCGCGGAAGGGGCGACGGTCTTCGCCCACCGCGACTTCCACGCCGAGAACCTGCTCTGGCTGCCCGAGCGCGAAGGTGCGGCGCGGGTCGGGCTGATCGACTTCCAGGACGCGGTGCGGGCGCACCCGTCCTGGGACCTGCACTCCTTGCTGCAGGATGCTCGGCGCGACGTCTCGCCCGAGCTGGAGCGCGCGGCGTTGGAACGCTATTTCGCCGCCCGACCGGAGCTTGATCGCGAGACCTTCATGGCCGACTACGCGGCGCTCGCGGCGCTGAACGAGGCGCGCATCCTGGGCATCTTCGCGCGCCTGATCTTCCGCGACGGCAAGCCCCGCTACCGCCAGTTCATGCCGCGCATGTGGCGCCACCTCGAAGCCAATCTGGCCGCGCCGGGGATGGAGGGGCTGAAGCAGTGGTTCGACCGCTACGTGCCCCGCGCGGCGCGCGCCACGGAGACCCAGGCATGAGCGCCACCCCGACCACCGCCATGGTCCTGGCCGCGGGCCTTGGCTCGCGCATGCGCCCGCTCACCGACGACCGCCCCAAGGCCCTGGTCGAGGTCGGCGGCAAGGCGCTGATCGACCATGTGCTCGACCGTCTGGTGGAAGCCGGCGTCGAGCGCGCCGTGGTCAATGTCCACTGGTTCGCCGACCGGCTGGAAGAGCATCTGAAGGGCCGCAAGGACCTCGAGATCGTCATCTCCGACGAGCGCGACGAATTGCTGGAGACCGGCGGCGGGCTCAAGCACGCGCGCAGGCTGGTCGGCGACGATCCGATCTGGGTGGCCAACATCGATTCCGTCTGGATCGACCGTTCCGATGCGCTCGATCACCTCGCCCGCGCCTGGGATCCGCAGCGCATGGACACCATCCTGCTGCTGGCCGAGCGCGAGATGTCGATCGGCTTCGAGGGCGCCGGCGACTTCTTCCTGGCCGACGACGGCAAGCTGACGGTGCGTGGAGACGCCCCCAGCGCGCCCTACGCCTACATGGGCGTGCACATCACCAAGCCGCAGCTGGTGGCCAATGAGCCCGACGGGCCGTTCTCGCTGATGCGGATATGGCGCAAGCTCGCGCCGCAGGGGCGGCTGCACGGCCGCGTGCTGGACGGGTTCTGGATGCACGTCGGCGACCCGCGCTCGCGTGACGAGGCGGAAGCCAAGCTCCAGGCCACCCGATGAGAATTGGCGGATGACCGCGCCATTCGACGGACCCGGATCGCGCTGGTTCACCATCCCCGCGCACCGCCCGTTCGTCGACGACCTGGCGTCGGTGCTCTACCGCCGCCTGACTGAAGACGGCGCCGAGGCGTTGACCGACGCCATCATCCTGACCCCCACCCGCCGGGGCGCGCGCGCGCTGGCCGAGGGTTTCGTCAAGGCGGCCGGCGGCAAGCCTGTGCTGCTGCCCCAGATCCGCGCCGTCGGCGATCTCGACGAGGGCGAGCCGCCGTTCGAACCGGGCGCCATCGCGCTCGGCCTGCCGCCGGCGGTGACGCCCATGCGGCGGCGCTTCGAGCTGGCCCGGCTGGTGGTCGAGAACCAGGACGCCATCGGCCGCGATCTGGATGCGCCCGCGGCGCTGGAAATGGCTGACGCCCTGGCCGGTTTCATGGACAGCCTGTTCATCGAGGAAGTGTTCCACGGCGCCGACCTGGGCGGCCTGGCCGGCGAGCACGCTAAGCATTGGGTGCAATCTGCCCGCTTGCTGGAGATCGCGCTCAAGCAGTGGCCCGCCCGCCTTGAGGAGCTGGGCTTCATCGATCCGACCGAGCGGCGGGTGCTGCTCTCCAAGCGGCTGGCCCAGCAATGGCGGGATCGTCCGCCCGCCGGCCCGCTGATTGCGGCCGGATCGACCGGCACCGCTCCGGCCACCGCCGAGCTGCTGGCCGCCGTGGCGGGCGCGCCCCGCGGCTGCGTCGTGCTGCCGGGGCTGGACAAGAACCTGGCCGACGAGGCCTGGGCCGCCATCGACGACGAACCCCAGCATCCGCAATTCGGCATGAAGACCCTGCTCGGCCGGCACGGCCTGGACCGCACCGACGTGCGGGAATGGCCGGCGGGCGAAGGCGTGGCCGATGGGCTGCGCGGCCGGGCGCGGCGGCGCGTCATCAACGAGGCGCTTCGTCCCGCCGAGGCCACCGCCGACTGGCTGAAGGTCATCGAGACGCTGGAAGCAGAGCGCACCGAAACCGGCGTCGATCCTTTCCACATGGGGCTCGAGGGCCTTTCGGTCGTTTCGGCGCGCACCGAGGACGAGGCGGCGACCGCGGCCGCCCTGCTGATGCGCGAGGCCCTGGAGACCCCGGGCAAGACCTGCGCCCTGGTCACGCCCGACCAGGTGCTGGCGCGGCGGGTCTCGGCCCATCTGGCGCGCTGGGGCGTGGAGGCGGATTCCTCGGCCGGGGCGCCGCTGGCCGGGTTTCCGGTCGGGGTGCTGATCGGGCTGCTCGCCGAACTGGCGCGCGATCCGGCCGCGCCGGTGACCCTGCTGGCGGCGTTGAAGAACCCGTTGACCCGTCTGGGTCAGGACGATGCGATCCGCGAACCCGGCTTGGCGGCCTTCGAGCGCTGGGCCCTGCGCGGACCGCGCCGCGACGGCTGGCCCTCGATCCACGCCCTGCTGAAGAAACGCCGAGGCCTTGATCGCGATGGGCGCGAGCCGACCGACGAGGTCGTGTTGGCGCTGGACCGGGCCGAGGCGTTCGCCCGCGCGGTCGAGGCCCTGGTCGCGCCCTTGGGCGAACCGTTCGGGGCCGGACCGGTCCCCCTGCCCCAGGCCGCGCGCGTGTTGACCCGGACGCTGGAATTGTTCGCCGCCGACGCCGGGGGCGATCTGGGTGAGCTTTGGCGCGGGCCGGCCGGACAATGCGCGTCGCGCCTGCTGGCGGGCCTGATGGAGGATTCCGGGGCTCTCCCGCCGGTCGACGCCGACGCCTTCCATGACACGGTGATGAAGCTGCTGGCCGAAGAGACCGTGCGGCCCGGCGGCGCCACCCATCCGCGGCTCAGGGTGCTGGGCGCGATCGAGGCGCGGCTCGTGCGCGCCGACCTGCTGATTCTGGCTGGACTGGAAGAGGGCTCCTGGCCCCAGGGCGCACCCACCGACCCGTTCCTGTCGCGGCCCATGCGCACGAAGCTCGGCCTGCCCGCGCCGGAACGCAAGGTGGGCCTGTCGGCCCACGACTTCGCCCAGGCCGCCTGCGCGCCCGAAGTGATCCTGCTGCATTCCGAGCGGCGCGGCGGGCAGCCGGCGGTGCAATCGCGCTGGCTGTGGCGGCTGGAGACCCTGGCGCGCGGCGCCGGCCGATCCCTGCCGCGGCGCACCGACGTGCTGGACTGGGCGCGCGCGCTGGACGCCGCCGAGTCCGATCCGCCCGTCAGCCTGAAACCCGCCGAGCAACCGGCCCCGCGCCCGCCGCTGGCGGCCCGCCCGCGCACCCTGCCGGTGACCCAGATCGAGTCCTGGGTGCGCGATCCCTACGCCGTTTATGCGCGCAATGTGCTGAAGCTCTTTCCGCTGGACCGGCCCGATGAACCCGTGGATGCACGCACCCGCGGGTCCGCCATCCACACCGCCATGGAGGACTTCGCCGAAGCCTGGCCGCGGCTCGCCGCCACGGAGCGGGCCACGACGTTCGCCGACTTCTATCTGACCGCGCTGCGCGACGCCGGAGCGCCGCCGCCGACCCTGACCCGCGAACAGCCGCTGGCCTTGCGCGCCGGCCAGTGGATCGCGAATTTCGAGGCCGAACGGCGCCTGTCGCCGCTCGAGGTGCTGGTCGAGCGCAAGGTCAGTCTCAAGCTCGAGGGGTTCGACTTCACCCTCACGGCGCGGGCCGACCGCATCGAGGTGTCGAGGGGCCAGGCCCACGTCATCGACTTCAAGACCGGCGCCGCGCCGTCGAAGAAAGAGGTGCAAGCCGGTTTCAATGGCCAGCTGCCCTTGACCGCGGCCATGCTGATCCGCGGCGGCCTGCCCGGCGTCACCGGCGTGGCGGCGGGCGAGCTGCTGTACGTGCGCGTCACCGGCCGCGATCCGGCCGGCAAGATCGAGCCGCGCGGCATGCCCGGCCAGCCGGACAAGTCCTTCCCGTCCAGCGAGGAACTGGTCGAGCACGCCTGGGCCGGCCTGCACCGCCTGGTCGGCCGCTTCCAGGACCCGTCCACGCCCTACCGCTCGCGCGTCGCGCCGCAGTTCATCAAGCACAAGAGCGACTACGACCAGCTGGCGCGCGTGCATGAGTGGGCCGTGGCCGACGATGAGGCGGGACCGGAGGCGGGCGCATGACCGACGCAGCCCCCGTCATCCCGGCCGGCGCCGCCGAGCAGATCCGCGCTTCGAACCCGAACATCTCGGCCTTCGTCAGCGCCAACGCCGGGTCGGGCAAGACCCGCACCCTGGTGTCGCGCGTGGCGCGCCTGCTGCTGGCAGGCGCCAGGCCCCAGACCCTGCTTTGCGTGACCTTCACCAAGGCGGCGGCGGCGGAAATGCAGCGGCGTCTGTTCGACGTCCTGGGGGGCTGGTCGACGCTCGACGACGATCCGCTGCGCGACGAGCTGGCCGAGCTGGAGGGCCGTGCGCCCGGCGACTACGACGAGGCCTTCCTGTCGCGGGCGCGGGCCCTGTTCGCGGCCGCCCTGGAGACGCCGGGCGGGCTGAAGATCCAGACCATCCACGCGTTCTGCGAAAAGCTGCTGAAGCGCTTTCCCGTCGAGGCCGGGGTTTCGCCGGGGTTCAAGGTGGCCGACGACACCGCCGCCGCCGACCTCGCGGCCGAGGCGCGCGACGCGGTCGCCGTGCAGGCGGCGTTTGGCGACACGCCTCTGGCCCAGGCCTATGAGCGGTTTTCGGTGGCGCTCGCCTTCGACGCCTTCCAGGACATGTTCCGCACCTTCGAGAGCAGGCGCGGCGACCTGGGCCAATGGATCAAGTCGGTCGGCGGCGTGGGGCTCCGCGACGAGATCGCCGCTCTGGCCGGACTGGAGGCCTGGACCGAGTTCCAGCCCGCCGACGAGGTCGAGGTGGAGGCGGGCGAGGCGCTCACGGCCCTGTGGTCGCGCGCGGCCCTGGTGCTGTCGCAGGCCGGCGCCAAGGGCGACCAGGACCGCGCCGCCCAGTTCCAGCTGCTGGTCGAGAACGCTCGCGGCGGGGCGGTGACCCTGGCGGGCCTGCTGCCGCTGTTCTTCACCGAAAAAGGCGAGGGGACGCCGGGGACCTGGATCGTAAAATCGGCCGCCTTGAAGAAGCACCCCGACCTGGTCGACGCCTTGGTGGCGGAACAGGACAGGCTGGAGCGCGAACGCGACCGGCTGCGGGCCGCGCGCGTGGCTCGCGACACCTTCGACGCCATGATCCTGGCCGGCGCCTACGTCGAGGCCTATGGGGCGGCCAAGCGGCGCCGGCGCCTGCTCGATTTCGCCGACCTCGTGCAGCTCACCGTCGAACTCTTGACCGTGCGCACCGACGCGGCCTGGGTCCTCTACAAGCTGGACGAGGGCATCGACCACATCCTCGTCGACGAGGCCCAGGACACCGCGCCCGAGCAGTGGGCGGTGCTGCGCCAGCTGACCGAGGATTTCTTCGCCGGGGCGGGGGCGGGCGACCGGCCGGTGGAGCGCACCATCTTCGTGGTCGGGGACGAGAAGCAGTCGATCTTCTCCTTCCAGGGCGCGGCGCCGGAACGGCTGCGCGCCGAGAACCGCTTCTACGCCGCCCGCGCCTCACAGGCCGACCGGCCCTGGCACGACGTGCCCTTGCTGGAATCCTGGCGATCGACGGAGGCCGTGCTGCGGTTCGTCGACGCCGCCTTCGAACCGGTCGAGGCGCGCGCGGCGCTGCAGCCGGGCGCGGACGCCATCAGGCACGTGGCCCTGCGGCTGGGCCAGCCGGGCTGCGTCGACCTGTGGCCCCTGGAGCGCGAACCGCAGGCCGGGGAGGTCGAGGCCTGGGACGAGCCTCTGGACGCGGCGGGACCGGGCGCCTGGCGCAAGCTGGCCGAGCGCATGGCCGCCGAGATCGAGGGGCTGATCGCGCGCGGCGAGCAGATCTTCGACCGCGACCTCAAGGCCTGGCGCGGGGCGACGCCCGGCGACGTGTTGGTGCTGGTGCGCAAACGCGGGCCGATCTTCGAGGAAACCATCCGCGCCCTCAAACGGCGGGGCGTCCCGGTGGCCGGCGCCGACCGCCTGCGCCTGTCCGAACATCCGGTGTTCGAGGATGTCGTCGCCCTGCTGCGTTTCCTGCAATTCCCCAACGACGACCTGACGCTGGCGGCGCTGCTGCGCAGTCCATTCTGCGACGTCGACGAGCAATCGCTGTTCGACCTCGCCTACGACCGCAAGGGCCAGTCCCTGTGGTCGGTCCTGACCGCCCGCGCGGGCGAGAGGCCGGCCTGGACGGCGGCGCGCGACCTGTTCGAACGCCTGCGGGCCGAGTCGGGGAGCCGCACCCCCTTCGACCTGCTCAGCCGCCTGTTCGCCGCCGCCGACGGCGAGGGCCGGTCCATGCGGACGCGCTTCATGACCCGGCTGGGTCCCGAGGCCGCTGACGCCCTGGACGAAACCCTGGCCCAGGTCCTCGGCGCCGAGGAGCGCGGCGCGCGCGACCTGGAAAGCCTGGCCCACGCCCTGGCCCGTCTCGACGTCGAGGTTAAGCGCGAGATGGATCAGCCCAAGCGCGAGGTGCGGGTGATGACCGCCCACGGCGCCAAGGGGCTGGAGGCGCCGATCGTCTTCCTGCCCGAGACCGTGGCCGCCGGCGAACCGCGCGGCACGCCCCTGCTGCAGACCCCCGAGGGCGGCTTCCTGTGGTGCGCCTCGAGCAGCGGCGACTGCGGCGCCTCGGAAGCGGCGCGCGAGGACCGCAAGGCCAAGGCCGAGGCGGAATCGCTGCGCCTGCTTTACGTCGCCCTGACCCGGGCAAGGGACCGCGTCGTGCTGGCCGGCCGGGTCAATGCCACGGCGAAGCTCGAGAACCTCAAGGGCTGGCGGCCCGTCGCCGAGGCGGCCTTCGCGAGCCTGAACGCCGCCGGCAAGGTCCGTCGCGTGCGCATCGGCGATCTCGAAATCGAACGCTACGGCGACGATCCGAAGGTCGGCGATGCGCGCGTCCTGGCCGTCGCCCCGCCCGCCGCCCTGCCCGCCTGGGCGCGCCGCCTCGCCCCGCCCGAACCGCGCGCCCTGCGCTGGGCCAGCCCCAGCGAGATGGCTGACCAGGCCAGGTCGCCCGCCCCCTCGCCGCTGGCGCAGATGGCCAGCGGGCTGGGCCGCTTCCGGCGCGGCGAACTGATCCACAAGCTGTTCGAAATGCTGCCCGATGTGGCCGACGAAGACCGGCGGCGGGTGGCGGGCGTCTATCTCGCCGGCCAGCCGGACCTGTCCGACGCCCAGCGCGAGGAGATCGCCGGGGCGGTGTTCGCGGTGCTGGAGGACGCGCGCTTCGCCGAGGTGTTCGGCCCCGGCTCCCGCGCCGAGGTGGCGCTGGCGGGCGCCGCGGCGGACCTGCCCAGGGGCCTGGCCATCTCCGGCCGGCTGGACCGGCTGGTGGTCACCCCCGACCGCGTGCTGGTCGTCGACTACAAGACCAACCGCCCCGCCCCGGCCCGCGCCGGGGACGCCGACCCCGCCTATCTCGGACAGATGGCGGCCTATGTGGCGGTCCTGCGCGCCCTCTATCCGGCGCACCGCGTGGAGGCGGCGCTGCTGTGGACCGACGGGCCCAGCCTGATGCCCATTCCTCCCGACCTGCTGGCGACGACCCTGGCCGGCCTCGCCGGGAGTTGATTGCGGCGCTTCGCCGCCCCACATGCGCCTTCGCCGGGAATCGCGTAGTCAGACCGGCAGAACGCAGGAGCTAGCCATGGCCACGGTGACGGTCACCGACGAAACCTTCGACGCCGACGTCCTCAAGGCCGACAAGCTCGTGCTGGTGGACTTCTGGGCCACCTGGTGCGGTCCGTGCCGCGCCATGGCCCCCGCGCTGGAACAGGTTTCCGACGAATTCGCCGACCAGGTCACGGTGGCCAAGGTGGAGATCACCGACAGCCCCGAGACCCCGACCCGCATGGGCGTGAAGGGCGTGCCGACGCTGATGCTGTTCCGCGGCGGCGAGATGATCTCGATGAAGCCCGGCGCCATGTCCAAGGCCAAGCTGGTCGAATGGCTGGGCGAGCAGGGCGTGGCGATCCCGGCGTAGGGGCGGCGCAACCTCAGCCGACGATCAGTAGCACCACCGACGAGTCATCCACCGCGGACAGTGCGTCGTGGAGCGCTTTCACGCCGTCCAGCATTGGCCGCCCGGCTTCCGGCTCATCTGCTTCCTCGAACGCATTGTAGGCGTCTCTGAGTTCGTCGAGCGTGAAGTTTGCGGGATTCAGGCGATCGAGGCAGGCGTCTTTCAGTTCCTGAGTCAGCACCACGTGGGTCGTTCCGCGCGTGTCAGTCAGGAACTTCGCCAGATCGTCCTGTGACGAAGCCAGCAAATCGATTTGGTAGGTGTCCTGAAGGCAGGACAGCAGCACGATCATGGTCCACCCCGACCATTCATACTCTGCAGCGTGCCCACCGGTGGCGTTCAGGAATTTCCAGTAGTTGTCCTTCGGCGCTCCAAAGAACCACTTGGTCGGTTTGGCTGCCTTCCGCAGGGCGGAAATCGAATTGGTGGGCAGCCTGACAAACAGGGCGACCTGGGACATCGAACATCTCCGGCGTGAGCGTGACCAAGACGTTTCGATCTGATCGACGTCCCGGCGTCGGTTCAACTCATTCATCTCTTGCCGAGATCGCAGCGCGTGGTCCGAGGCGTGTCAAGGATGCGAAGCACCGCTGCGCGGCGGCCTGCGGCCGTCCTTGAGACGCCTCGGACCACGCGCAATCCTGCCCGCAAGAGAAAAATGGCTCACTCCGGCCAGGTGGCCGGGTCGGCGGCCAGCACCTCTCCTGCCAGGTAGAGCGAACCGCAGATCACGATCCTGGGCGCCGGACCATCCCCCGCCAGCGCCGTCTCCAACGCCTCCGCCACATCCAGGCACGGCTCGGCTGCCAGCCCTGCCGCCCGCGCCGCGGCCGCCAGGACCGCCGGGTCGGTGGTCGTCTCGGCCTCGAATGGCACGGTCAGCACCCTCGGCTTCAGCCCCGCGAACGCCGCGAAGAAGCCCGCCGCGTCCTTGTTGGCCAGCAGGCCGCAGACCAGGACCAACGGCCGCCCGTCGCGGCGTCCCATGCCATCCAGGGCTTCGGCCAGGGCGCGGGCCGCGTGGGGATTGTGTCCGCCGTCCAGCCACAGCTCCGCGCCGCGCGCCGCCGCCTGGGCCGCGTAGCCGCCCGCCGTCAGCCGCTGCAACCGCGCCGGCCACCGGGCCCGGGCGACGCCGGCCGCGATGGCCTCGGCCCCGATGCGGGGATCGTTCAGCGCCAGCATGGCCGCGACGGCCAGCGCCGCGTTGTCGATCTGATGCGGTCCTGCCAGGCCCGGCGCGGGCAACTCGATCAGCCGCTCCATGCCGCCGGCGACCGTGTTGAAGGTCACCCCGCCGTGCTCGGCCCAGGCGTCGAAGTCGCGCCCCAGCGCCGTCAGCGGCGCGCCCAGCGCCTCGGCGCGGGCCTCGATCACGTCGAAGGCGGCCTCCGACTGTCGCCCGGTCACGGCGGGAACGCCGGCGCGCAGGATGCCGGCTTTCTCCCCGGCGATCGCCTCGATGGTGTCGCCGAGGAACTCGCGGTGGTCGATGTCGACCGGGGCGATGACCGAGACGGCGACGCCCTCGACCACATTGGTGGCGTCCAGCACCCCGCCCAGGCCCACCTCCAGCAGGCACAGGTCGGCCTCCACGTCGGCGAAGGCGACGAAGGCCGCTGCGGTGGTGACCTCGAAGAATGTGATGGGCAGGCCCGCGTTGGCGGCTTCGACCCGGTCGAGCGCGGCGGCCAGTTGATCATCATTGATCAATGTTCCGGCCAGGCGGATACGTTCGGCGAAGCGGACCAGATGGGGCGAGGTGTAGACGTGCACCTTCAGCCCCGCCGCCTCGGCCATGGCCCGCAGGTACGCCACCGTCGAGCCCTTGCCGTTGGTGCCGGCCACGTGGATCACCGGCGGCAGCTTCTTCTGCGGATCGCCCAGCGCCGCGCAGAGCCGCTGCATACGCTCCAGCGACAGGTCGATCAGCTTGGGATGCAGGCGCTTGAGCCGTTCCAGCGCGGCGTCGTGGGGCAGCAGGCGTTCGCTCACTTGATCACGCCTCGCCGCTTCAGGATCTGCAGATACAGCCACCAGGGCAAGGCGAAGACCACCATGCCGGCGAACACCACGCCGGTGAAACTCATGCTCGCCGCCAGCAGCACGTCGCCGTCCAGCGCGGCCGTCCAGTTGCCCACCTGCTCATAGCGCCGGCAGGCTTGTTCGGTGCAGTCGGGGTTGGCCGCCGCCGCCGCCAGCACGCGCCAGCCGACCCACAGCGCCAGGGCGAACAGGGCGGCGAAATAGCCGAGGATGAACAGGCGCAGGAGGTTGAGGCCGACCCCCACGCCAGCGGCCCTAGGCCGCGCGGCGCTTGCCGCCCATCAGCATGGACAGGATCGCGCCCAGCACGTCGCGCAGCTCCGAGCGCGGCACGACGCGGTCGACCATGCCCTTTTCGACCAGGTATTCCGAACGCTGGAAGCCCGGCGGCAGGGTCTCGCGGATGGTCTGTTCGATGACGCGCGGACCCGCAAAGCCGATCAGCGCGCCCGGCTCGGCCAGGTGCACGTCGCCCAGCATGGCGTAGCTGGCGGTGACGCCGCCGGTGGTCGGGTCGGTGAGGACCACGACGTAGGGCAGCTGCGCGTCCTTCAGTTCGTTGATGGCCAGCGTCGTGCGCGCCATCTGCATCAGCGACAGCGCGCCTTCCTGCATGCGCGCGCCGCCGGCGGCCGTGAACACCACCATGGGAACCTTGCGTTCGATGGCGGCCCGCGCCGCGGCCACGAAGCCCTCGCCCGCCGCCATGCCCAGCGACCCGCCCATGAAGGCGAAGTCCTGCACCAGCACGACGCACTTCACGCCCTTGATGGTCCCCACCCCGATCGACATCACGTCGGTGGAGCCGGTCGCCTTGCGCGCCGAGGCCAGGCGTTCGCTGTAGGAGCGGCCGTCGGAGAAGTGCAGCGGATCATCCGGCGCCTGGGGCGAGGGGATAATCTCGTACTTGCCGTTGTCGAAGGTGTAGCCCAGTCGCAGCTTGGACCCGATGCGCATGTGCCGGCCGGCCGGGGTCACCCACTGGGCGGCTTCCAGGTCGGGGCGGTAGATCATTTCGCCCGTGTCGGGGCACTTCACCCACAGGTTCTCGGGCGTGTCGCCCTTCTTGGTGAAGGCCTTGCGCACGCCGGGCGCGATACGCGACAGCCAGCCGCCGCGCTCGCGGCGCTCGGCGGGCGGACGGGTTCCGCCTTTGGGATCGTCGGGCTTCTCGGCCATCGCCATTCTTGTCTAGGCCTCCGCCTTGCTACGCGCCGAATGAACTGCTTCGGCCAATGCAGTCGCCTTTTGCATAACCTTCGAAACCGGGTCGGCGTTCACGTCAAGCGCCTGGGCGATCTCGTCCACCAGCGCCGACCCTACCACCGCAGCGTCGGCGACTCGCGCGATTTCGGCCGCCAGCTCGGGCGTGCGGATGCCAAATCCGACCGCCACAGGCAAGCCCGAAGCCTTGCGGATACGGGCCACGGCGGGCGCCACGTCGGCGGCGGAGGCGGAATTGGCCCCGGTCACGCCCGCCACCGAGACGTAATAGACAAAGCCCGACGTACGCTGAACGACCGTCTTCAAACGTTCGTCATCGGTGGTGGGCGCGGTCAGGCGGATCAGGCTCAGCCCCTCACCCTCCAGGGCGTCGGACAGCGGCCCGGCCTCCTCCGGCGGGCAATCAACCACGATCAACCCATCAACACCCGCCGTGCGCGCGTCGGCGGCGAAGCGTTCCAGGCCATGGGTGAGCAGGACATTGAGGTAGCCCATCATCACGATGGGGGTGTCGGCGTTCTCCAGCCGGAAGCGGCGCACCAGGTCGAGCACCTTGTTCAGGGTCGTGCCGGCCTTCAGCGCCCGGATGGACGCCTTCTGGATCGGCACGCCCTCGGCCATGGGATCGGAGAACGGAAAGCCCAGCTCGATGATGTCGGCGCCGGCGGCGGACAGGCCGCGGATGATCTCGAAGCTGGTCTCGATATCGGGATCGCCGGCCATGACGTAGGCCACGAAAGCGGCGCGATCCTGGGCCTTCAGGGCCTCGAAGCGGGGGCGGAGGCGGTTGGTCATTGCGCGATCGCCTCGGTGTCGGGCTTCTGGCCGTTGATGGCCAGGCCCGCCAGGCCGCCGGAGACCCACAGCACGCTGATGGCCGCGGCGATGGCGAGCGCGATGACGATGCCGATCTGGTGGGGCTTCAGCTTCACAGCGTCACCCCCAGGTGCTCCGCCACGGTGAAGATGTCCTTGTCGCCCCGGCCGCACAGATTCATCACCACATTGCCGCCCTTGCCGACGTCGCGCGCGATCTCGCCGATGCGGGCGAGCGCGTGGGAGGGCTCCAGAGCAGGAATGATGCCTTCCAGTTTGGAACACAGCTGGAAGGCCTCCAGCGCCTCGTCGTCGGTGGCCGACAGGTACTGTGCCCGGCCGGTGTCGTTGAGCCAGGAATGCTCCGGCCCGATGCCCGGATAGTCGAGGCCGGCGGAGATGGAGTGGCCCTCCAGGATCTGGCCGTCGTCGTCCTGCAGCAGATAGGTCTTGTTGCCGTGCAGCACGCCCGGGCGGCCGCCCTGCAGGGAGGCGGCGTGGTCGGGGCCGTCCAGCCCGCGCCCGGCCGCTTCGACGCCGATGAGCCGCACGCTCTCGTCGCCGATGAAGGGGTGGAACAGGCCGATGGCGTTGGAGCCGCCGCCGATGGCGGCGACCACCGCGTCGGGCAGCTTGCCGATCCGTTGGTGGAGTTGGGCCTTGGCCTCGCGGCCGATCACGCTCTGGAAGTCGCGCACCATCTCCGGATAGGGGTGCGGGCCGGCCGCCGTGCCGATGATGTAGTAGGTGTCGGCGACGTTGGTGACCCAGTCGCGCATCGCCTCGTTCATGGCGTCCTTGAGGGTGGCGCGTCCCGAGGTCACCGGAAACACCTCGGCGCCCAGGAGCTTCATGCGGAACACGTTGGGCGCCTGACGCGCCACGTCGGTGGCGCCCATGTAGACCGTGCAGGGCAGGCCGAAGCGGGCGCAGACCGTGGCCGAGGCGACGCCGTGCTGGCCTGCGCCGGTCTCGGCGATGATGCGGGTCCTGCCCATGCGCCGGGCCAACAGGATCTGGCCCATGCAGTTGTTGATCTTGTGCGCGCCGGTGTGATTGAGCTCGTCGCGCTTGAACCAGATGTCCGCCCCGCCGTGGTGGGCGGTCAGGCGCTCGGCGAAATAGAGCGGCGACGGCCGGCCGACGTAATGCTCAAGGAAATCATCCAGTTCGGCCTGGAACGACGGATCGGCCTTGGCCGCCAGATAGGCCTGCTCAAGCTCCAGCACAAGCGGCATCAGCGTCTCGGCGACATAGCGGCCGCCGTAGTCGCCGAAGCGGCCGTGCTCGTCGGGCCAACGGTAGGCGTTTGAAAGGGTCGGTGAGGTCACTGTCTGTCCGTTCGGCGGGGAGGCCTTAGGCGCGGGAAACGGCTTGCAGGAAAGCCGAAATCAAGGCCGCGTCCTTTACGCCGGGGCCGCGCTCCACGCCAGAGGAAACGTCTACGGCGGGCGCGCCCGATTGGCTCACCGCCTGGGCCACATTCCACGGATCGAGCCCACCGGCCAGGAACCAGGGCCGCTCGAACGACCGTCCCGAAAGCAGGCCCCAGTCGAACCGCGCCCCCACGCCGCCGGGCAGGTCGCTGTCGGCGGGCGCGCGGGCGTCGAACATCAGGTGGTCGGCGACGCCGTAAAAGGCCGAGGCTGCGTCGATGTCGTGGGCGGTCGAAACCGGCAGGGCCTTGATGATCCCGGCCCCCGTGCGCGCCTTGATCTGGGCGGCGCGGTTGGGGCTCTCGCCGCCGTGCAGCTGGATCAGGTCCGGACGCCAGGCGGCGGTCAGGGCGTCCAGCTCGGCGTCGGTGGGATCGACCATCACCGCCACGGTCTTCGCCGCGCCACGTACGGGCTGGGTGAGGCGGGCGGCGGTCTCGGCGGTCACGTGGCGAGGGCTCTTCGCGAAGAAGACGAAGCCCAGCCAGCCGGCCTTGCCCGCCAGGGCGGCGGCGACGGCGTCGGGGGTCGACAGGCCACAGATCTTGGCGCGGGCGGGCATGGGGAGGAGGTGCGGGCTGTAAGCGCCGCCGTCAACCTCCCCCACCTTCGTCACCCCAGGGCTTGTCCCTGGGGTCCAGGGGTTCCGCCCCCGATTTGGGTGAAGGCCATCCCCGCGCGCGTCGGGCCCACTCGAAGGGCTCATGCAAGCGGATGCCCTGGACCCCCGGAACAAGTCCGGGGGTGACGATTGAAGGGGGGAGTGCAAGGTTGGGAAAGGGCCTGTCCGGGCCCAAGGGGGACCGCACCATGGCCAAGACGCCCAAACCGCGCCCGCTGGCGCTGATCACCGGCGCCTCGGGCGGCATCGGCGAGAGCCAGGCCGTCCGCTTCGCCAGGGCGGGCTATGACGTCGGCCTGGTGGCCCGCTCGGCCGAGGGCCTGGCCAATGTCGCGAAGCGCTGCGAGGCGCTGAAGGCCCAGGCGCACATCTTCCCCGCCGACCTGCAGGACCCGGCCTCGGGCGCGGCGCTGGAAGGCGCGGTGCGGCGCGCGGGGCTGTCGCCGTCCGCGCTGGTCAACAACGCCGGCTTCGGCATCCTGTCGCCCTTCTACCAGGCCGAGATGGACGGCCAGCTGGGCATGATCGACCTGAACGTTCGCGTGCTGACCGAGCTTTGCCGCCGCTTCACCGCCGACGTCATCGCCAACAAGGGCGGCATCCTGAACGTCGCCTCCACCGCCGCCTTCCAGCCCGGGCCGGGCATGGCGGTCTATTTCGCGTCGAAGGCCTATGTCCTTAGCTTCACCGAGGCGCTGGACTACGAACTGAAGCTGCAGGGCGCCCACGCCACCTGCCTGTGCCCCGGCCCCGTCGAGACCGGCTTCCAGGCCCGCGCCACCGAGGGCGCGACCATCCCGCGCCGCCCCGCGGACAACCGCACCCTCACCGCCGACCAGGTCGCCGAGGCCGCCTTCAAGGCCTTCCGCGCCCGGAGCCCGGTGATCATCCCCGGCGGCGCCAACGCCCGCCTGGCCTTCATGGCCAAGATGCTGCCGCGCCAGTCGATCCTGAAGCGCGTGGCGGGGATCTATTACCGGCCCAAGGCGGCGGGCTGAGCGTCGCAGGGCGTCCCTGAGGATGGCGAAGGCGTCCCCCGCCATGGCGAACGCGTCGGCAAAGATGCGGGCCGCGTCCCGGCGGATGGCGGATGCGTTCACGGCAAACCGGGCCCTGGCGCACAACACACTGATTTCGCGAAGACTTTCTCCGCTGGTGGCATTTTTTGCCTTGGACGCCTGTTCACGCCCGCCCTGTTGCGCGGGTCTGTTTGGCGCTGCGAAGCCCTGTTCCGGAGCCCTGTTATCGCCCTGTTATTTCGCGCCGCCCCGGCGAAGGGTCCGGGGGGTTTGACGCGGCCCCCCGGATCAACGGACCCTATGGGGGTCGAGCCGGAATTCCCTTGCCGCACAAGGGCAGCCAAGGGGACTGGACCTCGGTCCTGTCCCCGACCGGACGCGCATATCGGGGACAGGACCAAGGTCCTGTCCCCGGCCCACCTGCCCGAACAGAGACCACCGCCTGCAACAGGAACAGGGAAACAGGGCTTTCTGCGGCTTGACCCAGCGTGACCTTGCCGCTCGCTGGACCCCGCTCTAAGCCGTCATGCCAAGGGAGACGCCCATGGACCGCAAGACCCGCATCGGCGCGGCCGCCGCCGTCGCGCAGCTTTCCGGCTGGAGCGCGCACGCCGAGCGCGACGCCATCACCAAGACCTTCAAGCTGGGCGATTTCAACGCGGCCTTCGGCTTCATGAGCCGCGTGGCTCTTTTGGCCGAGAAGCTCGACCACCACCCCGAGTGGTTCAACGTCTACGACCGGGTCGAGGTGCTGCTCTCCACCCACGACGCGGACGGCGTCACCGAACTGGACCTGACGATGGCGAAATTCATGGATGAGGCTGCAAAATGACGGGACGCGTCGACGGCAAGAAGGCCCTCATCACCGGCGCCGCCCAGGGTCTGGGCGAGGCCATGGCGCGCATGCTGGCGGCCGAGGGCGCCACGGTGGCGATCACCGACATCAACATCGAGCTGGCGAAGAAGACCGCCGCCTCGATCAACGCCGACCACCCCGGCAAGGCCTTCGCCTATGCCCACGACGTGGCCAGCGAGGCCGAATGGATCGCTGTGCTGGAGCAGGCCAACGCCGACATGGGCGGGCTGAGCGTGCTCGTCCACAACGCCGGCATCGGCGGCGGGCTGCAGTGGATCGAGGACTGCGACCTGGATCACTGGCGCCACATGGCCGGCATCAACACCGACTCCATCATGCTGGGCACCAAGCACGCGCTGAAGTACCTGCGCGAGAACCAGCCCGGCTCGATCGTGGTCATCTCGTCCATGGCCGGCGTGCTCGCCGCCCCGGGCATGGGCGCCTACAATTCCTCCAAGGCCGCCGCCTGGCTGCTCTCCAAGACCATCGCCCTGGAGTGCGCCAAGAAGGGTTGGGACATCCGCTGCAATTCGATCCACCCAGTCTTCATCAAGACCGCCATCCTGGATCCCTTCATCGAGATGGCCGGTGGCGACGAGGCCAAGGCCCACGAGCGCCTCGCGCGCGGCATCCCGATGGGCCGCATCGGCGAGCCCAACGATGTGGCCTATGCGGTGCTCTACCTGGCCTCGGACGAGAGCAAGTTCGTCACCGGCATCGAGCTGAAGATCGACGGCGGCATGAGCGCGCAGTAATCCGCCCCCGTTGGCGGCGGCGGCGCGCGCAGCAAGCCGGGGGGTGCGGCATTAGCCGCGTCGGTGCGCCGACCGCGCTACCGCGCGGCCACCACCGTCTCGGCGCTTCGCGCCGATCCACCTCCTCCAATGGAGGAGGATTCAGGTCACCAGGATGGTGCCCAGCAGCAGGCGGCCGCCGCGGCCGGCGATGCGGTCGGTGATGGCCTGCAGGTCGCGCGACAGCAGGTCGGCGTCGGGGACGAAACCCGGGCGCAGCGCCGCGGCGAAGCGGGCCAGGTAGCTGTTGTAGCCGTCGCGCAGCCGTGGCTGTTCGGCCTCGACGCGGGCGTGCTGGGCGGCGTTGGGCGAATCCACCCCGGCCTCAACGGTGAGCACGCCGCGGCGGCCGTCGGCCTTCATCACCGAGGCGGTCAGGGTGGGGATCTGGGCGAAGTTCTCGCCGCCGCCCTTCTTGCGCTCCTTGCCGCCTTCCGTGGCCAGGGCGGGCCCGGCCTCGAGGGCCAGGGCAGGGGCGACGAGCGCGGCGGTGAGGAGCAGGCGGCGGTGCATGCCCCGTTTGTCCGCCCGGCTGGTTTACGAGGCGTTACGGTCGGCGCCGGTCCGCGCCCTATCCTTCGCCCGGACCGTCTTGGGTGCAGAACGATTGCAGGGTGGCGAACTGGCTGGGCGCGGCGTCGCCGGGCAGCACCAGGAAGCCGCCGCGCATGACAAACGGCGTCGGCGGCGCACCGGGCGCGGCGGCCTCGCCGCACAGCACGGCCTTGCCCTCGTTGGTCCCGTGGCGAAGCCGGGTCAGGCTCGGATCGCTCCCCAGCCGGGCGCGCAGCTGCAGGGTGGCGCGCGCCCGCGGGCTGTCGGCCGGCGGGGCGGCTTTCACCGGCGCCGGCGGCGATCCGCAGGCCGCCAGCAGCATCGCCAAACCCAGACCCGCGTTCGTCCAGCGCATCGTCGCCCCCTCAAACTGTGGCGCAAATGTAACTCAACGGCGCCGCCTCGCCCAATCGGCCACTTTTCCGCGTCGGGGCCGGAAACTTCCCGCGCGAAGCGTCGTTGGGGCGATGAGGGCTTCGCAACCGTTTTTCGACGGTGGCGATGCGTCTTGTGGCCGGGGCCAGCCCGGCGCCCGTGTCAATAATTGGGGGAGTAAAAACCCATGCGTAAGCTTCTCGGAGCCGTCAGCTTCCTGGCTCTGTCCATTGCAGCGTCCCACGCCTCGGCGCAGGACTGGTACGTCGCTGGCGATATCGGCTGGCACATGGACGATTCCAACCTGTGGAAGTCCACGCTCGACAAGCCGAACGGCTCGCGCGCGCGCTGGGATTTTGAAACCGACAATGACTGGGCCGCCTTCGGCCGCGTCGGCCGGGTGTACAACGGTCCCTGGTGGCGCTGGCGCGGCGAGTTCGAACTCGGCTACCGCCCGGGCGACATCGATTCCGTCAGGGGCTTCTCCGGCGCCGCCGACCCGCGCGGCCTGTGCGCCCTGGGGCAGACCGGCCTGGGCTGTGACGACGCCCGCGGCGAGCTGAACCAGTGGACAGTGATGGCCAACGCCTACTACGACTTCATGCCCAACAGCCGCTTCGATCCGTTCATCGGCGGCGGCATCGGCGTCAGCCGCATCGACGCCAACATCCGCGGCTCGCTCGTCGGCAACGGCGGCGTCGGACCGGCGGTCCAGGACGTGCGCATCAAGGATGACGACCTGGGCATCGCCTTCCAGGGTCTGGCCGGCTTCTCGTGGGCCGTGAGCGACAACTGGAACGTCGACTTCACCTACCGGGCGCTCCTGGCTCAGCACAAGCTGAAGGTCGACTACCTGACCCCCGGCGGCGTCGACGTCGGCGACTTCAAGGGCAACCGCATCGACCAGTCGGTGACCGTGGGCCTGCGCTACACCTTCGGCTCGGCCCCGCCGCCGCCGCCGCCCCCGCCGATGGAAGCGCCGCCGCCTCCCCCGCCGCCGCCGCCGCCCCCTCCGCCGCCCCCGCCTTCGATCGAGGCAAAGGAGTTCATCGTCTACTTCCCGTTCGATCAGTACGTGCTGACGCCGGAAGCCCAGGCGGTGGTCCAGGAGGCCGCCAGCTACGCGGCCCAGGGCAACCCGACGTCGATCATCGTCACGGGTCACGCCGACACCTCGGGCTCGGCGGCCTACAACATCCGCCTGTCGGAGCGCCGCGCCAAGGCGGTGGCCGACAGCCTGGTCAGCCTGGGCGTCAACAGCTCGGCCATGTCGGTCGACTGGAAGGGCGAGAGCGAGCCCGCGGTCGCCACCGGCGACGGCGTCAAGGAACCGCTGAACCGCCGCGCCACCATCAACATCAACCCGTAAGTCCGGGTCGATCCAAAGACGTGAAAGGCCCGGGAGCGATCCCGGGCCTTTTGCTTGTCCGCCACGACCGCTAGCCTCCACCGCGATGAGTGATCCGTCCCCCGCGCTTTCCGACGAGACCCCGGCCGAGCTTCCCTGTCCGATCTGTGGAACCGCGCGCGCCGTCTTCGCCGATCTGTCGGGGCGGCCGAAAGCCAAGTGCCCCAAGTGTGGCTCGACCGAGCGCCACCGCGCCTTCGCCACCGCCTATCGCCAGAGCTTCGGCGACATGGCCGGCTTCGCCGGCAAGCGGGTGCTGGCGATCCGTCCCGACGACGCCGACAAGGCCGTGGCCCGGGCCTTCGGCGCGCGCGAGATCGTCACCTACGACGCCTTCCCTCGTTCCAGCCCCGACATCGTCTCGGACCCGGCGCGGATCGAACTGGCCGACGCCACCTTCGACGTGGTGCTGAGCAACGCCTTCCTGGCCAGCGTGCCCGACCCCGCCGCCGCCATCGCCGAGATCCGCCGCATCCTCAAGCCCGACGGGGTCGCGCTGATCTACGAAAGCGCCGCCGTCGGCAAGCCGACCACCGAGGTCGCCGACCGGGCCCGCCAGGCCTCCTGGTACGGGGAGGCGGTGCTGGACCGCTACGGCATCGGGCTGCTGCGCGAGTGGGGTTTCGAAGACCTGGAAGCGCGGCTCTCGGAGACCTTCGGCCTGGGCTTATTCCAGACCACCGATCCCGGCTCGGGACGGGACTTCCTGTGGTTCTTCGCCGCCAATTCCGCCATGACCGGCGGCCCCTTCCTCACCGCCGACGAGCGCGCGGCGCTGCTGGGCGCCCACGGGTCGTCGGAGCTGCGCGGCGCGCCGCCCTACACCTGCCCGCTGTGCCAGACGGTGTTCGAGGAGACGGTCGGCAAAGAGGACTGCCCCCACTGCCACGCGCCCAGCCGCGCCCGCAGCCTGGTCGACATCGTCCACAACGAATTGCCTGGCCTGGTCGACCCCGATCTCGCCGCGCGCCTGCCGCTTCTGGCCTTCGCCATGACCGGCGACGAGCGGCGGCTCCTTTCGCCACTGTTTCCGCGCATCCAGCCGGTGTCCCTATTCGGCGACTACGGGGCCGACAACATCAAGGACGTCGATGCGCGCGACCTGTCGCGTTTCGCCGACGGCAGCTTCAGCGCCACGTTCGGAGTCGGGCTTTACGACTACTTCCCGCAGCACGATCAGGCCCTGGCCGAGGCCTTTCGCGTCACCGCCCCCGGCGGCGCCTTCATCCAGCTGATCCTGCCGCCCCGCCTGCGCGGCGGCATGCAGCCGCCGGTCACGGAGCACGTCATCGAGCGCAGCGGCGACTATTACGACTACCTTCCCGATGGGGCGAAGCTCTACTCCATCGTGGTGGGCCGCCAGTGGTTCGTCGCCGCCATGCAGCGGGCCGGCTTCCAAGCGCGGATGGTCACCCTGACGGATCCCGCCACCGGAATCGTCAACACCTGGTTCCTGGGGCGGAAGCCCGCCTAGGCCGCCATGCCCGCGGCTTGTAGGAGCGGCTTGAGCTTGCCGGCCAGTTCCGGCGAGGCGGAGAGGGCCTCGCGGGCGGCGGGGGCTTTCAGCAGGCGCAGCACCTCGAGCTTGGCCTTTTCGGTGGCGGCGCCGAAGGGCGCGCCCTGGCCGGAGGCGAGACCCAGAAGCAGGGTCAGTTTCTGCAGCATCGGGACAGGCGCCCGCGCGATCTGGTCACAGATGCGCGCGTCGGCCTCAACCAGCGCGCCGACCTCGCCGAGCTTGCGGGTGATCTGGCCGGTGTCGGCCTCGTTGAGGCCCGCGCCGCGCACCTGCCGCTGCAGGTTGGCAAGCGCGCCCAGGCTGACGGCGGGGCTCTCGGCGGCGGCGCGCGCCTCCTTTTCGAAACGCAGGGCCGAGACACAGGCCAGCAGCCAGCGCGCCGCCTCGCGCTTGTTGGCCGCGCCGGTGACGTTCTCGCACAGACGCACCAGCTGCTCGGTCTCGCCGCGCACGGTGGGGATGTCCTTCAGATAGGTCTCGACGAAATCGGCGGTGACGATCGACTTGGAGCGGGCGGCGAAGGCTTCCTGCACCTCGTCCAGCGACAGCAGACGCCCCGCCGAGGCGGTCAGCGCCATGGCCAGCGCGCGCAGGATGTCGATCTCGCCGCGGGCGTCGGCAGGGCGCAGGCGGCGCGGGCCGGTGAGCTCCTTGACGACGCGGCGCGCGATATAGGCGCCCAGCATCTTGAAGGCGCCCGCCTTCATCTGGCGGCCGAGGCGCTCCGCCGGGCCGTCGAGCGCCGGGATCTGGCGGCCCAGCGCGGGCTCCATGCGGATCAGGGCCTCGACCTCGTCGGGCGCGGCCAGGCGGGTCAGGGCGGCCAGGTTGCCGCCCAGATCGAGGTCAGGCCCCAGCACATCGGCCAGGCCCGCGGGGGAGGCCAGAATCTCGGCGAGGGGTTGTTCGATGACCACGCGGATAAGCGCGGTGGGCTGGGCCTCGTCCGGGGCGGCTTCCACAAGGTCGAGCAGGAAGCCGACCTTGTCGCGCGGGCGCGCGGCGCGGGCCATGGCCCCGGCGACGGCGCCGCCCAGCAGGTAGGCGCGGTCGGGATCGCCCAGCAGCCGGCGGGCCACGTCGGCGATGGACACCTGGCTCAGGTCGGCGAAGCGGTTCTTGCGGCCGGACTGGACGACGCGTTCCACGGACTGTTCGACCAGGCGCTGGTAGGCGCGCATGACCTCGTGCACGGGCTGACCGATGGCCTGGCTTTCGGGGACGGCGATCTTCTGGATGGCGTGCTGCAGTTCGACGCCCGAGGCCTCGAGCTTTTCGACCAGGTCGGGGCGGTGCAGCAGCTCCCAGGCCGTGCAGCGGTTGCGGCGCAGCCAGTCCTCCAGCACCCGGCCGATGGTTTCGCGGGCGTGGGAGGCATAGAGGTCAGACGGGGCGCGGCAGGGCGGTTCGGCGGAGGCGGCGCGCTCGCGCGTCTTGCGCGCCGGCTCGGGGACCCCCTTGGTGAAGAGGGTGAGGGAGGTGAACTCCATGGTCTGGGAGTCCAGGGTTTCCTTGGTCACGCGCACGGCGACGGCGCGTTTGTCGGCCAGCATTTCTTCCGCAAGCGTGGTGGCGACGTCGCGCTGTTCGGTCGCCTGCTCCAACCGCCAGGGGGCGAGCGCGGAGACGCGAACGAAGACTTCGTAGTGAACCTGGCCCCGTTCCATGCAAAAACCCGCCTGAATCCTGCCTTCACCATGGACCAGAGGCATTAAGTCCGCGTTGAAGACCGGCGGTTTGCGCGCATTTGCGACGCACCCTACCTTCCGGGCCGAAGACGCCTATCGGAGAATCTCATGGCCGACATCACCCTGATCGACGACGACGAGAACATCACCACGTCCGTTTCGATCGCCCTGGAAAGCCACGGCCACAAGGTGAAAGCCTGCCACGACGGGGCCTCAGGCCTCGAGTCCCTGCAGAACGATCCGCCCGACCTGGTCATTCTGGACGTGAAGATGCCGCGCATGGACGGGATGGAGGTGCTGCGCCGGCTGCGCCAGACCTCGAACCTGCCGGTCATCATGCTGACCTCCAAGGACGAGGAGATCGACGAGATCCTCGGCTTCAACCTCGGCGCCGACGACTACATGCACAAACCCTTCTCGCAGCGGCTGCTGCTGGAGCGGGTCAAGGCGGTGCTGCGGCGCGCCGGGGTAGACGTGGGCGACACCGCCGAACAGACCGCCGAACAGGCCAAGGCGCTCAAGCGCGGCAAGCTGACGCTCGATCCGGCCCGGCACGACTGCACCTGGGACGGCAGGCCGGTGAAGCTGACGGTGACGGAATTCCTGCTCCTGCAGGCGCTGGCGCAACGGCCCGGCTTCGTGAAGAGCCGCGACAACCTGATGGACGCCGCCTACGACGACCAGGTCTATGTCGATGACCGCACCATCGACAGCCACATCAAGCGCATGCGCAAGAAGTTCCGCCAGGTGGACCCCGAGTTCGACGCAATCGAGACCTTGTATGGCGTCGGATACCGTTACCGCGAAAGCTGACAACGGACGCACCATCCTTCCAGGATGGCGCTTTGCAGGATCGCGGCTTGGCCGTCTGATCCTGGCGTTGAACATGCTTGGCCTGCTGATCCTGGTCGGCGGGGCCCTGGTGCTGAACGAATTCCGGCGCGGCCTGCTGGAAACCCGCATCGAGTCCCTGACCGCCCAGGCGGAGCTCCTGGCCGACATCGTCTCGGCCGCCGCCACCGCCGGCGACCCCCAGCCGCGGCTGGAGCTGCACAACGCCGTGCTGGTGCTGCAGGACCGCTACATCCCGCCCGGCCAGCGGGCGAGGTTCTACGACACCCAGGGCGACCTGATCACCGACAGCTACCTCAATTCCTCCGAGGTCGAAGTCGAGCCGCTGGGGCCGGCGCACCGGTCCAAGCCCAAGCCCGATCCGAAGGCGGAGGCAAAGACCGCTGCGGTGCTCAGCGAGGCGCGCACCGCGCTGGCGCGCGAAATCGCCGCGGTGATCCGCACCGGCGAGAACGTCATCACCGTGCGCCGCTCCGAGACCGGCCAGCGCATTGTCTCGGTCGCCGTGCCGGTCAAGCGCGTGCGCGCCGTGGTCGGGGTGCTGGTGCTGCAGGCCTCCGACGTGGACGCCATCGTCACCGCCCAGCGGCTGGCGCTGCTGCCCTTCATCCTGGTGGCCTTCGCGGTGACCCTGGTGTCGTCGCTGCTGCTGCACATGTTCGTGGTGCGCCCGATCCTGCGCCTGTCGGCCGCCGCCGATCAGGTGCGCGCCGCCCGCGCTCGCGCCATCTCCCTGCCCGACCTGGAAGCCCGCCAGGACGAGATCGGCGACCTGGCGCGGTCGCTCGAGACCATGACCGACACCTTGTCGACGCGCATGGACGCCATCGAGCGCTTCGCCGCCGACGTCAGCCACGAGATCAAGAACCCGCTGACCTCGGTGCGCTCGGCGCTGGAAACCCTCGAGCTGGTCAAGACCGACGCCCAGCGCGAGCGGCTGACCACCCTGTTGAAGCAGGACGTCAATCGTCTCGACCGCCTGATCACCGACATCTCCAACGCCTCGCGCCTGGACGCCGAGCTGTCGCGCGACAGCCCCCGCCCCATCGACATGGGCCGGCTGCTGGGCGAGATCGTCTCGCTCTACCAGCAGGATCACGCCGCCGGCGACGTGGGGGTGACCCTGACCGCCCCGACCCAGGGCCTGAAGGTGCTGGGCCGCGAAGGACCCCTGGGCCAGGTGGTGCGCAACCTGATCGACAACGCCCGCTCGTTCAGCCCCAAGGGCGGCGTGGTGCGGGTGTTCCTCGACCGCGCGCCGGGCGACGAAGGGCCGTGGGCCGTGATCCGCGTCGAGGACGACGGCCCGGGCATCCCGCCGGAAAATCTGGAATCGGTGTTCGAACGGTTCTACACCTCGCGGCCCAAGGGGACGGTGTTCGGGGGGAACTCGGGCTTGGGGCTTTCCATCGCACGACAGATCGTGGAGGCGCACGGCGGGGACATCCGCGCCGACAACCGCGTCGACGACAAGGGCGAACGGGCCGGCGCCGTCTTCACCGCAAGGTTGCCGGAGGCTCCCATATGATTGGTGTTGCGTCTTGATCGTCCACGCCGGCGCGGTGGCGAAGTACTGCGACGGGGGCTGGCGGGCCGCCCTAATCTTCGGGCCCTCGGGCTCGGGCAAGAGCGACCTGGCCCTGCGCGCGTTGCAGGCCGGCTGGCGGCTGGTCTCGGATGACTATTCCCTGGTCTGGGCCTCGGGCGACTCGCTTTGGGCCCGCGCGCCGGAGGCCATCGCCGACCGCATCGAGGCGCGCGGACTGGGGATAGAAATCGAGCCGGCGCTGCAATTCGGCCGCGCCTGCCTGGCGGTGGTCTGCGATTCCGCCGAGGTCGAGCGCATGCCGCCGCCGGAAACCATGGCCCTGGAAGGGCTTGAGCTGCCCTGCATCCATCTCAATCCGCTGGAGGCTTCGGCCCTCATCAAGGTGGACCGCGCCCTTTCGACGCGTCGCGAAAAATAGGCCCGAAAATATGGAATGCTTGGAAGCCGGGCCGCTTGGGCCTATCTAGCGCCCTTCGCCCGGCGCCTCGGTGTTTTGGCGCACGGTTCGAGAGGGGCTCGAAACTGAGCAAGAGGTTCGGATGATCGGGCTCGTGATCGTCACCCACGGTGGGCTGGCGGCCGAATTCATTTCCGCCATGGAGCACGTGGTCGGCCCACAGCGCGGGGTGGCGGCCATCTGCATCGGGCCGGAAGACGATATGGAACGCCGGCGTCAGGACATCCTCGACGCCGCCGCCGCCGTGAACACCGGCGCGGGCGTCATCCTGCTGACCGACATGTTCGGCGGCACGCCGTCCAACCTGGCCATCACCACCATGAGCCAGACCGGCGCGGAGGTTATCGCCGGGCTGAACCTGCCAATGCTGATCAAGCTGGCCGGGGTGCGCCACAAGGCCAGCCTCGAGGAATGCGTACATCTGGCCCAGGAAGCCGGGCGCAAGTACATTTCCGTCGCCTCCTACGTCCTGGCGGGCGAGAAGTAGGTCCGCCATGCCGACGCGTCGCACCGTCGAGATCTGCAACGAGCGCGGCCTGCACGCCCGCGCCTCTGCCAAGTTCGTCAAGGCCGCCTCCGCCTTCCAGTCCGAGATCAAGGTCACCAAGGAAGGGACCTGCGTCGACGCCTTGTCGATCATGGGCCTGCTGATGCTGGGCGCCGGTCCCGGCTCGACCATCGACATTGAGGCCGAGGGCCCCGACGCCGACAGCGCCGTCGAGGCGCTCTCGGCCCTGGTCGAGTGCCGCTTCGAGGAAGAAAAGTAGACATCGGCCTTCCCGCGGGCGAGCCTTCGCCGGTTCCTGGGGAGGCTCGCATGCAAAAGTTCCTGATCGCGTTCGCCATGCTGGCGTTGTCGGCCACCGTGGCCATGGCGGCGGCCTTCGCTTCGCCAGGCGCCGGCACCCCCCAGCGCAAGGCCGTGCTCGATGCGCTACGGCCCAAGGTGGAGCGGGCGCTGAACTACCGCCCGGTCGAATTCGTGGTCGACGAGATCCGAGTCGGGGCCGGCTGGGCCTTTGTGCGGGTGACGCCCCAGCGCAAGGGCGGCGGCGCCCTGCGCAACCCCGACCAGGAAGCCGACGGCGTCCACACCGAGGCGGTGCTGAAGATGGTCGCCGGCCGCTGGGTGGTGCAGGACTTCGCCGTCGGCTCGACCGACGTGTGGTTCCTCGAATACTGCGGCAAGACCCCCGCCGGCCTCCTGGGCGGCTGGTGCCGCGGCGTGGGTTAGGCGAGTCCATGAATCCAAATGTTGAGCAGGCCTACCAGGAAATCGGCCGGGTCGCGCTCGAAGCGGCTGGTGATCGGACGGGGAAACTCATCGTCTATTCGGAGGTGGAAGACGGCGTGATTTCCGCGGACGTCTTCTATCTGGCTGGCGACGGCGTCGTCCGCTACCGTTTTTCTCCGAAGGAACTGAAAAACATCATCTATTCGTTCTGGCAGCTCTGGAAGGGCCAGCCCGGCAATGCCGAATGGCGGACGATGACTTACGTGATCGACGGCGGGAAATTCAGCATGAAATTAGCCTATCCCGATCACGTTGACCCGGAGGAGGACCTTCTCGACCGCCGCAAGCCCGTACTAGACGCGCATTTCGGCGGCGCGAAAGTTGACTACTCAAACCCTCGCTAGGCGCCGGCTCGCGATCAGGGCGCCGCAATGGCCAAGCTTCACCCCGCCGCATTTTAGCGAACTGATAACCGCGTAAGGTGTCCTTCGGTGGAAGTCGGGGGACCGTCACCATGCGCCGTTGGCTAATCTTTGCCTTGGCTTGCATCATCGCCTCAGGGACGGGGGTCGCGCAGAGCGCGGCCCCCGGGCCCACTGTGGACAGCCCCATCTCCTATCAGGTCACCCCCGAGCTAGACAGCGGCCGGCTGGCCGACCTTCGCGTCGATATCGCGCTCGCCGGCGACGCCGACGGCGTCACCCACATGCGCCTGCCCGAGCGCTGGTCCGGGGCCGAGGAGCTCTTCCGCGCCGTCCACGACGTCACCGCCACCGGCGCACGCCTGCGCCGCGTCGGCGCCGCCGAGCTGGAACTGACCCATGCGCCGGGCGCGCCCATCATCGTTTCCTACAAGGTGCGCCAGGACTTCCAGGGCGAACTGACCGCCGGCGACGGCCCGCCCTTCCGCGCCGTGGTCAAGCCTGACCGCTTCACCGTGTTGGGCTGGGCCCTGTTCGCCGAGGTGGCCGGCCCGGCCGGCCGGCCGACCAGCTTCCACTGGGGCCCCACGCCCGGCGGCTGGACCGTGGCCTCGGATCTCGACCATGCAGGCGGCGTCAACAACACCGGCGACCTGCTGGATTCCATCCTGATGGGCGGCGACCACATGAAACTGGTCACCACCCAGGTCGGCGGCGCGCGCCTGCGCGTGGCCATGCACGGGGACTGGAAGTTCACCCCGCAGCAGATGTCGGACCTGATGGTGCGCATCTCGGGCGCGGCGGCCAATTTCTGGGGCGACAAGAACCAGGACTTCTTCGTCGCCGTCACCCCCATGCGCACCCCGAACGGCCAGGGCACGGCCCAGTACGGTGTCGGCCTGGGCGACGCCTTCTCGCTGTGGTCGACCACCGAGGTCGATGAGGCGGCGCTGACCCACATCGTCGCTCACGAGCACGAGCACGTCTGGTTTCCGACCCGCGTCGGCGGCGTGCGCACCGGCCGCGACGAGCCGCTGGACTACTGGCTGAGCGAGGGCTTCACCGACTTCTACACCCTGCGCATCCTGCTGCGCTCGGGCCTGTGGACGCCGGAGCAGTTTGTCGCCGACTACAACCGCATCCTGCGCGACTACGCCAATTCGCCGGTCATCGGCGCGCCCAACGCCGTCATCCCGGCGGGTTTCTGGGAAGATCCGGCGGTGGCCGATCTGCCCTATCTGCGCGGCCTGGTGCTGGCCGCCCTGTGGGACGACCGCCTGCGCCGCCAGACCCACGGCGCGCGCGACCTCGACGACGTGGTGCTGGCCATGCGCGACCGCGCCGCGACCCAGACCACCACCGGCAACGCGGTGGAGAACCTGCGCCTGGCCTACGGCTCCTTCGGCGGCAACCTGAACGCCGACTACGCCAACCTGGTCGACAAGGGCGCGCCGGTGCTGTTGCCGGCCGACCTGTTCGGCGACTGCGCCAGGGTGGTGACCACCCAGACCCGCGCCTTCGACCGCGGCTTCGATTCCGCGCGCACCAATGCCAAGGGCGGGGTCGTCGACGGCGTCGATCCCCAGGGCCCGGCCTATGCGGCGGGCCTGCGCAACGGCATGCGCATCGTCGGGCGCCTGTCGCCGGCGGTGGAGAACGATCCGCGGGTGGAGCTGATGTACCAGGTGGTCGACAACGGCGCGGGCAAGCTGATCCGCTATCGGCCCCAGGGCTCGCGGCCGATCACCCTGCAGGAGGTGGTGCTGGCGCCGAACATGACGCCCGACCAGCGCGCGACCTGCGCGCGGACCATGGGCGGCGGCTGATTTCTCCCGCCTTCTGGCGGGGGTGGATGCGCAACCGACGGGGTTAGCCTTGGCCCACCACACTCGACCCCCCGGGCCACCCTCTCCTGAAGGAGACGGAGAAGCGAACCTTTCGCCCAATTAACTGGCGCGGCACGGTCAGGCTTGGGTATGGGCGGGGCATGAAACTGAACCGCGTCCTCCCCCTCCTCGCCGCCGCCGTGCTTTCCATGGGCGCGGCCCGGGCCCCCGCCGCCGATCCGGACGGCGTCGATTACCGCCTCAGCCCCGTCTTCGAAGGCGGCGAGCTCACCGCCCTGCAGGTGACCCTGAGATTCCGCGCCGACGCGGACGGCCAGACGGTGCTGCAGCTACCGAACGAATGGGCTTCGGAGAAGGCGCTCTACCGCTACGTCCGCGACCTGCGCATCAGCGGCGCGACGGGCTACGAGCTGGCGGTCGACGGCGGCAAGCCCGACTTCAGCAAGCGCCTGCTGACCTCGGCGGCGCGCGCGCCCATCACCGTCAGCTACCGCGTCGTCACAGGCTTCGACGCCGATCCCGAGCCGGGCCCGGGCAACCCCTTCAAGCCCATCATCCGGCCGCAGTGGTTTTTCGTCTATGGCGAGGCCCTTTTCGCGGCGCCCGCGGACCGCGACAGCGCCCATGCCAGCTTCCACTGGAGCGGCGCGCCCAGGGGCTTCGGCTTCGCCTCGGACCTGGAGCATCTGGCCCGCCTGCGCCCCGGCTCGGTCGGGGACGTCATTGAGAGCATCGTCATCGGCGGCAAGGATCTGCGCATCTACAGCCGCCAGGTCGGGGGCGCGCCGCTGCGGGTCGCCATCCTTGGCCAGTACCGCTTCACCGACCAGGACTTCGCGGCCATGGCCGAGCGCGTGCTGGGGGCGGAGAACAGCTTCTGGGGCGGGCACATCGATCCGTTCCTGATCGCCATGGCGCCGCTGAAGGCCAAGGAGAACAACCAGTCGCTGGGCGGCACCGGTCGTTCCGACGCCTTCGCCCTGACCGCCAGCACCGACGCAGAGCTGCAGCAGTTCCGCTTCCTGCTGGCGCACGAATATTTCCACACCTGGGACCCGCGCCAGTTGGGCGGCATGTACGACGGCGCGCGCGAACCCGCAGCCTATTGGTTCAGCGAGGGCTTCACCGATTTCTACACCCGCCGGCTGATGCTGCGCGCCGGGGTCTTCTCGCTCGAGGACTTCGCCGGCGAGTGGAACGACATGCTCAAGGCCTACGACGCCTCGACCGCGCGCAACCACACCAACGAGCAGATCGTCACCGACTTCTGGACCGACTATCCGACCCAGAAGCTGCCCTACCAGCGCGGCGCCATGCTGGCCGCCATCTGGAACGCGCGCCTGCTGCAGGCGACCGGCGGACGGGTCAGCCTGGACGACGTGATGCATCGCATGCGCGACCTGACCGCCGCCGACCGCGACGCGGGGCGCGAGCGTGTCGTCACCGCCGACCTCTTCCCCCGGATCTACGCCGAGATGGGCGGGCCGGACCTGCGCCCGGACATCGACCGCTATATCGTGCGCGGCGAAACCATCCTGCTGCCCGCCGACCTGTGGGGCGACTGCGCCAGGGTCGAGACGGTCACCCGCGCCGCCTTCGCCCGCGGCTGGGACGCCGAGGCCACCACCGCCGCCGGCAACGTCGTCACCGGCCTGAAGGACGACAGCCCGGCATACCGCGCCGGCATCCGCAACGGCATGAAGATCGTCAAGCGTGAGTTCGGCGAGCCGGGCGATTCCACCGTCGAGTACGGCCTGCGCATCAAGGCCCCGGACGGGACCGAGACGGTCTATCGCTTCATGCCGGTCGGAACCGGCCCGGACGAGACCGTGCAGAAGGTGGTCGTCGCGCCGGGCCTCGACGCGGCGAAGCGGGCTGCCTGCGCGCGCACGGTGGGCGGCGGGTAAGGAACCCGCCCCCGCCGGGCAAGGGCGCGCGAAATCATATAAAGATATCTTTATATCCCTGATGAAACCGGCTATAGCGCCGGCCAATCCCGCATCTGCGCGCCCCCAGACGCCCCAATACGACCCCCGAAAGGCCCGTCGCCATGACCGATTACATCGTCAAGGACATCTCGCTCGCCGACTACGGCAACAAGGAAATCGCCATCGCCGAAACCGAGATGCCGGGCCTGATGGCCGTGCGCGCCGAGTTCGGCAAGGCGCAGCCGCTGAAGGGCGCCCGCATCGCCGGCTCCCTGCACATGACCATCCAGACGGCGGTGCTGATCCAGACGCTGGAAGCCCTGGGCGCCGACGTGCGCTGGGCCTCGTGCAACATCTTCTCGACCCAGGACCACGCCGCCGCCGCCATCGCCGCGGCCGGCACGCCGGTCTTCGCCGTCAAGGGCGAGACGCTCTACGAGTACTGGGAATACGCCCACAAGATCTTCGAGTGGTCGGACGGCAACTACCCGAACCTGATCCTCGACGACGGCGGCGACGCCACCCTGCTCTGCGTGCTCGGCCCCAAGGCCGAGAAGGACCCCTCGGTCCTGAACAACCCGCAGAACGAGGAGGAAGAGGCGCTGTACGCGGTGATGAAGCGCTACATCGCCGAAAAGCCCGGCTTCTATTCGGCCATCCGCGATTCCATCCAGGGCGTCTCGGAAGAGACCACCACCGGCGTGCACCGCCTCTATGAAATGGCCAACCGCGGCGATCTGCCGTTCCCGGCCATCAACGTCAACGACAGCGTCACCAAGTCCAAGTTCGACAACCTGTACGGCTGCCGCGAGAGCCTGGTCGACGCGATCCGGCGCGGCACCGACGTGATGCTGTCGGGCAAGGTCGCCGTGGTCATGGGCTATGGCGACGTCGGCAAGGGCTCAGCGGCTTCGCTGCGCAACGGCGGCGCGCGCGTGGTGGTCACCGAGGTCGACCCGATCTGCGCCCTTCAGGCGGCCATGGAAGGCTATGACGTCAAGACCGTCGAGGACGTGGTCAAGGACGCCGACATCTTCGTCACCGCCACCGGCAACAAGGACGTGCTGACCGTCGACCACATGCGGGCGATGAAGAACAACGCCATCGTCTGCAACATCGGCCACTTCGATTCCGAAATTCAGATCGCCGGCCTGCGCAACTTCAAGTGGGACGAGATCAAGCCGCAGGTCCACCACGTGGAATTCCCGGACGGCAAGAAGATCATCGTCCTGTCCGAAGGCCGCCTGGTGAACCTGGGCAACGCGACCGGCCACCCGTCCTTCGTCATGTCGGCGTCGTTCACCAACCAGACCCTGGCGCAGATGGACTTGTGGGCCAACAAGACCACCAAGGTCTACGAGAACAAGGTCTACGTCCTGCCCAAGCACCTCGACGAGAAGGTCGCCATGCTCCACCTCGGCAAGCTGGGCGCCAAGCTGACCAAGATGACCGCCGAGCAGGCCGCCTACATCGGCGTCAAGCCGGACGGCCCCTTCAAGCCCGACCACTACCGCTACTAGGCGACACGGCGCTCCGGTGCGGCGATGTCGCTCCGGAGCGCGCTCTTCCTTGCGCGGCGCTGCCTCGCTAGAACCCTTGCGGTAGAGTGAGCGGCGCGGCGCCGGGGGGGTTGGGCGTGATTATCGGCATCGATCTGGGCACCACCAACTGCGCTGTCGGCGTCTGGCGCGACGGCGCGGTGGAGCTCATCCCCAACTCCATGGGCCACCTGCTGACGCCCTCGGCCGTCAGCGTCGACGAGGCCACCGACGAGATCATGGTCGGGCTGATGGCCCGCGAGCGCCAGTCGACCCACCCGACGCTCACCGCCACCGCCTTCAAGCGCTACATGGGCGCGGCGCGGAAGACCAAGCTGGGCAAGAAGGAATTCCTGCCCGAGGAGTTGTCGGCGCTGGTGCTGGCGCGGCTGAAGGCCGACGCCGAGGCCTACCTGAAGGAGCCGGTGACCGAGGCGGTGATCACCGTGCCGGCCTATTTCAACGACAAGCAGCGCAAGGCCACCCGCCGCGCCGGCGAGATCGCCGGGCTGAAGGTCGAGCGCCTGCTCAACGAGCCCACCGCCGCGGCCCTGGCCTACGGCATCCACGACCTGGGCGACGAGACGCGGTTCCTGGTCTTCGACCTGGGCGGCGGCACCTTCGACGTGTCGATCCTGGAGATCTTTGAGGGCGTCATCGAGGTGCGCGCCTCGACCGGCGACAACCGGCTGGGCGGCGAGGACTTCAACGCCGTGCTCTGCGCCGCCTTCGTCAAGGCCATGGACGGCAAGCTGACGGGCTCCGACCCGACCCTGGTCGAGCGCATCAAGGTCTCCGCCGAACGGGCGCGGCGCGCGCTCACCGAGGCCGCCGAGGCGGTCATGGCGGTGACCTGGAAGGACCAGACCTACGAGTGGACCGTCACCACCGATGAGTTCGAGACCCTCTGCGCGCCGCTGATTACCCGCCTCAAGGAGCCGGTGCTGCGCTCCCTGCGCGACGCCTCCATCCGCGCCGACGACCTGAAGGAGGTCGTGCTGGTGGGCGGGGCCACGCGCATGCCGGTGGTGCGCAAGGCGGTGACCAAGATGTTCGGCCGCTTCCCCTCGCACGCGGTCAATCCCGACGAGGCCGTGGCCCGCGGCGCCGCCATCCAGGCCGGGCTGAAAGCCCGCGACGCGGCTCTGAAGGAAGTCGTGCTGACGGACGTGTGCCCTTACAGCCTGGGCGTGGAGATCAGCGAGCGGCTGCCCAACGGCTCGATCCGCAACGGCGTCTTCTCGCCCATCCTGGAGCGCAACACCGTCATCCCCGCCAGCCGGGTGAACGGCTATTCGACCATGCAGGACAACCAGCGCCAGGTGGTGCTGAACGTCTACCAGGGCGAAAGCCTCAACGTCGCCGACAACGTCTACCTGGGCCAGCTGAACGTCCCGGTGCCGCCCGCCAAGGCCGGGCAGGTGCCGCTGGATGTTCGCTTCACCTACGACATCAACGGCCTGCTCGAGGTCGACGTGCACGTGCCGACCACCGGCCATCGCCACGAGCTGGTCATCGTCGACAACGAGGGTCTCAGCGAGGCCGAGATCAAGAAGCGCCGCGAGGCGCTGGCCCTGCTCAAGATCCACCCGCGCGAGGCCGACGCCAACAAGGCCGCGCTGGCCCGCGCCGCGCGCTGCTACGAGGATTTCCTCGGCGACGTGCGCACCTATGTCGCCGCCCTGGTCGGCGAGTTCGAGGCGGTGCTGGAAAAGCAGGACCCGCGCGAGGTCGAGGCCGCCCGCGAGAAACTGCTGAAGGCGCTGGACGGGCTCGAAGGCGAGACCTGGCTGTGAGCCGGCACGGACCCTGGGCCGTCCTCGAGATCGATCCGACCGAAGACCGCAGCGAGATCAAGCGCGCCTATGCACGGCGGCTGAAAATCACCCACCCCGAGGACGACGCCAAGGGCTTCGAGCAGCTGCGCGCGGCCTATGAGCATGCCCTGCGCCTGGCCCAGTGGGGCGAGCAGCGCCGCCAGTTCGAGGCCCAGCAGGCGGCCGCCGGCGTCCCCGTCAACGACGACGATGACGTCGAGGACTACGGCGGCGCCGAGGACATCACCTTCGAGATCGCCCACGGCGTGGACCTCTCGCCGGTGCGGCCGGGCAGCGCGCGCCCCGCCACGCCCGAAGAGATCGCCGCCCAGCCCGAGCCGCAGGCCGAGCCCGAGCGGAAGCCGCGCGCCGGGACCCGCCCCGCCACCGAGGCCGAGCGCGAGGCCGCCGGACCCGAACCCGAGACCCAGCCCGTCCCGCCGCCCAAACCCCGCGTCCGCGTGGTCGCCGCCGCCGAGATGGACCTGAGCGAGCCGCCGCCCGAGCTGAAGGAAATCCACGAGGCCGAGCAGCGCCACGTGGCCCTGATCCAGACCCTGGTCGACCTCGTCGCCGACGAGACCGCCACCAACGAGGCGCGTGGCGCGGCCCTGGAGGCGGTGCTGACCAGCCCGGCCATGGACATGGTCATCGTCAACGAGCGCACCGAGCATTTCCTGGGCGGACTGATCGCCAACAACCCGCGCCGCACCGACGACATGGTCGACCGGGTGATCAACTACTTCGGCTGGGATGCCGCGCGCGTGGGCGCCTGGCGCCCGATCGCCGCCGCCGCCCTGCGCCGCCGCGAGGAGGTGGTCGAGCTGCGCTACCTGCGCGCGCCGGGCACCAAGTCGAACGCCGCCTTCCAGGCCCTGAACAAGCCGCCCACCCTGTGGCGCAAGATCATGAACCGCCTGGCGCTGACCCGCGAGCGCGAGGTGCGCAACTTCCTCTGGAACATCCGCGAGCGCTTCCCCGGCCTGGTCGACGAACTGAATCCGCAAGCCGTGGCCTGGTGGGAGACCCACTTCGCCCAGCCGCGCATCGGTCCCGCCGCCCTGTGGGCCGCGCTGGTGGGCGCCGGCATCGGCCTGCTGGCCCTGCTCAACCTTCTCGTCGGCTCGCCCAACGGAGCCGCCGACCTGGCCAACACCGCCCTGCTGTTCGCCGGCGCCGCCGCCATCCTGATCGGCAAGCACTACGCCATCGACCGGGCCCGCGAGCTGCTGTCCAAGCGCTTCGACTGGAACTACCCGCCCTGGGTCCGCTACGGCTGGTTGCCGGCGGCCTTGCTCCCGCTGATCGCCGCGGCCTTCATCCCGGCCTCCCTGCCCGCCACCATCGCCGCCGGCGCCCTGGCGGCCCTGCCCCTGCTCTGGGCCCTGATTGTCGCCGATCCCGACCGCGAGCCGGAGGAAGGCGGCGACTGGTCCAGCTGGAGCTACATGTCGCTGTTCACCATCCCCTTCTGGCTGACCCAGTGGGCCTGGCGGCCGAACATGCGCTACCCCTGGCAGGCCCGGGCGGTGTTCGGCTTCGGCTTCGTCGCCGTCTTCTACGCCGTCATCCTGCAGGACATGGAGCCGGCGCGCTGGGGCCAGATGCTGGCCCCGCTCGCCGCCGCCTGCCTGGCCGTCTCGCTCGGCCTGGGAACGCTCATCGAGGCCTGGCGTCACGAGACAGACCGCCGGCGCCGCACCTGGATAGCGGGCGGCGCCATCGGCTGCGGCCTCATCGGCTTCGTGTTGTCCCTGGTCGGCCCCGCCAGCGTCTTCGGCCCCGCCGCCATCGTCGCGCTCCTGGTCCCGGTGCTGGTCGCCAAGGCGCCGGTGAAGGACGCCAGCGAGGGGGTGCGCATGTTCCGCGACGCCATCACCCGCTACGGCTGGATGCTGTGGCTGATCTACGGTTCGCTGGTGATCGGCGGCGGTTCGGTCGGTTCGCCGGTGTTCCTGGTCGCCGTCCCCTGGCTGCTCACCGGCCCGCTGACGGTGCTGGCGACGGGCCTGTGGAAGGAATGGGTTCCCCAGCAACCGAAGGCGCCCAAGGCCCCCAAGGCCAAGCGCCCGGTCTGGGACCGCTGATGCCGCCTGCGGACTGTCCCGCACTGGCGAGCCCGGACCAACCGGTCTAAGGCCGCCCCATGCCGTTGGCCCTCATCCTCTCCAGTCACGTCGCCGCCAGCCGGGTCGGCGGCCTGGCCCAGGCGCTGACGCTCGCCCCCTTCGGCATCGATCCGGTCCCCGTCCCCACCGTGCTGTTCGGGCGCCATCCGGGCTGGGGCGCGCCCGGCGGGGCGGCGGTGGCCGACGCGGTGTTCGAGGATGTGCTGAAGGGCGTCGAGGCCAACGGCCTGTTCGCGCTGGCCGACATCGTCATCACCGGCTACTTCGCCTCCGCCGGCCAGGTCGCCGTCGCCTGCGCCGCCATCGACCGGGTGCGCGCCGCCAACCCGGGCGTCATCGTTCTGGTCGATCCGATCATGGGCGATGTCAGACCCGGCCTCTACGTGAAACCGGAGGTCGCCGAGGTGGTGGCCCGTGATCTGGTCCCGCGCGCCGACTGGCTGACCCCCAACGCCTGGGAGCTGGCCCGCCTGTCCGGCCTGCCGGTCGGCTCGCCCGCCGAGGCCGTCGCCGCGGCGCGCACGCTGGGCAAGCCGGTGCTGGTCACCTCGGTGGCCTGCGGGGCGGGGCGCATCGGCCTGGTGCTGGCCGCGCCCACCCAATCCATCCTGATGAGCCACGCCGAACTGGCCCACGTCCCGCACGGAACCGGCGACCTGGTCACCGCCGTTTTCGCCGCCGGGCTGATCAAGGCCGGGGACCCGCTCGCGGCCGCCGAACGCTCCGCCCGCGCCGCCGCGGAAGCCGTCCAGGCCGCCGCCGAATGGGACGCACCCGAACTGCCGCTGGTCGCCCTTGGGGAGAGGCTGGCCCACCCCCGGGCGGAAGTTCGTGTAGAAAGGCTCGATGGAGCCGGATTGAACGCTCAATGACCGAGATCCACGGAACCGCGCCGGGGCGCTTCGCCGCCGTCAAGGACGCCTTCGCCGCCCAGTTCGAGCAGGGCCTGGAACTGGGCGCGCGCTTCACTGTCTGCCTGGAGGGCGAGGTCGTGGTCGACCTGATCGGCGGCTACGCCGACCGGGCCCGGACAAAGCCCTGGGACGAGCGGACCCTGGCCTCGGTTTTCTCCACCGGCAAGGCGGTGATGGCCCTGATGATGGCGCGCCTCGTCGACCAGGGACGGCTGACCTACGACACCACCGTCGCCAGCCTGTGGCCCGAGTTCGGCCAGGCGGGGAAGGAATTCATCACGCTGGGCCAACTGCTCTCGCACCAGGCCGGCCTGCCGGGCTTCGCCGAGCCGCAGGATCCGACCATCTGGTACGACCGCGACGAAGTGCTGCGCGTCCTCGCCGCCCAGGCGCCCATGTGGCCGCCGGGCACGGCCTCCGGATACCATCCGGTCACCATCGGCTACCTGGCCAACGAGGTGTTCCGCCGCATCGACGGGCGCAACATGGGCGCGGCGCTGCGCGAGGACCTGGCCCTGCCCTTCGACCTGGACCTGTGGCTGGGCCTGCCGGAAAGCGAATACGACCGCGTCCCGGATTTCCAGAAGCCGCCCGCCCCGCCCATGCTGGGCGAGATCGACGCCATCAAGCGCTCGGCCTTCCTCGACCGCGGCTCGTCGCCCGGCGGCAAGGGCCTGGCCGACTGGCGCAAGCTGGACACCCCTTCGACGCACATGCACGCCACCGCCCCGGCCCTGGCGCGGATCCTCAGCGTCGTCGCCAACGGCGGCAGGCTGAACGGCATCGAGGTCATCGGCCAGATGACCCTGGCCAAGGCCACGCGCGAGCGCATCCATGGCCCCGACAAGGTGCTGCCCTTCACCCTCAGCTGGGCGGCGGGCTTCCTGCGCAACAAGGGGCTGAACATCTACGGCCCCGGCGAGCTGACCGTGGGCCACTCCGGCTGGGGCGGCAGTTGCGCCTTCGCCGACCCGGAGGCGCGCATCTCCGGCGCCTATGTCATGAACAAGCAGTCGCCCCACCTGCTGGGCGACCCCCGGCCCGTGGCCCTGATCGACGCGCTGTACGCGGCGCTCTGACTACTGCTGCGTCGGCTTGCCCTTGGGCACGGTCGCGGCGGCGACGGCCGAGGCGGCGAATCCGAACACGGCGGCCATCGCCATGCAGATGCGGAACCCCAGGCGGAAGGCCTCGCGCTCGGCTGAGCTGACCGCGGCGTCGAAGCCGCCGCCGCCCATCACCGCCGCCAGCCGCGCGTTCACCGCCTCGCCCGATCCGTCGAGCGCCCAGGCGAAGGCGAGGGTGATGATGAGGGTGAACAGGGCCACCGCCACCATGCCGCCCACGCGGGCCGCCGCGTTGTTGACGCCCGAAGCCAGGCCGGTGCGGTCCTCGTCGACCGAGGCGAACAGCGCCGTGGTCAGGGGCGCGACGGTGATGGTCATGCCGACCGCCAGCGTGATCAGGGCCGGGAACCAGCGGGTCCAGTAGTCTGCCCCGGCCTCGGGCCAGGTCATCAGCAGAAAGCCCATCGCCGCGATGGCCGGACCGCCGATCAGGAACGGCCTCGGCCCGATGCGCTCGGACAGCCGGCCCACGAAGGGCGAACCCAGGCCCATGACGGCGGCGAAGGGCAACAGGCCCGCCCCCACCTGGGCGGCGCTGCGCCCGTCCACCCGCATCCACTCGAAGGGCAGCAGGTAGAGCACGCCGCCCAGCGCCAGGTAGAGGGCGAAGGTCATCAGGTTGACGCCGGAGAAGGCGCGGAACCGGAACAGGTCGAGCGGCAGCATCGGATGCTTCGAGCGCCGCTCCACCGCCAGGAAGGCGACCGTGGCCGCCGCGCCGGCGGCCATCACAGCCCAGAACTCCAGCGAGGCCAGGCCCCAGTCGGTGGCCGACGACAGGCCCCAGCCGAACAGGCCCAGTGCGGTCACCGCCAGCAGGGCCCCCAGCCAGTCGGGCGGGCCCGCCTCCTTGTCGTGGCTCTCGGGGATGGCGATCAGGGCGCAGGTCACCGCCGCCAGCGCCACTGGCACATTGATGAAGAACACCGCCCGCCAGCTGACCGCGTCGGTCAGCCAGCCGCCCAGCACCGGCCCCAGCGCCCCGCCGATGGCCCCGGCCCCGGCCCAGATGCCGAAGGCGCGGCCGCGCTCATGCTCGTCGAAACACACAGGGATGAGGGCGAGCGACGTCGGCACCAGCAGGGCCGCGCCCAGCCCCTGCAGCACCCGCCCGGCGATCAGGTTCTCGGCCGTCCACACCGCCCCGCACAGCACGCTGGCCAGGGTGAAGACCGCTACCCCGATCAGGAACACCAGGCGGCGTCCATAGCGGTCGCCGGCCGCGCCGCCGACCAGCACCAGGGCGCCCAGCACCAGCAGGTAGCCGGTCACCACCCACTGGATCAGCCCCGCGCTCGCATCCAGGTCGCCCTGGATCGAGGGCAGGGCGACCCCGACGATGGAGCCGTCGATGAAGGCCAGGCTGGAGCCCAGGATGATGGCGATGAGCGCCAGGCCCCGGCTGCGCTTGGCGACCGGGGCGGGATGGGCGTGCGGGTCAGGCGTGAAGGTGAGGCGAGGCTTCGCGGCTTCGGGCGCGGCCTCGGCGGCCGGCCTTTCAGGCGGCCGGGGCGTGTTCCGTTTTCGGGGCGGCTGACTCATCGCCCGTATCTTGCCCCATGGGGTCCATCGGCGCGACCAGACTTTCCTCAAAGGTGTCGACCGGCCCGACGAGGGCGGCGCGGCTGGCCTTCAGCCGGCGCCAGGCGCCGATGGCGAAGACCGTGGCCCCGGCCCAGATGAAGCCGAAGGAGACCGCCCGCAGGGTCCCGAAGGCCTCGCCCTGGCTGACCCCGATGATGAAGCTGATGGTGGGGGCGAAGAACTGCAGGAAGCCCATGCTCGACAGCGGCATGCGCCGCGCCGCCCACGAAAACAGCATCAGCGGCAGGACCGTGAATGGCCCGGCCAGCAGCAGCCAGAAGGTGGTCATCGGGCTGTCGGTGAAATGGCCCGTGCCATTGGCCTGGATGAACCACAGGTAGGCGATGCCCGGGATGGTCAGGAACAGGCATTCGATGAACAGGCCGGCCTGGGCGTCGGCCTTCACCAGCTTGCGGATGATGCCGTAGGCGCCGAACGAGAAGGCCAGGGTCAGGGAGATGACCGGCACGTGCCCCAGCGCCAGCGCCTGCAGGCCCACGCCCACCGCCGCCAGCGCGATGGCGCCCTGGCCGAAGCGGTCGATCCGTTCCCGGAACAGCATGGCGCCGGCGGCCATGTTGAGCAGCGGCGTCAGGTAGTAGCCGAGGCTGGTCTCCAGGGTGTGGCCGTTGTTCACCGACCAGACGAACAGCGTCCAGTTGGCCGCGATCAGCGCCGTCGACAGCGCCAGCAGGCCCAGCGTCTTCGGCTGGCGCAGGACGTGGAAGACCTGCTTGCCCTGCTTGGCCAGCAGCACCAGGGCGCCGGCCCAGAGCACCGACCAGACGGCGCGGTGGCCCATGATTTCCCAGGCGTCGGCGCCGGCGTGGCCCATCTGCTGGAACACCAGCGGGGCCAGGCCCCAGATGCCGTAGCAGGTGACGCCCGCGATCAGGGCGGCGCGGGCCTGGGGATACTGGGCGGCGTTCCGGGCCGCCTCTTCGGCGGCTGTCACGCCAGTTGCGGCGCGAGCACGCCCTCGCGGTCGAGCAGCTGGGCGATCTGCACGGCGTTCAGCGCCGCGCCCTTGCGCAGGTTGTCGGAGACGACCCACAGGTTCAGTCCATAATCGACGGTGTCGTCCTTGCGGATGCGGCTGACGTAGACGGCGAATTCGCCGGCGGCCTCCTTGGGCGTGATGTAGCCGCCGTCCTCGTGCTTATCGATGACCTGCACGCCCTCGGCCTCGCGCAGGATGGCCCGCGCCTCGTCGGCGTCAAGCGGGCCGTCGAACTCGACGTTCACCGATTCCGAATGGCCGACGAACACCGGCACACGCACGCAGGTCGCGGTCATGGCGATGGCGGGATCGAGGATCTTGTGCAGCTCGTCGATCATCTTGCGCTCCTCGCCGGTGTAGCCGTCGTCGTCGAAGGCGCCGATGTGAGGAATGACGTTGAAGGCGATCTGCTTGGTGAAGGCCTTGGGCTCGGAGGGGCCCAGCACGAAGACGCCCTTGGTCTGTTCCCACAGCTCGTCCATGCCGGCCTTCCCGGCCCCGGAGACCGACTGGTAGGTCGAGACCACCACCCGCTTGATCGGCACGGCGTCGTGCAGCGGCTTCAGCGCCACCACCAGCTGGGCGATGGAGCAGTTGGGGTTGGCGATGATGTTCTTCTTGCGCGCGTCCCAGATGGCGCCGGGGTTCACCTCCGGCACGATCAGCGGCACGTCGGGGTGCATGCGCCAGGCGGAGGAGTTGTCGATCACGATCGGACCGGCCTTGCCGATCTTCTCCGACCAGGCCTTGGACGCGGTCGCGCCGGCGCTCATCAGCACGATGTCGACCTTGGAGAAGTCGAACTGCTCGATGTCCTGGCACTTCAGGATGCGGTCGGCGAAGGCGACGTCCTTGCCCATCGACTTGCGCGAGGCGATGGCGTGGATCTCGGAGATGGGGAACTCGAGGTCCTCGAGCACGGCCATCATCTCGCGGCCCACCGCGCCCGTGGCGCCCACGACGGCGACGCGATAGCTCATGGATAGTCTCCGAAACTGCGTTGGGCCGCGGGATCGTCCGCGTCCATCCCATGTAGGCGCTCGCACGCCGGACGCAACGGGATTCCCGCAGGCGTGGCGGGCAATTTCCTTATGGCGGCATAAGGCGGGAGGGGGGCTGGAGGCAGTCGCCTGCGGTTCGCGCGGGCCCCCCGAACCCACCGCGCCATTCATCTCTTGCCGAGATCGCAGCGCGCGGGGTCAGGCGTGTCAAGGATGCGAAGCACCGCTCCGCGGCGCGCTGCGCGCGTCCTTGAGACGCCTGACCCCGCGCGCAACCCTGCACGCAAGAGAAGAAAGCCCTTCTCTCCCTTTCCTTCAGGAAAGGGCGGCCGCGAGACGGGTATGGCGGTTGGCGGCGGCGGAAACGCACGCTAACCCAAGGCCATGACCTCCGTCCGCGCCGCCTATGACCGCCTGCTCAAGGACGGACGCATCAACCCCGACCCCGGCCAGGCCGCCGCCGTCGCGGCCCTGTCGCGGGTGGAGGGCGAACTGGAGACGGGCCGGCGCGGCTGGCGGCCCTTCGCGCGCACGCCCGACACGGTGCGTGGCGTCTATCTCTGGGGCCCGCCGGGACGCGGCAAGTCCATGCTGATGGACCTGTTCTTCGACGCCGCCGCCGTGGAGAAGAAGGAACGCCGCCACTTCCACGCTTTCATGGCCGAGATCCACGCCCTGGTCCGCCGCTGGCGCGAGGGCAGTCCGGCGCAGCGCAAGAAGGTCTTCGGAACCAACAAGGGCGACGACCCCATCGAGCCGGTCGCCGACGTCATCGCGGCGCGGGCGCGGCTACTCTGTTTCGACGAGCTGCAGGTCTCCGACATCGCCGACGCCATGATTCTGGGCCGGCTGTTCGAGGCGCTGTTCGAGCGCGGGGTGACCCTGGTGGCGACGTCGAACCGGCCGCCGGACGATCTCTACAAGGACGGCATAAACCGTCAGTTGTTCACGCCCTTTATTCGCCTGATAGGCGAACGGTGCGAGGTGCTGCAGGTGGCCGGGCCGCGGGATTTCCGCCTCGACCGCATGCTCGGCCGCCAGGTCTATTTCTGCCCCCTTTCGGAGGATGCGGAACGCGGTTTCGACGATCTGTGGCGCGATTTGACGGATGTGAACCGCGAAACCGGGGCTGTCGTGGAGGTGCTCGGCCGCATGCTGGAGTTCCCCCGCGCCGTGGGCGGACAGCTGCGCGCCAGCTTCGAAGATCTGTGCATCGCCCCGCTCGGCCCCCAGGACCACCTGGCCATCGCCCAGCGCTTCCACACCGTATTCCTTGAAGGAATTCCTGTGCTTGGCCCCGAACACCGCAACGCCGCCAAGCGCCTCGTGACCCTCGTCGACGCGCTGTACGAGGACCGCGACCGCCTGGTCGTCCTGGCCGCCGCCGAACCCGAGGCGCTGTATCGGCTGGGCGACGGCGCCTTCGAGTTCGAACGCACCGTCTCACGCCTGCGCGAGATGCAGTCCGCCGCCTATCTGGAACAACCGCACGGCTGAAAATCGCAAGGAAATCAGATGTCAAAATCCGAATTCGTCTCCGACGCCGTCGCCGCCTACGTGCAGACACTCGGCGCCCGCGAACACCCGGCCCTGACCCGCTGCCGCCTCGAAACGGCGAAAATGGGCAGCCTTTCCAACATGCAGATCAGCCCCGAGCAGGGCGCGCTGATGCAGGTCATGACTCGCGCCGTCGCCGCCCGCCGCGCCATCGAGATCGGCGTCTTCACCGGCTATTCCTCGACGGCCGTGGCCCTGGCCATGAAGGCCATGCACGGCGCGCAATGCGAGCTGGTCGCCTGCGACATCTCCGACGAATACCTAGGCAAGGCAAAGCGTTACTGGGACGAGGCTGACGTCGCCGACGTCATCTTCCCGCGCATCGGCCCGGCCACGGAGAGCCTCGATGCGCTGATCGGCGAGGGCCGCGCGGGCGAGTTCGACCTGGTCTTCATTGACGCCGACAAGCCCGGCTACGACGCCTACTACGAGCGCGGCCTGACCCTGATGCGGCCCGGCGCCCTGATGCTGATCGACAATATGCTGTGGTCCGGCCGCGTCGCAGACCCCGCCGAGACCGACGCCAACACCACCGCCCTGCGGACCCTCGCGGCCAAGATTTCAAAGGATGAGCGGGTGGACATGACGCTGGCCACCATCGGTGATGGCCTGTCGATGGTGGTCAAGCGCTGACTTGACCGTAGGGGTTTCGAATGACAGCGTTCTGCCGACGAAATCAACTCGGAGGGGAACCCCAGATGTCCTTGAAGCACACCATCCTGGCGGCCGGCGCCGCGCTCACGCTCGGCCTCGCCGCCGCCGCCCCGGCCTCGGCCGCGCCGATCCCCAACGGCGGCATCACCGTGCGTGAAATGGCCACCTTCCTGCAGGGCAAGGGCTACAAGGCCGAGATCAAGAGCGGCTCGACCGGCCAGTACATCTCCAGCGCCGGCGCCGGCGTGAACTTCGACGTCTATTTCTACGACTGCACCTCGGGCCGCTGCGCCTCGGTGCAGTTCGAGGCCGGCTTTGATCTCGACAACGGAATCACCGCGGCCAAGATCAACGAGTGGAATCGCGACAAGCGCTACATGAAAGCCTACGTCGACTCGGGCAACGATCCGCACGTCTCCTACGACGTGAACACCTCGCCCGGCCGCACCTACGAAGGTCTGGCCGACGATTTCGGCGTGTGGACGGGGACGCTCCCCACCTTCGCCAAGTTCATCGGCTGGAACTAGCGACGATCCTGAGGGCCTGATCCAGGTGCAGGCGTTCGGCCATCCCGCCGGCCGCCCGCACCGCCCCCTTGCCCGCATTGGCGGGATCGGCGAACGCGGCCACCACCGCGCGCGCCCAGGCGAGGTCGTCCTCGCCGGGTGAGAAGACCTGGTTGGCCAGGTCGATCTGGGCCGGGTGGATCACGGCCTTGCCGTCGAAGCCGAAGCCTTTGCCCTCGCGGCACTCGGCCTCGAAGGCGGCGAGGTCGGTATAGTCGTTGAACACCCCGTCCACGAGCCCGAGTCCCGCGGCGCGGCCGGCCAGTACGGTCAGGCCCATGGCCGTGTGCAGCATGCGCCGGTCGCGGGACGGCCTGCGGCCCATATCTCGCGACAGGTCATTCTGACCGAATACCAGCACGTCCAGCCCGACTTGAGGCGCCGCCGCCGCGATCTCGCGCGCTTCCAGCACGCCCAGGCAGGTCTCGATATTGGCCCACAGGCGGATCGAGGCCGGCAGGGCCGCTCGCGCCGCCTGCAACTCATCGGCTGATCCGACCTTCGGGATCAGCACCGCGTCGGGACCGGCGGCGGCGGCGGCGCGCAGGTCGTCCGCCGCCCAGCCGGTGTCGGCGCCGTTAACCCGCACCGCGAGCAGCGGCGCGGCGAAGCCGCCCGCCGGAACGACCTGGGCCGTGGTGGCGCGCGCGGCGTCCTTGTCGTCGGGGCCGACCGCGTCTTCCAGGTCGATGATCACCACATCGCAGGCCAAGCCCCTGGCCTTGTCGATGGCGCGCGCATTGGAGCCGGGCACGAACAGGACGGAGCGCAGCGGGGTCTGGGTCATGGTCTGGCCTCGGCGCTCACTGTGCGGCGTTCAGGGGATAGTCGCGTTCCAGCTCGTAGCGCGAGCCGTCCTTGGACAGCCAGCTGGAATAGAGGCCAAACCAGCCGACCTGGAAGGGCGGCGAGTGCAGCAGGTTGTGGTTGGCGATCCAGGCGGCCACCCGGTCGGGGTCGGGACGGCGCAGGTAGGCCAGGGTGACGTGGGGCCGGTAGGGCCGCGCGTCAGCCGTCAGGCCAATGTGCCGCGCCGCCCGCTCGCAGCGGAAGGCCAGCTGGTTGAGCGCCTCATTGGGCTCCACCCCGGTCCAGACGGCGCGCACGTCGCCGCCCTCCCCGAAGGCGCCCGCGCCCATCAGGGACATCTCGAAGGGCTCGGCCCGGATGGTCGAAAGCGCCTCATCCAGTTCGGCGGCGGTTTCCTCGCGCACTTCGCCGAAGAAGCGCAGCGTCACATGCAGGGCCTCGGCCGGACGCCAGCGCGCGCCAGGCAGGCCCTGCTGGCGGCGCGCCAGTCCCTGGGCGATCTCGGGCGGAACCTCGACGGCGGCGAACAGGCGGATCATGGCCCAAACCTAGGGCGCGCCGCCGTGAGCGCAAACCCCGGCGCAAACCCCGATGCCGCTTGCGCGCCGGGCCCGCGAGCGCCACATATGGACGCAACGGTCCAGCCTTCCGCGGACCTGCAATGGAGAAGATGTCGCCATGAGCGATTTCAACCGTCAGCCAGGCACAGTGCCGACGCCGGCCGATATGGCCGTCGACCAGGGCCTGCGCTCCTTCGTCATCGGCGTGTACAACAAGCTGGCCCTTGGACTTCTGGTCTCCGGCCTGGTGGCCTACGGGATCGCGTCTTCGCCGGCGATCATGGCCATGATGTACCGCATCCAGGGCGGCGAGCCCGTCGGCTACAACGCGCTTGGCTACGCCGTCGCCTTCGCGCCGCTGGGCCTGATCCTGGCCTCCAACTTCCTGCTCAAGAATCCGAGCCCGGCCAGCGCCGGCGCGCTCTACTGGTCGATCGTGACCCTGGTGGGGGCCTCAATGGCGGTGCTGCTCTATCTCTACACCGGCCCCTCGATCGCCTTTACCCTCGGGGTTACCGCCCTGTCGTTCGGCGGTCTGAGCCTGATCGGCTACACCACCAAGCGCAACCTCGGCCCGGTCGGCAACTTCCTGGGCCTGGCGCTGTGGGGCCTGGTCATTTCCTTCATCATCTCGATGTTCCTGCCCGCGTCGGTCAGCCCCGTGCTGTTCCTGGTCATGAACGGCATCGGCGTGTTGCTCAGCGCGGGCCTGATCGCGGTGACCACCCAGTCGATGAAGATGAGCTACTACGCCACGCTCGGCGACGAGCGTGGGATGCAGGTCGCCTCGACCTTCTCGGCGCTCAATCTGTTCATCCAGTTCTCCAACCTGTTCCGCTTCCTGCTGGCCTTCGTCGGCGTCCGCCGCTGAGGACTGCCACAAGGCTGAAACGCGAAACGCCCCGGCAACCGCCGGGGCGTTTTTCGTAGGGCCGCGGCTTCAGACCACCGATAGCCGTTTGCGGTCGAAGAATTTCAGGATCGGCTCCAGCTCATGGGCGCGCTTGAGCACGTGGCCGCCGGAACCGATCACGGCCCAGGCGCCCTGCTTTCGGGCCAGGGCCGGGCGTTTCTCGATGCGATAGAGCGGGGCCTCGGAGGTGCGGCGGAAGATGGCGAAGCTGACCGCGCCGGACAGCACGTCGATGCCGTAGTCGCGCCATTCGCCCGCGGCGACCATGCGGCCATAGAGGCGCATGATCCGTTCCAGTTCGTGCCGGTCGAAGAAAACGGCCCCCGGCTGGGCGCTGGGTATCCAGGCGTCGAGACTCATCGACAGCGAGGCTAACCCGGTTTCGAGGGTTTGCGGAAGCGTCTGCGCGCGGCTGGAGTCTCGCCGAACGCTGTTGCCTGCGCGGCACGGCGTTGCAGAAGATTAATCCTGCGACAGCAAGGGACACGAAATGGTCCCAATTCGGTCCCGTGCGCGCCCGTTTGGGCCTCGAAAGTCCAATCGTCGACCGGTCGGGGTCACAGCGAGGTCCCGGATCCTGAACAGCCCCCCCAGCCCCCCTGGATTTGGCTAGGGCTCCGGTCGGTCGACGACCCTCCTAGCGAAAGACGCCCGCCTGACCTCCCTCCCCCCCTCGGTCAGGCGGGCGTTTTGCTGTCCGGCGGCTGGCGAGGCATTCGCATTTCAGCGGTTTGCGATTCGCGCCGCGCTGACTAGCATCCCCTCAGACGCGACATCGCCGCGGCCGAGGGGAACGCCATGACTGAATTCACCACCGCCCATTTCGAGGAGATTTGCGCCGCCGATCCGGTGAAGTCGCAGATCGAGGGCATCGAGACGATTCGCGCCGCGGCGGTGAAGCAGTTCTGGATGGTGGCCGTCGGCGGCGGCATCGGCGCCCTGGTGCTGGCCGTCCTGGTCGGCGCCTTCACCAACTTCACGGTCGGTACGATCATTCTCATCGTCGGCGGCATCGGCGCGCTCATCTTCGCCTTCCGCCCGCTGGAAGCGGCGCGCAAGGGACTGAAGAATCCGATGCTGACGGCGCTGGCCGCGCGCGGCGGCATGGAATACGCCGAGTCCGGCTTTCAGCCGCCCTTCTACATGGGGGCGCGCAAGTCGATGTTCGGAAGCTGGCTGTCGAGCCAGACCTTCACCGACATGTTCAGCGGGCGCGACGAGAACGGGAAGGCCTTCGCCGTCTTCGAGGCCACGCTGGAGCAGGGTTCGGGCAAGAACCGCACCACCGTCTTCCAGGGCCAGATGTACGGCTTCGAAAGCACCCGGGGCGGCGACGACGTGACCGTGGTCACGCCCGACAAGGGCCTGTTCAACTTCTTCAAGCCCGGCCCCGGCATGCAGCGAGTGAAGTTCGACTCCAACCCGGACTTCGAAAAGCGCTTCGAGGTCTATTCCACCAACCCGTCGATGGCGACCGGAATGCTGGGTTCGCCGACGCTGCAGAACCGGCTGCTCGAGCTGCGCGGCAAGGGCAATCTCTTCGCCTACATCGGCGGCGCCGAGGCCCTGATCGCCATCACCGGCGGCGACAAGTTCGAGCCCGGCTCGATGTTCAAGGCCACCGCCGGCCAGGAGCGCGCCAGGATGATGTTCGACGACGTCTGCGGCGCCCTGGCCCTGCTCAAGGAATTGCGCGCAGCCTTTGGCTGAAGCGCCCGAAGTCACGGAGTTCCCATGATCAGCCGATCCCTCGCCGCGGCCCTCGCCTGCGCCCTGCTCGCCGCCTGCGGCCAGGGACAGAAGGACGCGCCCGCTGCGCCTGCGTCGCCAGAGCCGGCCCCCACGCCGTCCAGCGCGCCGGCCGGGCCGCAGGAGGCCACTAACGGCGGCGTGGCGCTGACCGATACCGACGAGAAGCTGGCCACCGGCCAGTACTATGACGGCTATCCGCTGCGCGTCGCGCCCGGCAAGGGCACGGTCATCACCGTGAAGGCAAACGGCTTTCGGCCGGTGATCGTGGTCATCGATTCCAACCGCCAGAAGGTCACCGAGGTGCAGGGCCAGGGGGGCGAGGCCCAGCTCAGCGAGACGTATCCGCCGGGCGATTACTACATCCTGGTCTGTGCCGCCGACGTCGGGGACACGGGCCGCTACACTATCGAGGTGCAGAGCTCGACGCCCATCGGCTAGGCGAGGCGATGCCGCGGACCGCTTGCGACGATCCGCGGCGCGGCCGCTCAGCCCTTCGTGAGGGACATGGTCTCGCCGGTTTCCAGCAGTGACTTGAGGTCGCTGAGGATCCAGTTCCAGCCGCCCGAGCCGCGCTCGTCGAACTGCGAGGCCGTCATGGCCGCCATGCCCGGCGCGCCGGCCAGCTCATGGGTGACGGTGAGGCGCGTGAAGCCCGAATTGGTCGGCGCGATCTCCCAGGTGACGCGGGTGAAGCCCTCGGCCTTGCTGTCGTCGGAGAACAGCCAGCGATAGGTATGAACCAACTTCTTCGGCGGGTCGGCTTCGACCACCTCGCCGTCGATGATCACCTCGGGCAGGCCCATCGCGCGCATGCCGGCGTTCGCGTGGATTTCGAACTTGCCGCCGGCGTGCAGTTCGGCGTGGGTTTCGCCGCGGTAGCCGTATCGCGCCGTCCACTCCGGCGTGGTGATCGCGTCCCAGATCTTCTGGGGCTCGGCCTTGATGTAGATGTCATAGATCTGGGTGGTCTTGGCGGCGGCGACGTCGGTCATGGGGCTCTCCAGCACATGTTTCAGTTCGGCGAGCGCCGACACCGGCCGCTCCGCATACTTGTTGATCCAGCGGTCGTGGATGATCCGGATGGGCACGGGATTGAGGAAGTGCAGCTTCTGCCGCCCCTGCCTGCGGGTGTTGACGAGCCCGGCGTCCTCCAGGAGGCGCAGGTGCTTCATCACCCCGAAGCGGGTCATGGCGACGCCCGTTTCCAGCTCAGTGAGCGTGCGCCCGTCCCGCTCGTTGAGCAGGTCGAGCAGCAGTCGCCGCGTCGGGTCGGCCAGCGCCTTGAACACCTTGGAATCGTCGGTCACGGCCGCACTGGTAGGTGACCGGTGGGTCACAGGTCAACGCAAGGCTGGGACCGGCCGTCGCCGGGCTCATCGGGATTGGTGTCGGTTCGGGTCACTCCACGGCCTCGGGTGCGCCAGCTTATAGGTGACCATTTAGTCACCTGTCAATCGGCTTCCGGGGCGCCCGATGAAGGACCTTCGCGCGCAAGGGTTACAGGCGACTACAGTCCGGGCCGGATCGTCTCGATCGCCAATAATGGAGCCAGTAACTCCGGCTTTCGCTTGAGGTAGCGGCGCGCCAGCCGCGCCTCTTCGTAGACCGTGTCGCGCAGCCAGGGTTTGAAGGGCGTCAGCTCTTCCTCCCGCAGGGCGGTGAAGACCGCCAGGGCGAAGGCCCAGTCGCGCGGGTGAAGATAGCCCTGTCCGCGCCAGCCCAGCGTCCAGCCCGCCTCGCCGCCCTCGAAGCGCAGGGCCGTGATCGCGCCGAACAGGCCGAAACCCAGGGCCACGGTGGCCAGGTCGGTGGCGAACTCCTCCATGGCCTCGTCGCCTGGCGGAAGGTCGGGGAAGCTGTGCAGCAGATAGTGGGACAGCTCGTGGATCAACGTCGCCACCAGACCGATGGGATCGTTCAGCAGTCCCGGGTCGTAGGTGATCAGCGCCTGGTTTCCCTGGGGGCGGAAGGTGCCCAGCGGCAGAGGTTTGCCGCGGGGGATCATGTTGACGCTGTCGGTGATGCGCACGGGCTGGCGTTCGGCCTGGGGTTCGATCGAACACGGCCAGCCGGAAAGGCCGGCCAAGGCCTTCACGCGCTCGAGCACTTCCTCTACCCGCCCGTGGCCCTCCGTGCCGGTGGAGGGGAAGAATTCCCGCGTCGGCACGACCAGCGGGACCCGACGCAGGCTCTCGATGCCGCCCATGTTGCGCAGCAGCCAGGCCCAGGCGCCCAGGTGCCAGTCTTCGCTATCCTGATCGAGAAAGGGAGCCGGCGCGCCGAAGGGCCAGACCACGCGCCCGATTGTCCTAGCGGCGGGCGGCGCCGAGCACCGCGCCCGTGCGGTCGGCCTGCAGCAGCACCACGGTCTTCAGCTCGGTCAAGGCGGTGCGCGGCAGGCGGAACATGGCCGGGCGGCCGCGCCAGGCCCCCAGACGGGTCAGCTCGCGCACCACATTGCCGTGGCGAACCGTCTGGCCGCGGTTCTCGCCGCGGCGGACCTCGACCTCCTGCACATGGGCGTCATAGCGCACCATCCACACGGTGGCGCCGCCGCGCGGGACGGCGCCGGAGCCGATGGCGACGCGGTCGCGGCCCATGAACTGCATGTCGGGTTGAAAGATGTCGCGGCGGGCCTCCTCGCGCACGGCGGCCTCCACCTCGTCGGCTTCCACGGCGGTCAGCTGGCGCTTCCCGTCGACGACGATCTGGGGCGTGTAGACATCGCGCAGCTTCATGGCCTTGCGATAGGCGCGCTGACGGGCGGCGAACTCGGGCCGCGCGAAGGTGTCCTTCCAGCCGAGGTAGTCCCAGTAATCGACGGCGTAGGTAAGCGCGATCACGTCCGGCTGATCGGCCAGGCGCATCAGCAGCTGATTGGCCTCGGGACAGTCGGAGCAGCCCTGGGCAGTGAACAGCTCGACCACCACCGGGGCGGCGGATGGACGCGCCACAGCCTTGCTCGCGCCGAAGGGCGCGGCCAGCAGCAGCAGCAAAATCAGCGCAATCCGCCTCATGGCGTAACCTTAAAGCCCATCCCCCGCGCCTGCGCCGCTCACCAATGCGTGAGACACGCGACAGGCGAACCCCGGCGGCGACAAACCCGCCGCCGGGCGCTCAGGCAAGGCCTCACCCGGCGCGGGCGAGATTGCGCAGCACGAAGGGCATGACGCCCCCGGCCTTGAAGTACTCCAGCTCGGTGGGGGTATCGATGCGGCAGCGGACCGGGAAGCGGGCCATGCGGCCGTCCGAGGGACGGAACAGCTCGACCATCAGTTCCTGGCGCGGCTTGACGGTTTCGAGGCCGCGGATGGTGACGATCTCTTCGCCGGTCAGGCCCAGCTTGGCCCAGCCCTCGACCTTGAACTGCAGCGGCACCACGCCCATTCCGACCAGGTTGGAGCGGTGGATACGCTCGTAGCTCTCGGCGATGACGGCGCGCACGCCCAGCAGTTTCGTGCCCTTGGCGGCCCAGTCACGCGAAGAGCCGGTGCCGTATTCCTTGCCCGCGAACACCACCAGGTGGCGGCCCTCGGACTGGTAGCGCATGGCCGCGTCATAGATCGACATGACGTCGCCCGACGGGAAGTGCTTGGTCACGCCGCCTTCGATGTCGGGCGTGATCTTGTTGCGGATGCGGATGTTGGCGAAGGTGCCGCGCATCATCACTTCGTGGTTGCCGCGGCGCGCGCCGTACGAGTTGAAGTCCAGCGCGTCCACGCCGTGGGCGGTCAGGTACTCGCCCGCGGGCGAGGTCTTCTTGATCGAGCCGGCCGGGGAGATGTGGTCGGTGGTGATGGAGTCGCCGAACACGCCCAGAACCCGGGCCTCGACGATGTCGACGACCCTGGCCGGCTCCATGGTCATGCCCTCGAAGTAGGGCGGGTTCTGCACATAGGTGGACTTGCCGTCCCAGGCGTAGGTCTGGCCACCGGCCACCTTGATGCCCTGCCAGTTCTTGTCGCCCTTGAAGACGTCCTTGTAGCGCTTGGCGAAGAGCTCGTTGGTGACGGTCTTGCGCTGGATGGCGGCGATCTCGGCCGAGGTCGGCCAGATGTCCTTCAGGAAGACGTCCTTGCCCTTGGCGTCCTTGCCCAGCGAATCCTTGGCCACGTCGATGCGCATCGAGCCGGCCAGGGCGTAGGCGACCACCAGCGGCGGCGAGGCCAGGTAGTTGGCGCGCACGTCCGGGTTCACCCGGCCTTCGAAATTGCGGTTGCCCGAGAGCACCGAGGTGGCGACCAGGTCGCCCTCGGTGATGGCGGCCGAGATGGCTTCCGGCAGCGGGCCGGAGTTGCCGATGCAGGTGGTGCAGCCGTAGCCGACCAGGTTGAAGCCGAGCGTATCCAGCTCCTTCTGCAGGCCGGACTTCTCGAGATAATCGGTGACCACCTGCGAGCCGGGGGCCAGCGAGGTCTTCACCCAGGGCTTCACCTTCAGGCCGCGCTTGTTGGCTTTCTGGGCCACCAGGCCCGCGGCGATAAGCACCGAGGGGTTGGAGGTGTTGGTGCAGGAGGTGATGGCGGCGATGACCACGTCGCCGTGGCCGACGTCGAAGCTTTCGCCCTTCACCTTGGTGCGGCCGGTCGTGTCGCCGGTCTTGGCGAAGGTCTCGCCCAGCGCGGTTTCGAAGCAGGTCGCCGCCTCGGTCAGCAGCACCCGGTCTTGCGGGCGGCGCGGACCGGCGATGGAGGGCACGACCTCGCCCAGCTCGAGATCGAGGGTGGCGGTGAACTCGGGCGCCTCGGTGGTCTCGTCGCTCCACAGGCCCTGGGCCTTGGCGTAGGCCTCGACCAGCGCCACGCGCTCCTTGGCCCGGCCGGTGGCGGTCAGGTAGTCGATGGTGGCGCGCGACACCGGGAAGAAGCCGCAGGTGGCGCCGTATTCGGGGGCCATGTTGGCGATGGTGGCCTGGTCCTCGATGGTGAGCGAGGTGACGCCCGGGCCGTAGAATTCGACGAACTTGCCCACCACGCCCTGCTTGCGCAGCATCTGGGTGACGGTCAGCACCAGGTCAGTGGCGGTGGCGCCTTCCGGCAGGGCGCCGGTGAGGCGGAAGCCGACGACTTCCGGCAGCAGCATCGGGATCGGCTGGCCCAGCATGGCGGCCTCGGCCTCGATGCCGCCCACGCCCCAGCCCAGCACGGCCAGGCCGTTGATCATGGTGGTGTGGGAATCGGTGCCGACCACCGTGTCGGGATAGGCGACGGTGGTCTTGCCCTCCTCGGCGGTCCAGACGGTCTGGGCCAGGTGCTCCAGGTTCACCTGGTGACAGATGCCGGTGCCGGGGGGCACGACGCGGAAGTTGTTGAAGGCCGACGAGCCCCAGCGCAGGAAGCGGTAACGCTCGATGTTGCGCTCGTATTCCTTGTCGACGTTGAACTTGAACGAGCCGGCGGTGCCGAAGTGGTCGACCATCACCGAGTGGTCGATGACCAGGTCGACGGGGCTGAGCGGATTGATCTTGGTCGGGTCGGCGCCGAGCGCCGTCATGGCGTCGCGCATGGCGGCCAGGTCGACCACGGCGGGCACGCCGGTGAAGTCCTGCATCAGCACGCGCGCGGGGCGGAAGGCGATCTCGTGTTCGACCAGGCCGCGGTTGTGATCGTCGAGCCAGTTGACCGTGGCGCGGATGTCGTCGGCGCCGACGGAAACCCCGTCCTCGTTGCGAAGCAGGTTCTCCAGCAGGACCTTGAGCGAGCGCGGCAGACGCGAAATGCCCTTCAGGCCCGCTTCCTCGGCGGCGGCAAGGCTGTAATAGACGTACTTCTTGCGCCCGACGGTGAGATCCCGGCGAGCGGTAAAGGTGTCGATAGACGGCATGGGAGATCCTTCTTGTACGGCCGCCCGACAATCGGTTCCGGGTTCGCGCGCTTTGGACGGGGATACACAGGATTCCCGCCGGCGCGGCGTTTGCCCAGCGCGGCCGCGCTCGTCTTAGACCGAGCTTGGCCTGACGTCACGTGGATATCCGTGGCGTCGGCATGGGAATTTTCCGTCTTCGCGGACGTGGTCGCGTGATCGCGCGCCTGGACGTCGAAGGCCTGAGCGTGGCGCGCGGCGGCCGCACCCTGTTCGAGGGCCTCGGCTTTCGCCTGGAGGCCGGGCAGGCGGTGGCGCTGACGGGCGCGAACGGATCGGGCAAGACCTCGCTGTTGCGCGCCATCGCCGGCCTGATTCGCCCCGAAGCCGGCCAGATCGGCTTCGCCGGCGCCGACGGGGCGCTGGAGGCGGAGGAGGCGCGCGCGGGCGGCCTGCACCTGGTCGGCCACCACGACGGGCTGAAGCCGACCCGCACGGCGCGCGAGGAGCTGACCTTCCAGGCCGAATGGACCGGCGCCGACGCGGCCGGCGTGGCCAGGGCCGTCGAGACGCTCGAGTTGAAACCCCTGCTGGGCCTGGAGACGCGCAAGCTGTCGGCCGGCCAGCGCAAGCGCACCGCTTTGGCCCGGCTGGTCGCCTCGCCGCGGCGGCTATGGCTGCTGGACGAGCCCTTCGCCCCGCTGGACGCGCGCTGGCGCGAGCGCTTCGGGGCCCTGATGGGCGAGCACCTGAAAGCCGGCGGCCTGGTGCTGGCGGCGGTTCACGATCCCCTGCCGGTCGCCGCGCGTGAGGTGGGGCTGTGAGCGGCTTCCTGACGCTTTACCGGCGCGAGCTGGACCTGGCCTGGGGCCGGGGCGGCGGGGCGCTGCTGGCCTGCGCCTTCTACGCCTGCATCGCGGCCCTGGTGCCGTTGGCGGTGGGGCCCGACCCGCAGCGGCTGGCGGTGGTCGGGCCGGGGGTGGCCTGGATCGCGCTGGCGCTCAGCACCCTGCTGTCGCTTGAGCGGCTCTATGAGCGCGACTATGAGGACGGGGCCATGGACCTGCTGGCGCTCGGCCCCATTCCGCTGGAAGCCGTCGCCCTGGCCAAGGGCCTGGCGCAGTGGACCGCCGGCGGCCTGCCCCTGGCCGTCGCCGCGCCGCTGGCCGGCCTGCTGCTGGGCGCGCCGCCACAGCTCATGCCGCTGACCTTCGCCGCGGCCCTGATCGGCGGGCTGGGTTTCGCCTTCGTGGGGTCCATGGGGGCGGCGCTGGCGCTGGGCGCGCGGCGCGGCGGGGTGCTGATCGCGGTGGTGGTGCTGCCGCTGTTCTGCCCGCCGGTGATCTTCGGGGCCGGCGCGCTGGAAGCCTTCAGCGCCGGGATGAACTGGCTGCCGGGCCTGGCCTTCCTGGCCGCCTACAGCCTGGCGGCCGTGGCGCTGACGCCCTTCGCGGCGGCCGCGGCGATGCGCAACGCGATCGGCTAGGGCTTGCGGCTGAACCGGTCCGCCAGCGCCTGGCCGGTCACCAGCAGGGTGGCCACCACGGCGGCGACGCCGATGGCGATGCCGATCCCGACCCAGACATCGGGATGCAGCAGGCGATTGAGCGTGACGGTGATCGCCAGCGTCAGGGCGATGGTCGTGAACGTGACCCACGGGTTCATGGCGCGGTCCTCCTGCAGCGCTCCGATGCTGGCGGCGCGCGGGGCGCGAGTCGAGTGAACTCGCCGACAGGTTCGCCGCCGCCGGGACGCCTACGCAATCGTCCCAGCCTTGCTCCCGCCTCAGCGCCGTTCTATGGCCGCGCCTGATGTTCGGCCTCGCCAACCCGCAGAAGTTCATGGACGCCACCCGCCGCCTGCCGGCGGTCCTGGGCGTGGCCGCCGCCCTGTTGCTGGCGGCGGGGATCTGGCTCAGCTTCACCGCGCCCGAGGACTACCAGCAGGGCGACACGGTGCGGATCATGTTCGTGCACGTGCCGGCGGCCTGGCTGAGCCTGATGGTCTACGCCATCCTGGGCGGCTGCTCCTTCTTTGCCCTGGTGTTCCGACACGCCCTGGCCGACGCCGCCGCCCGCGCGGCTGCCCCCCTGGGCGCCGCCTTCACGGCGCTGGCCCTGGTCACTGGCTCGCTCTGGGGGCGGCCGATGTGGGGCACCTGGTGGGAGTGGGACGCGCGCCTGACCTCAGTGCTGGTGCTGTTCCTGTTCTACCTCGGTTACCTTGCCCTGCGCGCCTCCATCGATGACGAGCAGAAGGCCGGGCGCGCCGCCGCGGTGCTGGCGCTGGTCGGGCTGATCAACCTGCCCATCGTGCATTTCTCGGTCGACTGGTGGAACACCCTGCACCAGACCTCCTCGGTGCTGCGGCTCGGCAAGCCGACCATGACCGCCGACCTGCTCACCCCTCTGCTGGTCATGGGCGTGGCCTACATGGTGCTGTTCTTCGCCCTGTGGCTCGCCTCGATCCACGCCGAGATCCGCCTGCGCCGCGCCGCCGCGCTCGCCCTCAAGGCCGCGGGGGCCGCATGAAGCTCGACCTCGACATGGCCCAGTACGCCGCCTTCGTATGGCCCGCCTGGGGGATCAGCGCCCTCGTTCTGACCGGCATGGTGGTCGCCGTGCTGCGCCGCTCGGCCCGCGCCGTGAAGGCGCTCAACGACGCCGAGGCGGAGCGCAAGCCGTGAAACGGCTCCTGGCCTTCCTGCCGCTTATCGCCCTCGTGGCCCTGGCGGTGCTGTTCATCGGCTGGTCGTTGAAGCGCGATCCCCAGTTCAAGCCCGACGCCCTGGTCGGCAAGCCGGTGCCGGCCTCGCTGGTCACCCCGCTGGCCGGCGGCGCGCCCGTGCCCCTGAACAGCGCGGTGCAGGGCCCGGCCCTGGTCAATGTCTTCGCCTCCTGGTGCGCGCCCTGCCGCGAGGAGAACGCCGAGCTGATGCGGGTCAAGCGCGAGGGCGTGCGCATCGTCGGCCTGGCCTGGAAGGACCAGCCCGACAACACCCGCGCCTTCCTCTCCGACCTGGGCGATCCCTTCGCCGTCGTGGTCGGCGATCAGCAGGGCGAGTCCGGGGTCGAGCTGGGCATTTCCGGCGTGCCCGAGACCTTCGTCGTCGACGCTCACGGCACGATCGTCGCCAAGCACACCGGCCCGCTCCTGCCCGGCGACTCCGACCGGCTGGTCGCCGCACTCAGGGCCAGCGCGCGCTAGCGCAAGGTCGCGTTAACCATTTTTCGACGATCGACGGCCGATAGCTGGTCCGTGGCCAATTCGATCCGACCCAACCTGCCCCTGCCGATCCCGGCGCGGACCAATGCGCCGGCTGGCGGCGCCAGCGAAGCCGCGCGCGCGGCCCAGCGGGCCTTCTTCAGCCAGGCCCTCAACGCCGCCCAGGCGCCCGAGCCCATCGCGCCCACGGCCGCGGTCACGCCCGTGGTGCGTCAGGCCGCCGCGCCGGCGGTGGAAAAGGCGATCATTCCAGACCAGCCGCCGGAGCGGCCGCTGCGTCCGGGCTCGCTGCTCGATATCAAGATCTAGGAAACCGGCTCGGTCTTCGGAGCCGCCGCCTTGGGCGGCTTCGCGGCCTTGGGCGGCTTGGAGGCCTTGGTCGCCTTCTGCGCCTTGGCGGCCTTCACCAGCGCCTTGGGCGCCTTCACGACCTTGGGAGTCTTGGGGGCCTTGGGAGTCTTGGGGGCCTTGGGGGCCTTGGGCGGCCTCACAGCCTTGACCGCCTTCACGGCCTTGGGCGGCTTGGCGGGCTTGTCCTTCCTGGCGGCCTTCTTCGCGGCCTTGGCGGCCTCGCGTTCAGCCTTCTTGCGCGCCTTCTCGGCCTTCTTGGCGGCCTTGTCGCTGCCCGCCGCCTTGGCGGTCTCGCCGGCGTGGGCCAGGTCGCCCAGCACCTTCATCAAGGCATCGCGCTTGCCGCCGGGCAGCAAGGCGAGAATGCGCTTGTCCGCCGCCTCTACCTTCGGCCGCGCCGCTTCGAGGGCCGCGCGCCCCTGGGGCGAGAGGCGCACCGTATTGGCCCGCCCGTCCGTCGCGGACCGTTCCCGCGCCAGCAGGTCCTTGCCCATCATCCGCGCCACCAGGTCGGCCAGGGTCGACCGGTCGATGCCCGTGGCGTGGACCAGATCGGTCTGGGTGAGGCCCTCGTTGTCGGCCACCGCCGCCAGCACCGCGAACTGCCGCTGGGTGGGCGCGCCGGCGCCCATCTCCTCGGCATAGACGTCCAGCGCCACCTGCAGCACCCGATGCATCAGGTGACTGGGCGAGGCGTCGAGCGGGCGCTTGCCGCCCCCGGAATGCTTGCGCTTGCCTTTTGACATGGTGCGGCCGTCCCCCTTGAAGGTGGCGGGGCATATAACACCGATCCAAGACAGTTTGGCGACAGATGGTCCGTGCACGGAGGCGTGATCGGACAGTCTTTCCACAGACCTGAAAACGACTAGGCTCCGGCCATGGCCGAGACCCTCAAACCGTCCTTCTCGTTCCGCCGGCTCGCCGGAGAGGACAAGCATCGCGATGTCTGTGACCACTGCGATTTCATCGACTATCGCAATCCCAAGATCGTGGCCGGGGCCGTCGTCGCCCACGCTGAGTCCGGCGCGCCTCACGGGGCGGACGCGGTTCCGCTGAACGAGGTTTCCATCCTGCTGTGCAGGCGCGCCATCGAGCCGCGGCGCGGCTACTGGACCCTGCCGGCGGGCTTCATGGAGCTGAACGAGACCACCGAACAGGCGGCGCTGCGTGAGACGCTGGAGGAAGCCGGGGCGCGAGCCGAACCCGGCGCCCTGCTGGCCATCTACGACATCCTCAAGAACGGACAGGTGCACATCTACCGTCGCGCCCGCCTGGTCGGCGGCTTCGAGGCCGGGGAGGAAAGCCTTGAGGTGGCCCTGTTCAAATGGGCGGACATCCCCTGGCGGGACATCGCCTTCCACACCGTCCACTGGGCGCTGAACGCCTGGCTCGAAAGCCGCGAGCAGGACGTGTTCGCTCCGCACACGAATCCGCCGGGAGACTTCGGCGCCTCCACCCCCGGCGACAGCGCGCCGTGACGCTGAGCCCTAGAGCCCGGAGTCGGGCGGCTCGGGAAGGACGTCCGCCTTCGCGTCCGGATCCTTCATGTGCTTCATCATGAAGGGAACGTTGGCGAGAGCAAATGCGAAGGCCGCGCCCATCAGGCCGAACTTGAACATCACCCAGGTATCGTCGGACTGGGTGCGCCAGACGAACTCGTTGGCGATCGCTCCGGCCAGGAAGAACAGCCCGTAACGCAGCGTCAGGGTGCGCCAGGCCGCGTCCGGCATGTCGACCGCGTCGCCCAGCACCGCCTTGCCGGGGTTGCGGCCGATGACCAGCCCGCCCAGCAGGATCGCGGCGAACAGGCTGTCCAGCGCGGTGATCTTCATCTTGATGATGTCCGCGTTATGCAGAATCAACGTCAGTCCACCGAAGATGACCGCGAAGACGCCCGTCAGCAGCGGCAGCCAGGCCAGTCGCCTTTCCACCAGCCAGCCGACCAGCAGCGCGACCGCCGAGCCGGCGACAAGCACCCATGTGGCCTGGATCAGGGCTTCCTGGTCCGGCAGGTGACGCACCTTGCTGAGGAATAGGTAAGTCAGGCCCCAGGCGACGAGGCCGCCGAAATCGACGGCCTGGCGCAGGCCCGCCGGGCCCCTGGTCGCCGGCTTGCTCGCTTCGCTCATTGTGCGGGTTCCTGGTCCAGGCCGACCAGCGAGCGCGAGAAGGCGCGCGCATCGAAGGGCTGCAGGTCATCGATCTGTTCGCCGACGCCGATCAGCTTGATCGGGGCGTCCGAGGCCTGGGCCACGGGAACCAGCACGCCGCCGCGCGAGGTGCCGTCCAGCTTGGTCATGACCACGCCGGTAACGTAGGCCGTGCGGCCGAAAATCTGTTCCTGGGCCAGCGCATTGCGGCCCACGGTGGCGTCCAGCACCAACAGGGTCTCGTGCGGGGCGGACGGATCGACCTTCTTGAGCACCCGGACGATCTTGAGCAGTTCGTCCATCAGTTGCTGCTTGTTCTGCAGGCGCCCGGCGGTGTCGATGAGGACGACGTCGAAGTCCTCCTTCTTGGCCCGTTCATAGGCGTCATAGGCCAGGCCCGCGGCGTCCCCGCCGGGCGGGCGGTGCATGAATTCGGCGCCGGCCCGGTCGGACCAGATCTTCAGCTGCTCGACGGCGGCGGCGCGGAAGGTGTCGGCGGCGACCACCAGCACCTTGGCGCCCTTGCGCACCAGATCGGCGGCGATCTTGCCCAACGTGGTGGTCTTGCCCGAACCGTTGACGCCCACGAACAGCACCACGAAGGGCTTTTCCCCGCCCAGCGGATCGAAGCTGGCCTGGTTGGGGACCAGTTCGGCGGCGACCGCTTCGGCCAGGGCCTCCTTGACCTCGCGCTCGTTCGACACCTTGCCGAAGCGCAGCTCGGCGAAGCGCTCGCGGATGCGGCCCGCGGCGGCCGGCCCGAGGTCGGCCTCGATCAGCATCTCCTCCAGCTCGTCGAGCTTGGCCTCGTCGAGCGGCTCCTTGGTCTCCACGAAGGTGGCGACCACGGATTCGGTGAGCTGCTTGGTGGTCTTCGACAGCCCCTCGGTGAGGCGCGAGAACCAGCCCTTTTTCTGATCGGTCATGGAGAGGGCTCTTAGCGGGTGCGGGAGAAAGGTCCAAGCGGGCCGTAGCGCCGGGGCTCGCCGCGCCCTAGATAGCCGCCATGCCGCTCTCCCGCTTCACCAACACCTTCGCCGGCAACCCGCTGGACCGCGCCGCCGACCGGCGCGCCGATCCCGACTGGATTGCCGAACAGCGCGCCCATCCTGACGCCATGGCCATCGGCATGTGGAAGGGCGAGGTGCTGGTCGAGCCGGGCAAGGAAGGCGAGCGCCTGGCCTATCTCCAGCTTGGCATGGCCGAGGACGCCGCGGGCGCGGAGGCGCTGTTCCTGGGGCTCTGGAAGGGTGCGCCGGTCTTCGCGCTGGAGTTCGCCGGCACGGGCGACCCGACCGCCGGACCGCTGGCCGGCATGGGCCGGTTTCAGGAGATGCGCGGCGCCGGCATGCTCCTGCCGGGACCCGAGGCGGGCCTCGCGGCCACCGCCAAGAGCCTCTACGACTGGCATGAATTCCACGGCTTCTGCTCCAAGTGCGGCCAGCCCAGCACGGTCGTCGACGGCGGCTGGAAGCGCCTCTGCCCGGCCTGCAACACCGAGCATTTTCCGCGCGTGAACCCGGTCACCATCATGCTGCCGGTGTTCGAGGGCCGAGCCCTGCTGGGCCGCCAGTCGGCGTGGCCGACGGGCCGGATGTCGGCGCTGGCGGGCTTCCTGGAGCCCGGCGAATCCATCGAGGAGGCCTGCGCGCGCGAGCTGTTCGAGGAGGCCGGCCTGACCGCGACCCGCGTCGCCTACCACTCCAGCCAGCCCTGGCCCTTCCCCTCCAACCTGATGATCGGCCTGATCGCCGAGGTTTCGTCCGGCGACGCCCGGCCCGACCAGACCGAGTTGGAGGCCGTGCGCTGGTTCACCCGCGACGAGCTGCGCCAGGTCGTCGCCGACGAGAAGACCGGCTGGGACGGCGTGCTGCCGCCGCCCCGGCTGGCCATCGCGCGCACCCTCATCGAGGCCTGGATCGACGGCTTCGAGGGTTAGGCGCTTTCGAACCTCGGCCGCGGCCGGGCGTTAGGTCCGGGCAGGCCGTCGTCCGGATTTTTGTCCGCAGACGCCGTCGGCGCGTCCCGGAAGGACTTCAATGGTCAATTCTATCCTCGCCCCCGACGGGGCCGCCCGCGCCGCGGAGCGCGACGCCATGCCCGTCGTCCACCACGTTCCGAAGGGGTTCTCCGACAGGTTCGCGTTGGGGTTCACACGCCTGCTGCGCTTCTGCGCCGACACCTTCTTCGCCAAGCGCTACGGCCACCGCGCCATCGTCCTCGAAACCGTCGCCGCCGTGCCCGGCATGGTCGGGGCCACCCTGACCCACCTGAAATGCCTGCGGAAGATGGTCGATGACGACGGCTGGATCCGCACCCTCATGGAGGAGGCCGAAAACGAGCGGATGCACCTGATGACCTTCATCCAGATCGCCAAGCCGACCCTGTTCGAGCGGCTGGTGGTCCAGCTCGCCCAGATGGTCTTCTACATCGGCTTCTTCCTGCTCTACCTCGTCTCCTCCCGCACCGCCCACCGCGTGGTCGGCTACTTCGAGGAGGAGGCGGTGATCAGCTACACCCTGTACCTCAAGGAGATCGACGAGGGCCGCTCGCCCAACGTGCCGGCCCCGCCCATCGCGCTGCACTACTGGAAGCTGCCGGCGGACGCGACCTTGCGCGATGTGGTGCTGTTGGTGCGCGCCGACGAGGCCCATCACCGCGACGTCAACCATGGCTTCGCCAGCAAGCTGGCGGGACGCGGCGACGACCTGGCGCCCACGGCGCCCTATCCGCCGCACGCGGACGAAATCCGCGCCAAGGCCTGAGGCTCAGCGGGCCTCGCCGCGACGGGCCGGATCGGAGGGATAGACCCCCAGGATCTCGAACCTGGACGAAAAGAAACGCACCTCGTCGAAGGCCCGCGAGGCGGCCGGATCGTCCGGGCGGCCCTCGACTTCGCAATAGAACACCGTCGAGGCGAAGCCGCCGTCCTCGGTGTAGCTCTCCAGCTTGGTCATGTTCAGCCCGCCGGTCGCGAAGCCGCCCAGGGCCTTGTAGAGCGAGGCCGGCTGGTTCTTCACCTTGAAGACGAAGCTGGTCATGCAGGCCGCGCCCGGGGCCGGCGGACGGGGCTCGGCCTCTGCGGTCAGCACCAGGAAGCGGGTGGTGTTGCCGTGGGCGTCCTCGATGTCCTGCTTCAGGATGGTCAGGCCATAGAGCTCGGCCGCGATAGCCGAGGCGACGGCCGCGCGCGCGGGGTCCGGCTCCTCGGACAGGGCCTTGGCGGCGCCGGCGGTGTCGGCCACCACCTCGGCCTTCAGGCCCAGCTTGCGCAGGGTCAGGCGGCACTGCAGCAGGGCCATGGGGTGGCTGGCGGCGACGCGGATGTCCTCCAGCTTCGCCCCGGGATTGGCCATCAGCTGCATGCGGATGGGCAGGAAATGCTCACCGACGATCTTCAGCCCCGACTTGGGCAGCAGGTGGTGCACATCCGAGACCCGCCCGGCGACGGAGTTCTCCACCGGAATCATGCCCAGCGCGCAGCGGCCGGTCTGCACCGCATCGAAGGCGTCCTCGAAGGTCGGGCAGGCTTCGGGCCGGTGGCTGGGGAACCAGGTGCGGCAGGCCTCGTGGCTGAAGGCGCCGGGCTCTCCCTGGTAGGCGATGGACGGGACGCTGCTCATTTCAGGGATCTCGCGTAAGCGCGGGCGGCTTCCAGGTCGGCGGGGCTGTCCACCGACAGCGGCGGCGCATCCACCACGGCGGCCCAGATGTCGATGTCCAGCTCCAGGGCGCGCAGCTGCTCCAGCTTCTCTCGCTTCTCCAGCGGGCTGGGCGGCGCGGACATGGCCTGCAGCCCCCCGCGGCGGTAGCCGTAGACGCCGATGTGGCGCCACACCGGGCCCTCGCCGTAGAGCGTCGAGCGGGTGAAGTAGAGGCAGCGCCCCTGGTCGCCGCGGCGGCCCAGGGCGACGATGGCCTTGACCACGTCCGGATTGGTGCGGTCGGCGGGCGAGCCTTCCCGGGAGATCAGGGTGCCCATTTGCAGGTCAGGGCGGGCCGCGAACAGCGCCACGGCCGCGGTGAGGATGTGCGGCGCGACGAAGGGCATGTCGCCCTGCAGGTTGATGACCACGTCGTAGTCATGGGCCGGGTCAAAATCGCTCAGGGCCGCGCGCACCCTGTCGGTGCCCGAGGGAAGGGCCGGATCGGTGAGAATCGCCTTGCCGCCCGCCTCGCGCACCACGTCGACAATCACCTGGTCGCCGGCCGCGACGACCACCGGACCCACCCCGGCCGCCTCCGCACAGCGCAAGGCGCGCACGATCATCGGCGTCCCGCCGATGTCGGCCAGAGGCTTGTCCGGCAAGCGGGTGGCGGCCATACGGGCCGGAATGACGACGATGGGGTTCACTTGCGGACTTCTGTCAGGTTGCGCGGGCGGCGGTAGCGTGTAAGAGAGCCGGGCGCAAGAAACCGGCTCTTTTGGACTGAAAAACACGCATGAGCGGCGACCTTCACTGGAACAAGATCTTCGGCGCGGCCCTGGCTACGGGGCTGGTCATTCTCGGCGTGCGCGAGGTTTCGACCCGCATGTTCGCGGTGCATCCGCCGGAAAAGATGGGCTATCAGATCGATGTCGCCGACGAAGGCGCCAGCGCTGGACCTGAACAGCCGCAGCTTCCGCCCGACTGGGGCACGGTTCTGCCCACGGCCGACCTGGCCGCCGGCGAGGCCCAGTTCAAGAAGTGCGGCTCGTGCCACAAGCTGGGTGAGAACAGCATCGGCCCGGACCTGACCGGCGTTGTCGGCCGCCCGGTCGCCAGCCATCCGGGCTTCAGCTACTCCGAGGCCATGACCGGCCACCGCGCCGAGGCTCCGAACTGGACCTACGACGCGCTGGACCACTTCCTGGCAGGGCCCGGCAAGGCCGTCCCCGGCACCAAGATGTCGTTCGCGGGCCTGAAGAAGCAGGAAGACCGCATCAACATCATCGCCTGGCTGCGCACCCAGGGCTCCTCCGGCTTCCCGATCCCGGCGCCGGATCCCTCGCGCCAGGCCGGCGCGACCCCGGCCGCGGCCCCGGCCGGCGCGCCTGCCGCCGGAACCGCTCCGGGCGCGACCCCGGCCGCCGCCGGCGCGACCGCCGCGCCCACGGGCGTCCAGGCCTCGCCGCAACCCGGCAGTGGCGCCACGCCGCCGAAGAAGTAAGCTCGCCTCGGGCTGGACCCGGGGAGAGCGTTGATGGCCGGCTGGATCATACTGCTGGTCAGCGTCGCGGGCGGCGCGCTGCTGGGATTCTTCCGGCGGCCGCCCCTGCTGCTCGTCCTGGTCCTGAACCTTGTTCCCGTGGCCGGCGTGCTGTGGGCCGGCTGGAGCCCGCTGCAGCTCCTGCTGCTCTACTGGATCGAGAACGTCGCCGTCGGCGTGTTCAACTTTCTCAAGCTGCGCGACTGCGAGACCTACAAGCCGCCTTCGCCGCCCGAGCCGTTCAAGCTCTCCAACTTCTTCGCCATGCACTACGGCATGTTCACCCTGGTGCACGGGGTGTTCGCCGTGGTGGTGGGCTCGCTGTTCGCCGCGACCGCGGCCAACCCCGGCGCGGGCGGGCGCCTGGACTGGCTCAGCTTCGGCACGGCGGCGCTCAGCTTCGCGCTGATCCACTTCGTCGACTGGCTGCGCTGGCGCGCGGCCAAGGGCTGGGATCACGACAGCGCCGACGGCCTGATGTTCGCCCCCTACGGCCGCATCATCGTCATGCACCTGACCGTGCTGGGCGGCGCCTTCATCCTGGCCGCGACCCACGCGCCGGTCGCCTACATCGCCCTGCTGGCGGTGCTGAAGACCTTCATCGAGGCCGGCTGGGCCATGATGGGCGAAAAGGAGCTGGGCGCCGGCGGCGGAACCTCGGGCCTGACCATGACCATCGGCGGCAAGGTCTACCGACCCCACCAGAAGCCCCGGCCCGAGTGAGCGCACGCCGATGAGCGGACGCCGATGAGCGGATTGGCGGTCTATGTCCTCGACCTGCTGGCCGGGCTGTGGAAACGACCGCCGGTGCTGGCGGTGCTGGTCATCAACCTGATCCCGGCCGCCTGCGTGCTGTGGCTGGGCTGGAGCGCGCTGGCGCTGTTGCTGCTGTACTGGGCCGAGAACGTCATCCTGGGGGTCATCAACGTCTTCAAGATGGGGGTGATCTCCTTCGCCGGCGGGGTCACCAACGCCATCATGGCGTTGTTCATCATCCCCTTCTTCATCGTCCACTACGGGGCCTTCTGCGCCGGCCACGGTTTCTTCACCGTGCTGCTGGTAGGCGGGGCGCTGCAGGGCCACGATCCGTTCGAGGCGGTGCAGGGCATCTGGCACGACCGCTGGCGCTACGTCGCGCCGCTGCTGGCCATGACCGCCTTCCACCTCACGGCGTTCGTGCAGTGGATGCGCGCCCGCGCCTGGAAATTCACCACCATCGACAAGCAGATGGCGGAGCCCTACCGGCGCATCATCATCATGCACGTCACCATCCTGTTCGGCGGCGCCGCGGTGGTCATGCTGGGCCAGCCGGCGGCGGCCGTCGCCCTGCTGGCGGTGCTCAAGACGCTGTTCGAGACGGCGGCGACCGCGAAGCATCTGGACGAACACGGCAAGCCGGTCGTCGCCGCCCCGCATTTTCCCTGAGGCCTGGCCCTAGGGGCGGCGGTAGGCGGTCGGCGCGCCGTTGCGTTCGATGGCGCTGGCCAGGGGCTCGACCGCGACGGCCATATGCCAGCCGTTGGCGTGGATCAGCCGGCCCTCGTCCAGCAGCATGCCGACATGGTCGGTCCAGAACACCAGGTCGCCGCGGCGCAGCTCGACGGCGGCGATGGTCTCGCCCAGCTCGCGCTCCTGCATGTCGGCGTCGCGCGGGCAGCCGCGGCCGCAGGCCAGCAATGCCTGCTGCACCAGGCCCGAGCAGTCCAGGCCCACGCTCTCGCGGCCGCCCCACTGGTAGGGCGCGCCGACGTAGAGCTCGGCCACCGCGGCGGCGTCGCGTTCGAAATGCAGCAGGTCGGCCAGATGCGCCTGGGCCACGTAGCCGGCGCGGGCGACCCGCGCGAAACGGCCGTCGGAGCCCTCGACGGTGACCAGGGCGTTCATGGTGAGCAGCACCGGCGGGCCGGATTTGATGTCGGGTTCGGGGAAGGCGTAGGTGCGCAGGGCCGCCACCCGGTGGGTCGGGGCGATCACCGGGGAAACCAGGGCGTCTTCGGCGACCCAGCCGACGTAGCCGTCGCGGCGCGCCTGCCCCCACAGCCAGCCGTCCTTGCGGTCGATGGCCTCGAAGCCCTCGCCGAACAGCAGCTGGTCCATCTGCTCGGCGGCGCCATCGGCCGCGCGGCGGATGGCGGTGGACCCGACGCTGCATTGCCAGGCTTGCGGGCGAGCGAACCGCCCCGCGCGCACGATCCCTTCCAGCGCCTCGGCGGCGAGGTCGTCGCGGGCCAGGGTGTTGCGAGGGTCGAGGTCGGACAAGCTTCGGTTCTCGGAGACTGGACGCTCAAGCCTAGGGGCCGCGTCCGAAAATGCCGTTAACGCGCGCGGCTTTTCCCCACTTATCGCCGCTCGGGCAACCGGCGCACCGCCGCCCAGCCCAGTCCCACGGCCAGGGAGACGGCGCCGCAGGACCACATGAACCAGCGCTCGGCCGGGCTGTCGGCGATCAGGCCCATGAGCAGGCCCAAAATCGCGCCGCCGAAAAGGATCGCCCCGAAGCGCACCGGGATGGCGCGCATGACGCTGCCCATGGCGCGGCCGCCCCGCGCCGGCGTAACGGGCGCGCGCCCGGCGATCCGCTTGTGGAAGGCGACGTTGGAGCCAAGGTACCAGCGCGACACATAGGCCTCCCGCTCCTCGGCGGAGACGGGGATGCCGGGGCTCCAGCGGTTGCGGTAGTAGACGAAGCCCGCGCCCCGGGGCTCGAAGGCGGTTTCCAGCAATTTGCGGGACTCGGCGGGCTTGAAACTCAGCATGGCTGTTGGGCCCTCGGCGCGGTCGCCGACGCGACCGTAGCATGTATCGCCCGGCGCTAAGCCCCGTAGCGCCCCTTCAGCATCTCGAACACCGCGCGCAGGGCCTGGGCCTCGCCGCCGGCGGGCCAGCCGGGGCGGCCGCGCGGGTTCCAGGCGAAGATGTCGAAGTGCGCCCACGATCCGGTCGCGGGCGCGAAGCGCTGCAGGAACAGGGCGGCGGTGACCGAACCGGCCTGGGCCCAGTCGGCGGAATCGTTGCGCAGGTCGGCGATCTCGGCCTCCACCGCCTCGCGGTAGCCGCGCCACAGCGGCATGCGCCAGACCGGATCGGAGACGGCTCTCGACGCCGCCATGACGGCCGCCGCCAGGTCTTCGTCGTCGGTGTAGAAGGGCGGCAGTTCGGGACCGAGCGCCACGCGCGCCGCGCCGGTCAGGGTGGCGAAATCGATGGTCAGGTCCGGCTCATGCTCACCGGCGCGGGCGAGCGCGTCGCACAGGATCAGCCGGCCCTCGGCGTCGGTGTTGCCGATCTCGACGCTCAGGCCCTTGCGGGTCTTGAGCACGTCGCCGGGGCGGAAGGCGTCGCCGGAGATGGCGTTCTCCACCGCCGGCACCAGCACCTTCAGCCGCACCGCCAGCCCGGCCTGCATGACCAGCCGGCCCAGCGCCAGGGCATGGGCCGAGCCGCCCATGTCCTTCTTCATGTTGCGCATGCCCGACGCCGGCTTGATGTCGAGCCCGCCGGAATCGAACACCACGCCTTTGCCGACGAGAGCCAGCAACGGCAGGTCCGCGCGGTCGCCGTTCCAGCTGATCTCGATGAAGCGGGGCCCCCGCGCCGGATCGGCGGCGCGGCCCACGGCGTGGACGGCGGGGTAGTCCTGGGCCAGGTCGGCGCCGCTGGTCACCGCGATCTCGGCCCCATGCTCCTGGGCGATCTCGCGGGCGATGGTTTCAATCTGCAGCGGACCCATGTCGGAGGCCGGGGTGTCGACCATCTGGCGCGCCAGCACGCAGGCCGAGGCGATGCGCAGCACGCCCGGCAGATCGCAGCCCGCGGGCGCGACCAGGCGGGGCCGCTGGCGGTCCTTCTGGGGCTTGTAGCGATCGAACAGATAGGCCCCGAGCGCCCAGCCAAGCGCCAGGGCGTCCGGCGCGATCATGCCGTCCTTCGAGAGGGTCAGTGCATAGTCGCCGTCCGGCAGGCGCGCCGACAGGCCGCGCAGGGCCATGGCGTCGGGGTTGGCCTGCTTGCCAAGGCCGAACCAGACCCGCTCCACCGTACCGTCTTCTCCGGAGACCAGCACCAGCCCGCCCGCCTGGCCCTTGAAGCGCTGGGCCCGGGCCATGGCCAGGTCGCGGCCGGCGAGCCTCGCCTCGAGGTCCTCCTCGAACAGCGCCAGCACCGGGATGGCCTTGTCCGATTGGGCTATCAGGGTCTCGTGCACGGTTGTCTCCGGGGCGTGGGTGCGGCGAACGCGTCAATCTCTATTAACGCTTCATTGACGGCGCGCGGGCACCCTTTGGGTCTCAGTTAAGGGAGTCTGTCTCATGTCGCGCAGGCTGGCGCTCGCCGCAACCACCGCCGTGCTGGCGCTTGCCGTCGCCACCCCGTCCTGGGCCATCTTCGGGTTGGGCCGCAAGCCGGCCACGCCCCCCGCCGGCGCCCCCACCGCGCCGGCCGCCACCGCCCCCGCCGGCGCGACCGCAGGGACCTCGGCGACCACCCCGACGCCACCGCGCAAGGCCACCGCCGAGGAGCGGGCCATGGCCGAGCGCCTCGACCCGCTGGGCCGCTCGGCCTTCTGGGGCCGGGAAGCCGAGATCGATCCGCGCGACGCCGTCGCTGGCGTGCGCCTGTCGCAGTCGCTGCGCGCGCTGGGCCAGCCCGAACAGGCGCTGGAAGCCGCGCAGAAGGTGCTGATCATCTACCCCGACGACATCGACGCCCTGCTCGAGGTCGGCCGCAACCAGATCGCCCGGGGCCAGCCCTTCTACGGCATCGAGGCGCTGAAGCACGCCCAGCAGCTGGCCCCGCGCGACTGGCGCCCGCTCTCCCTGCTCGGCGTCGCCTACGACCAGACCCAGCGCCAGGCCGAAGCGCGCCAGATCTGGCAGCAGGCGCTGGCCCTGTCGCCCGACAATCCCGCAATCCTGTCCAACGTGGGCCTCTCCCAGGCCCAGGCCGGCGACACCGCCGGCGCCGAGGCCACCCTGCGCCGCGCCGTGGCCCAGCCGGGCGCGACCATGCAGACGCGGCAGAACCTGGCCCTGGTGCTGGGGCTGCAGGGCAAGACGGCCGAGGCGGAAGGCTGGCTGCGCCAGGACCTGCCCCCGGAAATGGCCAGCGCCAACCTGCAATGGCTCAAGGCCGCCTACGCCAATCGCGGCGGGGCGGCGCCGACGGCGGCCACCGTCACGCCGGGCGCCACCACGCCGCGGTCGTGGGAGTCCATGCGCGGCGGCTGAGACAGCCTCAGGCCGCCCGCCCGGTCTCCGGTCCGCTCCACCCTCCAAGATCGTCGCCCTCGGGCTTGTCCCGAGGGTCCAGGGGTGCAGCTCGCAGACCCGCCGAAGGCGCGCACGGGACTGCGCGGCGCACATCCCCCACCTGTCCTGCGGCGGACAAGCTGGACCCCAGGGACAAGCCCTGGGGTGACGATCGATATGAATGTGGATGCGCGGCTGGGCTCAGCCCCATCCCTACGGGTGCGTGTGCCCCAGGATGTCCTGCACCTTGATGATGGCCGGGCCGAGGATGGCCACGAACAGCACCGGCAGGAAGAACAGGATCATCGGCACGGTCAGCTGCGCCGGAAGGGCGGCGGCCTTCTTCTCGGCGGCGGAGAGGCGCATGTCGCGGTTCTCCTTGGCCATCACGCGCAGGGCGGTGCCCAGGGGCGTGCCGTACTTCTCGGCCTGGATCATGGCGATCGCCACCGACTTAACGCCCGGGTGGTTGGTGCGCTTGGCGAGGCCTTCGTAGGCCTGGCGGCGTTCGGGCAGGTAGCTGAGTTCGGCGGTGAGCAGGCTCAGTTCCTCGGCCAGCTCGATCGACGAGCCGCCGATTTCCTGGCTGACCTTCTGGATCGCGGCCTCGATCGACATGCCCGCCTCGACGCAGATCAGCAGCAGATCGAGCGCGTCGGGAAACGCCGCCATGATCTTGCTCTTACGCTTTTGCGCGATGTTCTCGATGTAGAGGTTGGGGCCGTAGAAGCCGATCACGAAGGCGGCCACCACGGCGCACAGCTTGGACGTGCCGGACAGGCCGAAGTCGTTGATCAGATAGATGTACCCGCCGGCCAGCAGCGCCATGATGAAGGGCGTGGTCATGCGGAAGAAGTAGAAGGTGGTCACCGGCTTGGGCCCGCGGAACCCGGCCTGGGCCATCTTGTCGACGACCTTGGGGTCTTCCAGCAGGGTCTTGAGGTTCAGCCTGTCGACGACGCGCTTGAAGAAGCCTTCGTCGGAGTGACGCAGGTTGCCTTCCTTGTCCCGGGCCATGGCCTGGCGCGAGCGGCGCTTCAGCTCGTCGCGGCGCGCGGCCACCGAGGCCATGCGCTTGTCGAGGTTTCCCTTCGACAGCATCGGCAGCACGATGGTCAGGATGGTGGCGAACACCACCACGGCCACGGCGGCGGCGATCAGGTTGCCGGGGTCGGTGAGGGTGCGGGAAAGCTCGAGCATGTGCTGATCAGATCTTGAAGGAGATCATTTTTTTCATGACGAAGATCCCGCACGACATCCACAGGACGCCGCCGAGCAGCATCAGGTGGCCACGCGGGTCGGTGAACATGACCTGCATGTAGCTGGGGGTCGTCACCGACACGATCAGCATGACGCCCGGCGGCAGCGAGCCGATGATCCCGGCCGAGGCCGTCGCTTCCGACGACAGGGCCTTGATCTTCTCGCGCATCATCTTGCGCGCGCGCAGCACCACGGTGAGGTTGTTGAGCGCCTCGGCCAGGTTGCCGCCGGTCTTCTGCTGGATAGCCACCACGATGGTGAAGAAGCGCAGCTCCGGCGTCGGCATCGACTCGTACATCTTCTCGAGGCCCTGCTCGAGGGTCATGCCCATGCCGACGTTCTCGACCAGGGTCTGGAACAACGGGCCCAGCGGCGCGGGGCTCTCGCGGCCGATGATCTTCAGACAGTCGTGGACCGGCAGGCCCGACTTGATGCCGCGCACGATGACGTCGACGGCGTTGGCGAATTCGAGGGTGAACTTCTTGGTGCGGCGCCCGGCCATGAAGCCGATCACCCAGCGCGGCAGGCCCACGGCGGCGGCGAAGCCCACGCCGATCGCCACCAGCGGCTTCTGGCCCATGACCAGCAGGCCCACCACGGTCACCGCCGCCAGGGCGCCCGAGATCAGCCAGAACTTGGTGGTCGAGCCCGACAGGCCCGCCTGCTGCAGCCGGTTGCGCAGGGTGACGCGCGCCTTGCGCTCCTGCCGCTCGGCGTCCTTCAGCTTGTTGACGATCTCCTTTCGCCGGCTCTCGGCGGTGGACTCGCGGCTGGGCTTGGAGGCCTTGCGCTTGGCGGCCGGGTCGGAAAAGGCGCGCGCCCGTTTGACCGCGTTGTCCGCCGATCCGCCGCCGCCGACGAAGACGAAGCCCAGGCCGGCGATGGTCACGAAGCCGAGGAAGCCGATCAGGATGGTCGTAAGCATGGCGATTACTCCGCCGCGTCGAGGGCTTCGGCGAGTTCGCGCTCGAGGCCGTAGTAACGGGCGCGATCCCAGAAGCGCGGGCGCGCGATGCCGGTGGAGCGGTGACGGCCCACGACGCGGCCGTCCTTGTCCTCGCCGGTGATCTCGTAGACGAACAGGTCCTGGGTGATGATCACATCGCCCTCAAGACCGACCACTTCCGTCACGTGGGTGATGCGGCGCGAACCGTCGCGCAGGCGCGCGGCCTGGATGATGACGTCGATCGAACCGACGATCATTTCGCGGATGGTCTTCGAGGGCAGGCCGTAGCCGCCCATGGTGATCATCGATTCGAGACGGCTGATGGCTTCGCGCGGGCTGTTGGCGTGCAGCGTGCCCATGGAACCGTCGTGGCCGGTGTTCATGGCCTGCAGCAGGTCGAACGCCTCGGGACCGCGGACTTCGCCGACGATGATCCGTTCCGGGCGCATACGCAGGCAGTTCTTCACCAGGTCGCGCATGGAGATCATGCCCTGGCCTTCGAGGTTGGGCGGACGCGTCTCCAGGCGCACCACGTGCGGCTGCTGCAGCTGCAGTTCGGCGGCGTCCTCGCAGGTGATGACGCGTTCGGTCGGATCGATGAACGCGGTCATGCAGTTGAGCAGCGTCGTCTTGCCCGAACCGGTGCCGCCCGAGATCAGCACGTTACAGCGGCTGGCGCCGATGACGCCCAGAACGCGCGCGCCTTCGGGTGAAATGGAGGCCCATTCCACCAGGTTGCGCATGGTCAGCTTGTCGCGCTTGAACTTGCGGATGGTGAGGGTGGGACCGTCCAGCGCCAGCGGCGGACCGATGACGTTGACGCGGCTGCCGTCGGGCAGGCGGGCGTCACAGATGGGCGAGCTTTCGTCGACGCGGCGGCCGACCTGGCTGACGATCCGCTGACAGATGTTCATCAGCTGGGCGTTGTCGCGGAAGCGGACGTTGGTCAGCTGCACCTTGCCCGAGACTTCGATGAACACCCGGCCGGCGCCGTTGACCATGATGTCGGCGATGTCGTCGCGGGCCAGCAGGGGCTCGAGCGGTCCGTAGCCCAGCACATCGTTGATGATGTCCTGGACCAGGTTCTCCTGCTCGGCGACCGACATGGAGACGTTCTTGATCGCCACCAGTTCGGCGACGATGTCGCGGATTTCCTCGGCCGCCGCCTTGGGATCCAGTTGCGCCAGCTGAGCCAGGTCGATGGTGTTGAGCAGGGCGTTGAAGATCGTCGTCTTGGTGGCGTGGTAGTAGTCCGACTGCTCACGGACGATCTCGGTGACGGGCGCCTGGGCCTGGCGGATCTGCTCGAATCCCGACTTGCCAGTCTTGGAGTTGGCGCGCTGCTTGGGCGCCTCGCCGTTGGCGGCGCTGATGCGGTCGGAGGCGGGCGAATTGGCCCGGTCGGCGCGTTCGCGTTCGGTGGTCTGGGCCGCCTGCGCCGGCTTTTGCGACAGGGCGTCGGGCCGCGCGCCGAGATCGGGCGCGTCCTCGCGCGCGTCGAAGGTCTGGCCGAGATCGGGCGCGGGCTGTTGCGGCGCCGGCTGGGCGGCGCGGTTCACCCCGGCCTGGCCGAAGCCGGCCGGCCCGCCTGGAGCGTCTCCGCCTGATCCGCGCTTGCCGAACACTCTGCTGTGACCCTACCGCTTGAACAGTTTGGAGAGGAACGAAGCCTTGGCCGCCTTGGCCGGGCTCGGCGCCGGCAGGGCCGGCAGGTCGCGCTTGGCCAGGATCGAGGCCAGGTAGTTGAAGCCCTCGGCGGCCTTGGACTTGGCCGAGACCTCATTGACCATCTGGCCGTTGTTCGAGGCCTGGCCGAACAGCTTGGGATCGAAGGGCAGCACCAGGGTCGGGGCCACGCCCATGGCGTTGGCGAAGTCCTTCAGCGGGATCTCCGGACGGCCCGGCACGCCCACCTGGTTCAGCACCAGGCGCGGCGGCGCATCGTTGGGGCGCGCGGCCTTGGCCAGGTCGATCATGTTCTTGGCGTTGCGCAAGGACGCCAGGTCCGGCGTCGCCACCACCACCACCTCGTCGGCCGAGATGAGCATGGTGCGCATCCAGGCGTTCCACGAGTGCGGCAGGTCCAGCACCATGAAGGGCGCCGTGGTGCGGATCTTCTGCACCACCTCCTCATAGGCCTCGGCCGAGACGTCCCAATCGGTGTCCAGCGACGCCGGCGCAGCGAACAGCGACAGCTTGTCGGAACAGCGCACCATCATCCGGTCCATCAGCACCGGGTCGAGACGATCGGGCTGGCTGAGGGCGTCGGCGACGCCGGTCAGCGGATCCTGGTTGAAGTCGAGCCCGGCGGTGCCGAAGGGCAGATCGAGGTCGACGATCACCGTCTCCGACGCCATGCGGTCGGAGATGGCGAAGGCGGTGTTGTGGGCCACGGTCGAGGAGCCGACGCCGCCGCGGGCGCCGACGAAGGCGATGGAGCGGCCCACGAAGGGCGCGGCCGGATCGTTGAACAGGCCGCCAATGGCGCTGATCAGCTGCAGCGGCTGCAGCGGCGCGACCAGGTATTCGCTGACCCCGCGGCGCATCAGCTCGCGGTACAGCATGATGTCGTTGGTGGCGCCGACGACCACGACCTTGGTGCCCGGGTCGCAGACCTGGGCCAGCATGTCGAGGTCGTGGATCAGGTGCGCGGCGGGCGCGCTGGACTCGACGATCACCAGCGCCGGGGTCGGCTCGTGCTGGTAGGCCTCGATGGCCTGGGGCAGGCCGCCCATGCGCACCAGGGTGGTGGCGCGCGACAGGCGGCGGTCCTGCGAGGCCTTGGTGGCGGCGTCCAGGGTGTCTGGACGTTCGCCGAAGACGTGGATGCCGATGCGCGGCACCGAGATCTCGCCCAGCGCCGCCTGGGCGCCGGCCATCAGATCGCCGACGGGGTTGAAGCTCTGTTGCGGCGTGAAGCTGAGCGGGCCGCCGGCGTGCGGATCCTGCACCACCGGCAGGCGCTCGACGGGCGCGGCCGGCTGCGGCGCGTCGAAGGGCGAGGACGGGGCGGCGGGTTGCTGGACGGGAGGCTGAACCGACTGGGGCGCGATCGGATCGTCCTCGAACGGCCGGTTGAAGCCGCCGGGCGCGGGAAAATCCAGATCGTCGTCCGCCTGGAAGGCGTCGTCGCTCTGGAATCCGTCATCGTCAAACGATGCATCCGGCATTCTGGCTGCCCTGTTCATCAATCTCGGCCCTGCAAAATTACGGCACTACCCGCGAGACGGCGCCCGAGGAGTTGCTGTCGCGCGCCGCCGAGGTGACCTCGCCGGCGCGATACTTGGTGATGACCGTCGAGCGGCGCGCCGCGTCGGTCGGGTCCATCGGACGCGGCCCGGCGATGTCGGCGGGATCGGCGATCTGGGCGGCCATGTTGGCGGTCACCGCGCAGCCGAAGTTCGACTGCACCCGGTTGTCGCGCGTGGCGCCGAGGTTGTTCCAGGTCTGGCCGCACTGGGGCACCACGGCCTCGAAGCCGGTGAATCCCACCAGGATCGGCGCGCCGGGGGCGGCGTCATAGCTGGCCATGCGCACGTCGCCGGCGCCCATCTGCTGCAGGGCATCGCGGGCGTTGAAGGCCGAGCGCACGGCGACCGGATCGTCGCCGGCCGGGGCGCGCACCACGATGGGCTTGCCGGCGGCGCGGATGGCGATGTCGCCGAGGGCGGCGCGCTGGGCCGACGAGAGGCCGTCGGCGCGCGGCGCCAGCGCCACTTCCTGCTGCGCCGGCCGCGCCTCTAGCGCGTACTGCGAGGTCGGCGTGCGGGCCACCGGCATGTCGCCGGCGGCGGTGGCGCAACCGCCCAGAGACGTGGCGGCGGCGGCCAGCAGGACGAGGGCGGAGACGGTCTGGATGTTCATGCGGCTCATCGAACGGGCTCCTACTCGATCACGTAGCCGACCGGGCCCTGGTAGGGCTGGCGAGGCGTGGTTGCGGCGGGGCCGTTGGTCGCGCGGTTGAGACGGCCCATGATGGTGGTCTCGAGGTCGGACGCGATCTGCAGGCCGTCGACCGGGGTCTGCATCCGGTTGGGGCTCGTGCCCTCGACCAGATACGGGGTCACCAGGATGACCAGCTCGGTCTCGCCCGACAGGTAGTCACGCGAGCGGAACAGGGCGCCCAGCACCGGCAGGTTGGTCATGCCCGGCAGGCCGTCGATGGTCTCCTTGGTCTGCTCCTTGAGCAGGCCGGCGATCATCAGGGTCTGGCCCGAGGCCATCTCCACGGTGGTTTCGGCGCGGCGCACCGACAGGCCCGGGATGTTGAGGCCCGCGATCTGCAGCGCGCCGTCGGAGGTCAGTTCGCTGACTTCGGTGGAGATCTTGATCGAGATGCGGCCGCCCGACAGCACCACCGGCAGATAGCCGAGGCCGACGCCGTAGGGTTTGAATTCAATGGTGATCTGGCCGTTCTGGTCGCGGCCCGTGGGGACCGGGAACTCGCCGCCGGCGAGGAACTTGCCGCTCTCGCCCGAGACCGCCGTCAGGTTGGGTTCGGCCAGGGTGCGCACCAGGCCGACGCGCTCGAAGGCCTTGATGATGGCGCGCGCCTGGTTGACGCCGCCGTCGCCGGCGCGGCCGGTGGCCACGCAGCCGGCCGGGTTGCCGGACGCGACGGTGGTGCTGAGATCGCCACAGCCGGGCGATCCGGGCACGACAACCTGGTTGGTGGTGTCGAGGCTGGTTCCGCCGGTGAGGCCGCCTAGGAAGCTGCCGTTGACGCCGAAGGTGGGCGTGCCGCCGAGCAGCCACTGGTTGTCGCCCAGCTGGTTGAGCACCAGGTTGGTGTCGACGCCCAGCTGCTTGATGATGTTGCGCTGCATTTCGACGATCTGGACCTTGATCATCACCTGCTGGCCGCCGCGGATGGACAGCATGTTGACGATCTGGTCGGGCTTTTCGACGTAGCGGGCGGCGACCTTCTCGATGGCCGCGGAGTCGGTCGCCGAGGCCACCGAACCGGTCAGGATCAGGCCGTCATTGGCGGCCTCGACGACCACGTTGGACGTGGGCGCGATGCGGCGGATGGTGTCTTCCAGGGCGCGGGTCGACTGGTCGACGCGGATCGAAAGGCTGAGGATCTGGCGTCCCGAGGCGTCGAAGAAGACCGCATCGGTGGTGCCGGGCGCGACGCCCAGCACATAGATGCGGCGCGGGGTGCGCAACACGGCGTCGGCGACGGCGGGGTTGGAGACCAGCACGTCGCGCGCATCCACCGGCAGCTCGACGATGGCCGACTGGCCGCGGGGCAGGCTGAGGTTCTGCGAGGCAGAGCCCTGGCCGCCCAGTTCGACCCGCACGCTCGACTGAGCGTTGGCCGCGAGCGGGGCCAGCAGGGCCAGGGCGCCGGCGAAGGCGGCGGCCGCGAGACGGCGGAAAGTCTTGAGTGAAGGGCTCATGGTCAGTTCCCCATCCCGGCAGAGGCCTGGCCGTTGCGGAACACCCGCACGCCGCCGCCGTGGCCGTTGGCCGCGCGTTGCTGGGCGGCCAGCACGTCTTCGCCCAGACCCGAGGGTCCCTGGGCGTCGGCGTAGGAGCGCAGCGTCAGCGACAGGTTGCCGAGCGAGCGCGACAGGGCGAGCGCCTCGGCTTCCTTCGGACCGACCTCGAGGGTGGCGGTGGCGCCGACCACGGTGGTGGCGCCGTTTTCCGGCTTGGTGGCCTGGTCGATGGCCAGGACCTTGATGTTGCGAAGCACCGTCGCGGCCGAATAGGCCTTGCGCGGCTTGCCCTCGACGTCGTCGCTGGCGTTGATTTCGGCGGCCAGCACCACGTCGACGCGGTCGCCGGGCAGGATGAAGCCCCCGGCGCCGGTTTCCACGGTCACGGCCACGGACATGGCGCGCATCCCCGGCTGCAGGACGACGGCCAGATAGCCGCTCTCGCCGGCGCGAACCAGCTTGCGGTCGACGATCGGCTCGCCGGCCAGGAAGGGCTCGCGCACGACGGCGCCGACAAAATTCGCTTTCGGGCCCGCGCCGGACAGTTCGGCCACCGCGCGGGTGGCCTGGGCGGCGGCGCCGGTAACGGCCACGGCTCCGGGCAGGTCGGGCTTGGGACCGGGCTTGGCGCCTTCCACGTGGACCGCGGGCGCGGCGACGGGCGGCGGCGTGGAGACGGAGCCGTCGGTGATGTAGGCGGCGTTGACGGCCTCGACGGGCCATTCCTGCCAGTCCATGTCGGCCTGGGTCAGGCGATCGCCGACCTTGAGGTCGCGTTTGGCGACGAGCACGCGCGCCATGGGCTTGGCGACCGGCTGCGCGATGGGCGCGGCGGCGTTGGCTTGCGAGGTCGGCTTGCCCGCAAGCATCCCCCTCACCAGCAGGGCCAGGCCAACGGCGGCAAGGGCCGCCACGGCCAGCACTATGATCCGAACGGGCTTCATTCCCGGGTCTCCCCCTCGCGCGCCGCCAGCCTTCGGCTGGTTTTCAGACGGACTGCGCTCGATCTCGCAGAGTGAAGCGAGGGTGTTAACGCCTGCCTAAACGGCGAAGGCCGAAAACTCAGAAGTTTCCGGCCACTCCGGCCATGAGCGCACTCGCCGGGAAGGCGGCCAGGGCGCCGGCGCAGATGGCCACGCCATAGGGGATGTCGCCCTTGGGCTCGAGCAGGCGTCCGACCCAGTGCGGGGCGCGGCCGACATAGGGCTGGCCCCACTCGCGGGCCTGCAGCAGCAGCACGGCGAAGAGGCCGCCGGCCACCGCCGTCCACAGCAGGAACTGCGGCATGCCCTCCAGGCCCAGCCACAGCGAGGCCGCCGCCATCATCTTGGCGTCGCCGCCGCCCACCCAGCGCAGGGCGAACATGACCATGCCGATGAGCAGGGCCACGACGCCGACGCCGACGTCCATGGCCACCACCCCGAAAGGCAGGCCGGCCAGCAGGGCGGCGGGGAAGAACAGGCCCAGCAGGGCCAGCGAGACCCAGTTGGGGATGGTCATGGTGGTGATGTCGGAAAGCGCGCCGATGATCACGAAGGCCGGGAAGATGCTGAGCATCAGGAGCATCGGCAGGGTCATGACGCGGGTTCCGGCGCGGCTTCGGGAACGACGGTCTAGCCCGCGGACGGTAAATTTCGGGTTGAGGAACTTCCCCTTCTCGCTCGCGAGAAGGAGGGAACCCACGCACCGGAGGCCGAAGGCCGCAGGTTCTTGCGTGGGGGTAGAGCCGTTCGCCAAGCGCCGCTCCCAACCCCGCCTGCACCCTTGCAGCGATCAATAGGCGTCTCTGGAGGGAGAACCCCGATGAAAGCCCTGTTGATGGCGGCCGCCTGCGCCGCCGTGCTGACGCTTGCCCCGACCGCCGCGGTGAAGGCCCAGGCCGCAACCGCCGATGTCGAGGAGATCGTGGTCACCGGCTCACGCATCGCCAGCCAGGATTACGACGCCGACGAGAACACCCCGCCGCCCTACGTCCAGATCACCCGTCGCGCCGACAACCTGATCGTCACCGTGCGGGTGACCTGCGACACCCGCGACGACGCCCAGCGGCTGAATGAACTGCGCCAGACCCTGGCGTCCATGGGTCGCGCCGCCGCCCAGAGCCCGCAGATCGAGCTGGGCGTCGGCGACAGCATCATCAGCCGTTTCGACGAGACCGGGCTGGACGCCCTGATCCGGACCGACCCGGCGCGGGTGCAGGTCAGCTACGCCGACTTCATCGTCAAGACGGCCATCCAGCCCACCGACACCTTTGACGGCGCGAGCGGACGCATCAAGGCCTTCGTCAAGGCGATCCACGGCGTGGGCCGCACCGAGGCGCTGATCGTTGGAGACTTCGAGCTGACCATCAAGGCCCCCGAGCGCTACCGCCCCGACGTGCTGGCCGCCATCTCCGCCGATGCGCGGACCACCGCCGCCGCCTTCGGCCCCGAGTACGCGGTGCATGTCGACGGCATGGACCATCGCCTGACCTGGCTGAAGTCCGGCCCGCTGGATCTGAGCCTGTTCATCCCCTACCGCCTGGCGGTGACGCCGAAGTAGGGACCCTTCTCGCCTGCGAGAAGGCAGGGCCCCGCCCCGGAGCGTAGCGTAGCGTAGCGTAGGGACAGCGGGAGGAAGAGCCGCAGGACTTGGCGGAGTGCGAGCCGCTGGCTCTACCCCCACGCAAGGACCTCCGCCTTCGGCTCCGGTGCGTGGGTTCCCTGCTTCTCATTTCATGAGAAGGCTTATCCCGCCCGGTTCTTCACCAGGTCCTCGACCACCGCCGGGTCCGCCAGGGTGGAGATGTCGCCCAGGTTGGAGACGTCGCCCTCGGCGATCTTGCGCAGGATGCGGCGCATGATCTTGCCCGAGCGGGTCTTGGGCAGCCCCGGCGCCCACTGGATGACGTCGGGCGAGGCGATGGGGCCGATCTCCTCGCGCACCCAGTCGCGCAGTTCCTTCTTCAATTCGTCGCTGGGAACCACGCCGGTCTGCAGGGTGACGTAGCACCACACGCCCTGGCCCTTCAGGTCGTGCGGATAGCCGACCACGGCGGCCTCGGAGACGCCCGAGTGGCCGACCAGGGCTGACTCCACCTCGGCCGTGCCGATGCGGTGGCCCGAGACGTTGAGCACATCGTCCACCCGCCCGGTGATCCAGTAGTAGCCGTCCTCGTCGCGGCGGCAGCCGTCGCCGGTGAAGTACTTGCCGGGATAGGTCGAGAAATAGGTCTCGAGGAAGCGGTCGTGGGCGCCCCACAGGGTGCGCGCCTGGCCGGGCCAGGAGTCGGTCAGGCACAGGTTGCCACTGGTGGCGCCGTCGAGCACGCCGCCTTCGGCGTCGACCAGCTGCGGCTTCACGCCGGGCAGGGGCTTCGTCGCCGAGCCGGGCTTCAGGTCGGTCGCGCCGGGAAGCGGCGAGATCAGGCAGGCGCCCGTCTCGGTCTGCCACCAGGTATCGACGATGGGGCAGCGTTCCTCGCCGACCACGCGCCAGTACCAGAGCCAGGCCTCGGGATTGATCGGCTCGCCGACCGAGCCGAGCAGCTTCAGCGACTTGCGCGAGGTGCGCGTCACCGGCGCGTCGCCCTCGCGCATCAGGGCGCGGATGGCGGTGGGGGCGGTGTAGAAAATCTCCACCTGGTGGCGGTCGATGACCTCCCAGCAGCGCGACGCCGTGGGCCAGTTGGGCACGCCCTCGAACATCAGGGTGGTGGCCCCGTTGGCGAGCGGTCCGTAGACGATGTAGCTGTGACCGGTGACCCAGCCCACGTCGGCGGTGCACCAGTAGATCTGGCCCGGCCGGTAATCGAAGACGATCTCGTGGGTGTAGGCCGCCCAGGTCAGGTAGCCGCCGGTGGTGTGCAGCACGCCCTTGGGTTTGCCCGTCGAGCCGGAGGTGTAGAGGATGAACAGCGGATCCTCCGCCCCCACTGGCACGGGCTCGCACTGGTCGGAGACCTTGGCGGCTTCGGCTGCGTAGGCGACGTCGCGGCCGTCGTGCTTCAGCCAGGCCGCGCCGGTGCGCTCGACCACCAGCACCTTCTTGACGCCCGGACACTGCAGCAGGGCCAGGTCGACGTTCTTCTTCAGGGGGATCGGCTTGCCGGCCCGCAGGCCCTCGTCGGCGGTGATGACCAGTTCGGAATCGCAATCGAGGATGCGCCCGGCCAGGCTGTCGGGCGAGAAGCCGCCGAACACCACCGAATGGATCGCCCCGATGCGCGCGCAGGCCAGCATGGCGTAGGCGGCCTCGGGGATCATCGGCAGGTAGATGGTCACCCGGTCGCCCTTGGCGACGCCGTTGGCCTTGAAGACGTTGGCCATGCGACACACCTCGCGGTGCAGCTCCGCATAGGTGATGTGCCTGGCCTCATCCTTGGGATCGTCCGGCTCCCAGATGATGGCCACCTGATCGGCGCGCTCGGCCAGGTGACGGTCGATGCAGTTGGCCGAGACGTTGAGAATGCCGTCGGCGAACCAGCGGATGCGGAAATCGGCCTTGTCGAAGCTGACCTCCTTCACCGTCGAGAAGGGGCCCATCCAGTCCAGCCGCGAAGCCACGTCGCGCCAGAAGCCGTCCGGATCGCTCTCCACCCGCGCCATGGCGGCGGCGTAGCCGTCGGCGGTCATCAGGGCGCGCTCGCGCCAGGCGGGCGGGACGGGGATCAGGGTTTCGTGCATGACGAGGCCTCCGAATGACGCGCCTGCCGTCCTACGCGACGCGACGGGGCGGCGGCAATGCTGATCGAGACGGATACGAGACAGGCCCGCACCGCGTGCGGAGCCCGCCATTCTTCTCTTGGTGGATCGCCGCGCTCGGGGCCAGGGCTGTCAAGGGTTCCAACGGCGCAGCCGCGCTTCGCGCCCTTGACAGCCCTGGCCCCGAGCGCACCCTCGCCTGCAAGAGAAAAATGGCTTGAACCGACCGCTGCGCTGGCCGGCTTCGGGACGATGGGGATAGGCGAACGCCTCACCCGCGACTAAACCTCCCCGCCTGCCGTTCGAGGTTCCCCCCATGCTGCTCGCCCTGTCCACCTGGCCCGAAATCGAATCCTGGCTGAAGACGTCGAAGACCGTGGTCGTGCCCATCGGTTCGAACGAGCAGCATGGCCCCACGGGCCTGCTCGGCACCGACTGGCTGTGCCCGGAGATCATCGCCCACGAGGCCTCGGCGTCCGGCGACATCCTGGTCGCGCCGACTTTCAACATCGGCATGGCCCAGCACCACCTCGGCTTCCCCGGCACCATCAGCCTGCGCCCCTCCACCTTCCAGGCGGCGATCAATGACTGGGTCTCGTCGCTCACCCGGCACGGCTTCGAGCGGATCTATTTCCTCAACGGCCACGGCGGCAACGTCGCCTCCATCGAGGCCGCCTTCAGCGAGATCTACGCCGAGTGGTCCTTCGCCGAGGACCGCGCGCCCTATGCCCTGAAGCTTTCCAACTGGTGGGACCTGCCCGGCGTCAATCGCCTCGCCTTCAAGCTCTTCCCCCAGGGCCACGGCAGCCACGCCACGCCGTCCGAGATCGCCATCACCCAGGCCGCCTATCCCGACCACATCAAGCTGCCCAACGCGCCGCTGGAGCCGAAGATCGCCCCCACCGGCCCGATCCGCGACGCGCTCGATTACCGCGCCCGCTTCCCCGACGGGCGCATCGGCTCCGACCCGCTGCTGGCCACGCCGGAACTCGGCCGCCAGCTGATCGACGCGGCGGTCCCGGCCCTGCTGGCGGACGTGGCGAAATTTTCCGCCGAGGTTCAGCCCTAGGCGCGGATCAAACCGCCCCGCCTGCGCGTTGATCGGCGCAGTCCCCGGAGGCGCGTCATGACCCCAGTCGTTCCCGAAATGCCCGAGCCCCAGCCGCGTCCGCCCGAGCCGCGCAGTTTCGAAAGCTGGACCGAGCGGGCGGCCGACTATCACGCGCGGCGCCACCCCGCCAACGCGCCCCGCCAGCACGCGACGCCGCCGCACGCCCCGGCCTAGGACCCTCGCCTAGGACCCTCGCCTGGAGACCGCCGCCTAGAGACCGCCGCAAGTCCGTGGCAAGGTCCGACCGTTCCGGAGCCTGACCGATGCTGCCTGTGCTGTTCGCCTTCGCCCTCGCCGCCGCCGCCGCGCCCCCGGCGCAGGAGGAGGAGTCCGAGCCCGGCATCGATATCTCCACGCCTGTCGTCTATGGCGGGGCCGGCTACCAGGCCGCCTACGACCGCGCCCAGCGCTACGAGGGCAACGGCGCGGCGGGCGTCTATCGCGAGCGCATCTTCGGCCCGGTGATGGATCCCCAGCTGGAGGACATCTACCACGCCTGCGTGATCCCCGTGGCCGGCCAGGTGGCGCCCACCTTCACCCTGATCATCAGTTTCGCCGCCACCGGCCAGGTCGACGGGGTCTTCGTCGACCGTCACACCGCACAGTCCGAGTGCATGGCCGAGCGCTTCGCCAACTTGACCGCGCCCAGGCCGCCGGTGCCCGACTTCGCCGAGGAAGTCAGAATCGTCCCCTGACGCCTGTTGGCCGGTCACGGGCGCCTGCAAACGCCCTGCTGCTGACCTGCAAATCCGCCGTCAACGCCCCTGCTGCTGCGCCTGTTCGGCGGCACAGATCGCTGATTTCATTGGATGTTTCACGTGAAACATGACCAATTCTGTCGTAAGACGACAGATCAGGCCGTCCGGATCATCCCCTCGCTGACCTCTACCGGCCATTCGCGCAGGCGGTCGCCCACGCAGGGCCCGCCGACGCAGACCCCGTCCTCGATCCGGAACAGCGCCCCGTGCCAGCCGCACATGATCAGGTCTCCCGTCGAGGTCAGGTAGCGGTCCAGTTCATGGGCCAGGGGCACGCCCATGTGCGGGCAGCGGTCGACGTAGCCGCGCACGGCCCCGTCCTTGCGCACCACGAAGCCGTGGAAAAAGGCCTCGCCGATCTGCAGCACGAAATTGCGCGCGCCGGGCTCTGGGATGGTCTGCAGCGAACACAGCGGCACGCCGGCCGGCGTCTTCCAGACCCGCGCGCGCTGGGCCTCGATGAGGGACTCCGGCGGGTCAATATCCGGGCTCACCACTCGCTCTTCAGCGGCCGCGACAGCAGGCCCCTGAGCGCCTCGTCGATGTCGATCTCGCCGGCCAGGATGGCGGCCACGGTCTGGCAGATGGGGGCTTCGACGCCGAGCTTGCCGATCAGCTCGCGCACCGCCGGCGCGCTCTCTACCCCCTCGGCCACCGACAGCTTGCCCGACAGCGCCTCGGCCAGGCTCATGCCGCGACCCAGCGCCAGGCCGACGCTCATGTTGCGCGACTGGGGCGAGGAGCAGGTCAGCACCAGGTCGCCCAGGCCGCACAGCCCCGCCACCGTCTCGGCCTTGCCGCCCAGCGCCTCGGCCACGCGCACCATCTCGGCGAAACCGCGGGTGATCAGGGCCGCATGGGCCGAGCGGCCCAGTTCGCGGCCTTCGGAAATGCCGCAGGCGATGGCCAGCACGTTCTTGATCGAGCCGCCGATCTCGGCGCCCACCAGGTCGTCGGACAGGTAGGGCCGGAAGCTGGGGCCGGCCAGGGCCTCGAGCAGGGCCTGGCCCATCGCGCGGTCAGGACAGGCCAGGGTCACCGCCACCGGCAGACCCTTGGCCGCCTCGCCGGCGAAACTCGGGCCCGACAGCACGGCGGGCACTGCCTGGGGCACCGTCTCGGCCAGCACCGTGGTCATCAGCTCCAGCGAGCCGCGCTCGATGCCCTTGGAGCAGAGCACGATCGGCACGCCCGGCCGCGCATGGGCGGCGAAGGCCTTGAGGGCGGCGCGGGTGTGCTGCGCGGGCGCGACCGACAGGATCAGGTCACAGCCGCCGAGCGCGGCCAGGTCGCCGGTCACTTCCAGCAAGGGGTCCAGCGCCACGCCGGGCAGGAACAGGGTGTTCTCGCCCATGCCCGCGATGGAGGCGACGACCTCGGGCTCGCGCGCCCATAGCCGGGTCTCAAGCCCGCCGCGGATACAGATCTGCGCCAGGGCCGTACCCCAGGCGCCCGCCCCGATGACGCCGGCTGTCCGCAATGCGCTCACGCCTTGGCTCCCTTGCGGCCGGTCTTGTGGGTCGGATCGGCCAAGGCCGAAACCTCGTCCAGCGGCCAGCGCGGCCGGGCCGCGACGCCTAGCTCGGAAGTCATTCCGGCGGCCAGACGTTCCGCCCCGGCGTAGGCGATCATGGCGGCGTTGTCGGTGCAGTATTCCATGGGCGGGGCCAGGAAGGCGAAGCCGCGCGCGGCGGCCGTGTCTTCCAGCACCCGGCGCACCGTCTTGTTGGCCGCCACCCCGCCGGCGACCACGAACAGCCGGTGGCGGTGGTCATGGACGTAGAGCGCCATGGCCCGGTCGGCGCGCTCGGACAGCTGGCGCGCGATGGCGTTCTGGACGGCGCAGGCGAGGTCGGCGCGGTCCTGGTCGGTGTGGCACTCGGCCTGGGCGATGCGCGAGGCGGCGGTCTTCAGGCCGGAGAAGGAAAAGTCGCAGTCCTTGCGGCCGAGCAGGGCGCGCGGAAGGGTGAAGCGGTCAGGGTCACCCTTCATCGCCAGGGCCTCAAGCGCCGGGCCGCCGGGGTAGCCGAGTCCCAGCACCTTGGCGACCTTGTCGAAGGCCTCGCCTGCCGCGTCGTCGATGGTGGTGCCGAGGCGGCGGCAGGCGCCCACGCCCTCCACCACCAGCAGCTGGCAATGGCCGCCGGAGACCAGCAGCAGCAGGAACGGATAGGGCGCGTCCGCCGCCAGCCGCGCCGACAGGGCGTGGCCCTCCAGGTGGTTCACCGCCACCAGCGGCAGGCCCCGCGCCAGGGACAGGGCCTTGCCGAAACTCAGGCCCACCATGACCCCGCCGATCAGCCCGGGTCCCGCCGTCGCCGCCACCCCGGACAGGGCGTCGAACCCAATGCCGGCTTCCGCCATGGCCTGACGGGTGATCGAGTCGACGATCTCGACGTGGGCGCGCGCGGCGATCTCCGGCACCACCCCGCCGAACGGCCTGTGCGCCTCGGTCTGGCTGGCCACCACGGACGACAGCACCTCGGCGCGGCCTCCCGGGTGACGGCGCACCACGGCCGCGGCGGTCTCGTCGCAGCTGGTCTCGATCCCCAGCATGGTGATGGCGTCTTCCGTCGGCATCGTTGCGGCGCCCGCCGCGCTCCTGTAACCGCTTGAACTCCCGACCGAGGTAGCCCCCGACCCGCTCCCGTGCAACCGCCTGTCAAAATCGGAACACGCGCCTCCGCCCTGGCCCGGGCGCAGAGCGGCATGATGCAACGCGCCATCGCCGAGGCGCTGGGCGCGCGCCCCCATGAGGTCGACGAAGCCTGCCCGATGGTGCTGATCACCACCACCGGCGACCGCATCCAGGACCGGCGGTTGATCGAGGCCGGCGGCAAGGCGCTGTTCACCAAGGAGATCGAGGAGGCGCTGCTGGACGGCCGCATCGATCTCGCCGTCCACTCGATGAAGGACGTTCCGGCCGACATGCCGCAGGGCCTGGCCATCGCCGCCATCCCCGAGCGCGAGGACGCCCGCGACGCCTTCGTCTCCAAGCATTGGTCGAGCCTGGCCGATCTTCCCCAGGGCGCGCGCCTGGGCACCGCCAGCCTGCGCCGCCAGGCCCAGTCCCTCGCCGCCCGCCCCGACCTCAAGGTCGAGATGCTGCGCGGCAATGTCGACACCCGGCTTCGACGCTTGGAGGACGGCGATTTCGACGCCATCCTGCTGGCCGCCGCCGGACTGAACCGCCTGGGGAGGGGCGAGGTGATCGCCAGCTGCATCGACGCCCGCGAGAACCCGCCCGCGCCGGGCCAGGGCGCCCTGGCGCTGCAGTCGCGCGCCGAAGACGCCGGCGCGGCCTGGCTGAGGACGCTCGATCACCTGGCCACCGGCATCTGCGTCGACGCCGAACGCGGCGCCCTGACCGCGCTTGAGGCCTCCTGCCGCACCGCCATGGGCGCGCACGCCCTGCTGGACGGCGCGCACCTGACCCTGGTGGTCGAGGCGCTGTCCGCTGACGGCCGCGAACGCTGGCGACGCGAGGGTGAATTGATCCTCGGAGACGGCGACAATCGCTCCGCCGCCCGCGAGCTCGGGTTGGAGATCGGGCGGCAGGTAAAGGCGGCCGCCGGCGACAAGCTGGTGATCGCCTGATGCGCGTCTGGGTCACCCGCGCCAGTCCGGGGGCCGAACGCACCGCCGACGCCTTGCGGAAACTCGGCCACAGTCCGCTCTTGTCGCCGGTCATGCGGGTCAGGCAGTTGCCCGCCGCGCTGGACCTGACCGCTGTCGCGGCCCTGGCGTTCACCAGCGCCAACGGGGTGGAGGCCTTCGCCGTCCGCTCACCCGGTCGCGATCTGAAAGTCTTCGCTGTCGGCGACGCCACCGCCCAAGCCGCCCGCGAGGCCGGGTTCAGCGACGTCGTTTCGGCTCACGGCGACGTCGAGGCCCTGGGCAGGCTGCTGGCCTCGGCGGAGTTGCCCCAGGGCGCGGTGGTGCTGCATCCAGGTGGCCGCGAGCTGGCCGGCGACCTGCCCGCCGCCGCAGGACCGGGCGTGTCGATCCGCCGCGTGGCGCTGTACGAGACCGTCGCGCGGGCGCCCTCGGAGGCGCTGTCGGTGATGGACACCGGCGGTATCGACGCGGTCTTGGTGCACTCCTCCAAGGCCGCGCGACGCGTGGCCGCGGTCTGTGCGCCCTGGCGCGAGGGGCGGGCCTGGTACTTCGCCCTGTCACCGGCGGTGGCCGCGCCGCTGATCGAGGCCGGGTTCGAAAAGGTTCGCGCGGCGCCGTTCCCTGACGAAGCCGCATTGCTTAAGCTGCTGTCCGAAAGGCCAACGGACGCCATGACCGACGCGCCTCACATCAGCCCCGGTGACGGCTCGATCGAGGAGCCGGAACCCTACGCCCCACCCGATCCGCCGGCGCGCCGCCTGGGACGCCGCCCGCCGGTCTGGGGCCTCGGCCTGTTGGCAGCCGCCGCCGTGTTCGCCGCCGTCGGCGTGGCCGTCTACGCGCCGCGCAGCTTCAACAAGCCCAAACCCGCCGCAGCGGCGCCGGTCTCTACCTCGTCGGAGGTGCGCCTGCAGGCGCGCATCGCCGAGCTGGAAAGCGAACTGGCCCGCTCGCGAACCGTCACCGCCTCGGGCGCCGGCGCGACGTCGACGGGCGATCTCTCAGCCATCGAGGCGCGGCTGGACAGGCTCGAGGTCGCCCAGGGCAAGGCCGCCCGCGCCGCATCCGCCGCGGTCGCCGCCGCCGCGCTCGCCGACGCGGCCTCCACCTCGCGCCCTTTCACCACCGAGCTGATTACGCTCCAACGACTCAGCCCCAACGCCGAGGATCTGGCCGGATTGAAGCCCTTGGCCGAGACCGGCGCGCCGACCGCATCGGCCCTGGCTTCCGAGTTTCCCGAGGTGGCCGATCGCGCCGCCGCCGCCTCTCGCGAGGGCCACGCCGACACCAGCCTGCTGACCCGCGTGGGCGACGCCCTGTCGGCCCTGTTCACCCTGCGCCGGGTCGGGAACCTGACGGGCGACGGCCCCGACGCCGTATTGGCCCGCGCCGAGCGCCGGGTCGCGGACGGCGACATCGAGGGCGCCCTGGAGCAACTCAAGGCCCTGCCAGTTGGGGGCCAACGCGCCGTAGCCGACTGGCGCGAACGGGCCGAGCGCCGTGTCGAAATCGAGCGCCGCATCGCCGCGCTGCGCGCTCAGGCCCTGCGCGACCTGGCCCAGGCCGAGTCGGGAGCGACGTCCGGAGCCGCGCCGTGATCCGCATCGCGCTCGCCGTGCTGTTCGTCATGGCAGTGATCGTCGTGGCGCTGGCCATGTCGGGCGACCCGGGACACGCCAACCTGGTCTGGCTGGACTGGCGTTTCGGCACGACCGCGGCCGCCGCGATCATGCTGGTCGGGCTTGTGTCGCTGCTGGCGGTGATCTTCTGGCGCGTGGTGCTGTTCGTCGTCGAGGCGCCCAAGCGCGCCGCCCGCGCCCATGCCGAGACCCGGCGACGGCAGACCCAGGACGTGCTGACCCGCGGCTTCCTCGCCGTCGCCGCCGGCGAGGGCGCCGAGGCCCGTCGCTGCGCCCAGAAGGCCGCCGAACTGGCCGAGGACATGCCGCTGCTGGTGCGGGTTCTGGCCGCCCAGGCCGCCGAAGCGGCCGGCGACCTCCCCGCCGCCCAGGCCGCCTACGCCGCCATGCTGGGCTTCCCGGAGATGCGGCTGGCCGGCCATCGCGGCCTGATGCTGCTGGCCGAGAACCAGGGCGACGCAGAGGCCGCCCTGTCCCACGCCCAGGACGCCTACGACCTGGCGAAGACCGCGCGCTGGGCCTGGCGGGCTTTGTTCGAGGCAAAGCTGCAGGCCGGCGCCTGGAACGAGGCGCTGGACCTGGTCGAGGGCGCGCTCAGCCGCAAGGTTGTCACGCCCGCTGCCGCCGAACGGGCCCGCGCCGCGTTGCTGGCCGCCTCGGCCGCCAGCCTGGAGCTGTCAACGGACCAGAGGACCCGCGACCAGGCCGCCGACTATGCCGCCAAGGCCGCCAGGCTGTCGCCGGGGTTCGCGCCCGGCGCGGTGCTGGCCGGGCGGCTGCTGGGCGAGGCCGGCAAGATCGCCAAGGCCGAGGACCTGATCGAACAAGGTTGGGCCACCGCCCCGCACCCGGCGCTCTGGCTGGGCTACCGCGACCTGCGCACCGACGAGACGCCGCGCGAGCGCGCCCAACGCCTGCAGCGCCTCATCGACAAGAATCCCACCCACCGCGAGAGCCGCATCCTGTCGGTGGAACAGGCCCTCCTGGCCCACGACACGCCCGGGCTGAAGGCCGCCGTCGCGGCCCTGGCCGATGAGCCGCCCACCGCGCGCCTGTGTGGCCTCTTCGCCCGCGCCGCCTGGGCGCAGGGCGCCGCGGACGAGGCCCGCGCCTGGATCGCGCGGGGAGCGGCCGCCGCCGGAGAACCTGACTGGTCCGATCTCGATCCCGAGGGCCGCGCCTTCGCCTATGGTCAGGCCGACTGGACGCGGCTGGTCTCCACCTGGGCGGAATCGGGCGTGCTGCTACACCCCCGCTTTGAGCGCCGCGAGCGCGCGCTCACGGACCTTCCCGAACTGCCCGGCCAGTACGAGGCCTCGGCGCCCTTTGTCGCCGCCGCCGAGACCGCCGCCTTCCATGCTCCGGACGACCCCGGCGATTTCGACGATGACCTGGCCGGCCCGGCCGAAGCCGAGACGCCGCCGGCCGCGGCCAGCCCCCGCCGGCGCCGCGCGACCGCCAAGGACAGCGGCTGAAATTCCCCGCGACGCCGAGCCCGCTTGGCAAGGCGGGGCCTCGCGTGTAAATCGGCCCTCCCCGCGACGCTCGCGGGTCCGAGATCAGGGCCGCCTTAGCTCAGCTGGTAGAGCACCGCATTCGTAATGCGGGGGTCAGGTGTTCGAGTCACCTAGGCGGCACCACCTGTCCAGATACCTTCTAACTAGGAAACTGACGGGCGAGCGGCGGAGGGGTCATAACGCTGGGTCGCTGTGTGGGTCCGACGTGGGGCGTGCCTAGCAGGGACCGACCAAATCGCTCTAACACCGCTTCTTGGGCTGGATGATCACGTTGGCGGCCAGGGCCGGCGTCGGTACGAAGCGCTGTGGGGAGCGTACAATGACCGAAGAACAGAAAAAAAGGCTGGAGCAAAGGCTCTGGGACATCGCCAACACCCTGCGTGGCAAGATGGATGCGGATGAGTTCCGCGACTACATCCTCGGTTTTATCTTCTACAAATACC
>Ga0209023_10000108_pt1 | contig 145493 bp, 151 predicted proteins | sample LakOneMetagenome_FD_187468 | JGI IMG/M metagenome (GOLD analysis project Ga0209023, IMG submission 187468) | Freshwater and sediment microbial communities from Lake Erie, Canada (SPAdes) (version 2) | ecosystem: Environmental > Aquatic > Freshwater > Lentic | place: Lake Erie, Canada...
TCCGCATCATCAGGAAACCACGCCCGAAATTCCTGGAACGTCCGCGGATAGTCAACTCCACCGACCGGCCCACCATCCGCGATACCCACGCTGACCAGCATAGGTCCACTTAAGCAGATAAGCAGTACATGGTTTCGACCGTAGTCCTCAAAAGCGCAGGTGACCGGGGTCTCCATGGCGCGCCGCACCAGTTTGTGGATGAAGCCCGGACTGTGGATAACGGGCCGGGAATCGGGACGTCGCGGCCGACTACGCTGCATCAATGCGAGTCGGAGTCTTGGGAGCCAAGGGCAAGGTCGGAGCGACGATGGTGGCGGCGGTGCAGGACGCCGCGGATCTCACCTTCACCGCCGGGGTCGACGCGGGGGATGACCTGAACCTGTTGACCGACAGCGGCACCGAGGCCGTCATCGACTTCACCCACCCCGACGTCGTGATGGATAACCTGAAGTTCTTGATAGACAACGGTATTCATGCGGTCGTCGGCACCACCGGCTTCACCCAGGAGCGTCTCGATCAGGTGCAGGGCTGGGTCGACGGCAAGCCCGGGTCCGCGGTACTGATCGCACCGAACTTCGCGATCGGGGCGGTACTGAGCATGCATTTCGCCAAGCAGGCCGCACCGTACTTCGAGTCGGTGGAGATCATCGAACTGCACCACCCGCACAAGGCCGACGCGCCGTCGGGCACCGCGACGCGGACTGCGAAGCTGGTTGCCGAAGCGCGAAAAGGCCTGCCGCCCAACCCCGATGCCACCAGTACCGGCCTCGAGGGTGCGCGTGGCGCCGACGTCGACGGTATCCCGGTGCACTCGATACGGCTGACCGGTCTGGTGGCCCATCAGGAGGTGCTCCTCGGGACCCTGGGCGAGACGCTGACCATTCGGCACGACAGTCTGGACCGCACGTCGTTCGTCCCCGGGGTGCTGCTGGCCGTCCGCAAGATCAACGAGCATCCCGGACTGACCGTGGGGATCGAGCCACTGCTGAACCTGCAATGAAGACCAAGCTGCTGATCGGGTTCCTGTGCCTGGCGCTCGTCGTCTACTTCGTGCTGCTGGGGCGCGTGGCCGTCGCGATGATCACCGACGGGCGCCCGGCGGCGGTCGGGCTCGGGATCGCGCTGCTGGCCTTCCCGCTCATCGGCGGCTGGGCGATGGTCGCCACCCTGCGCGCCGGTTTCGCTCATCAGAAGCTGGCCCGGTTGGCCGCGGCGCAGGGCATGGATCTCGATGTCAGTGACCTGCCGCGCCGGGCGTCGGGTCGTATCGAACGCGGCGCCGCCGACCAGTTGTTCGACACCGTCCGCGCCGAACTGGACGACGATCCCGACAACTGGGTGCGCTGGTACCGGGTGGCCCGGGCCTACGACTACGCCGGGGACCGCAGCCGGGCCCGCGAGGCGATGAAGAAGGCCGTTCTGCTCGAGGAGCGCCATTGACCCGGCTACTCATCGTCCACCACACCCCGTCGCCGCACTGTCAGGAGATGTTCGAGGCGGTGCTCGCGGGTGCGACCGACCCTGAGATCGGCGGTGTCGACGTCGTTCGACGTCCCGCGCTCACCGTCTCACCCGTCGAATGGCTGGAGGCCGACGGGTATCTGCTGGGCACGCCCGCCAACCTCGGGTACATCAGTGGGGCGCTCAAGCATAAATTTGGCGGATACCCGCTTAGTACGAAGCGGGCCAGCTAATGGCCCGCCTGCTGATCGTCCACCACACCCCGTCGCCGCACTGCCAGGAGATGTTCGAGGCGGTGGTGGCCGGTGCGACCGACCCCGAGATCGAGGGCGTCGAGGTGGTCCGCCGCCCGGCGCTGACGGTATCGCCCGTCGAGATGCTGGAGGCCGACGGCTACCTGATCGGGTCGCCGGTGAATTTGGGGTATCTGAGCGGGGCTGTGAAGTACGCCTTCGATGTCAGCTACTACCAGCTGCTCGACTCGACCCGAGGGAGGCCGTTCGGGCTCTGGCTGCACGGTAACGAGGGCACTGAGGGTGCGGAGCGCGCCATCGACGGCATCACCACAGGGCTGGGGTGGATGAAGGCGGGGGACTACGTGGTGGTGTCCGGCAACCCGACCAAGGTTGACCTTGAGGCGTGCTGGAACCTCGGCGCAACTGTCGCCGCCCACCTGTCGGGGACATAGCCGAGGCTGCGTCGCAAACGGTCGCGGAGTCGAGGCCGGTTTCTGTCGGACCTGGGAAGTAGGATCGGGTCGGCGGCTTCATAGGAACCGCCATAGAGACGCCGAGGCCCCGCCGGAGCGGACTCCGACAGGGCTCAACGTGTATTGGCGAATACCACCGACAGCCTAGAGGGTGACGACCCGCGCGTGTTGCGGGATTGGTCACATACGGGGTCGATCAGGTCTGGTCGCGGTGACGCGCCAGGAGGTCGACCATGTCCGAAGAACCGCCGCCGATACGCCGGTCAGTGCGTGACTTCATCAAGCATCACGGAATCAGTCGAGCCCTCTACCTCGACATCCGAGCGAAGGCGAAGGTTAGGCCGAAGGATTGGGATTCGATGCTTTCGGCCAACGACGAGAAGGCCCTGTTGCGGCACCTCGGCAGCGAGAAGCGCAGCCGGCAGATGGTCCGGGAGATCCGCGAACAGCCGCGAGTGACTACGCAATTCGTCCCGCCGCCTAAGCCGCCGATCGATTACGAGGCCGAGATGGAGCGCGTGTCTCACTCGCTCGACAAGTGGCGCAACGTGTTGATCGAGTTCGCCAGGGGCCACGTCGCCGATGAGCGCACCGGGAGGTGCAAACGCTGCCGTGAAGAAGTGCCGTGCCGAACCAAACGGACGTTGAACCGACTCGACAACGAGTTGGTCGAGAACGTCGCGGTTGCTGACTCTGGTGACCCCGCGGCGGTGCCGCCCGAGCGGACGCTGAGCCAGATGTTCGAGGCCAGGAATCGTTGGAGGCGGGCATTCACTGAGCTGACCATCGACCACATGATCGAGGACGACAAGGGTCACTGTGCTCAGTGCCCCAAGGGCACGCCGTGCGACATCAGCAAGGTGGTCACTCGGATCAACCGGGGTATCGCTCACCAGATCGAAAACTTCGCGTGCATGGACGACGGTCAGCGTGAGCTGGCGCTCGGCGAAAGGCCGAGCAGTTTTTACTACGGCGACGACTGGGACGCGATGTAGCCCACCGCATGCCGGATTGCCGCCAGCGTCGCACCCCGCCGTTACGATCCCGGCATGGACGGGGTGCACAAAGCGGCGGTGATCAGCGCGATCCAGCGGCTGGCCGAGGAGAACGGTGGTGTGCCGGTCGGCAAGGAACGGTTCGTTGCTGAGACCGGATTCTCGGACTATCTGTTCCAAGGTCGATTGTGGATCACCTGGGGTGATGCGGTTCGCGAGGCAGGGTATGAGCCCAATGCTTTCGGGCTGGCACGCATGGACGAGGACGACCTCCTCCGCTCGTTGGCCGAACTAACCCGCAGGCTGGGAAGACTGCCCACCAAGGCACATATCCGAATGGAAGGCAGTGCGAATCCGGCGTTCCCCAGCGTCACGACATTCGCCAAACGCGTTGGCACCAAGGCTCAGCAGGCCGCCGCGCTGCGCGAGTTCATCGAGCGGACACCCGAGTTCTCCGATGTTGCAGCCCTGCTGCCGTCGGTGGCCGACGATCCGGCCGTCCTGGAGTCGACCGATCCCGATGTCGACCTGGATGTCGGACAGCCTGTGCCGGGCTACGTGTACCTCCTCAAGTCGGGCAAGTTCCACAAGATTGGCCGGTCCAACGACCACGGACGACGGGCCTATGAGATCGGTCTGCAACTGCCCGAGAAACTGGAAGTGGTCCACACCATCGAGACCGACGACGCTGTGGGCATCGAGCGCTACTGGCACGAACGGTTCCGTGACCGCCGACGCAACGGCGAGTGGTTTGTCCTGAGCAAGGCCGATGTCGCTGCGTTCAAGCGGCGACGGTCGTTCATGTAGCGACCGCTGGCCACCGCCGGACTACCATCGAACGAATGTTCGATCTGTTTGCCGACTGGCACGACCCACCCGGCTTCACCGGTGTGTTCCTGCGGGATCAGCCGGTGCAGGTCAACACCAACGCAGTGTGGCCGTACGGCACCGACCGCCGCAGCACCAGCTTGGCCCCGCTCGATGTCCGTGAGCACGGCCTGCACATCGACACCCTGGCTCGGGGTCGGCTGATCGCCTGGGTGCGCTGCGCCCCGGGCAATTGGCTGGCGGTGGTGGAAGTCCGAGCGGGCAGCCGTAGCGGGTCCTCGGCGGTGACCATGACCCTCTGGGTGCCGCCGAACGCCGTGAAACCGCTCTGATCGGGTTGGCCTCGGCGCTAGACCCGACGGGGGTTCTGACTGCCCGTGCGTTCCCACACTTGGTCGCGCGAGTCGGTGAATCGCAGCACCATCCGCTCGACCTCGCCCTCCTCGGCGTTGGCTCCTTGTGCATCTGCTGGCCGAAACATCCGAGTCGACAGCTTGCCCCCGAGGATGGTCTGGTCGCGGTACTCGGACTCTCGCTTCGGCCCTGAGCCTGTATGAACGACGATCTGCCCCGTGGTGCAGTGAACGGTCACGGCTGTCACGACCTGACCGCTGCCGTTTTCGACACGCCATCCCTGCTGGCCGCCGGGCGACAACGACGGCACGATGGCGATATTGGGCGCCTGCGCAGACGCATCGGATTCGTTGCGCGACTCCTGCGCCCTTGCTATGACGTTAGTGCCGTAGGCCACCTTGTCTGCCGCGTCAACGCCATCGGCCAGCATCTGTTCGGTGCTGTCCCGGGCTTTGCGGGACTCGTGCGCCGACCACGCCGACCACACCGCCGCAGCTGCGCTCACCCCCGCGAATATGAAGTTCCATTTCTCCACAGCCGGGAGGGTATCGCGCGCGGGTCGCTCCGTCCGCGCGTTTCAGCTCGTGTAGCCGCCCGTCGTCAGGTGCGTTAGATATTCGACCAGGGCTCGCCGTCGTCACCCACCGGGGGACCGGCATCGCCGGGTTGCGGCGGGCGGTCAAGGGGATGCCTCGGACGCCATCCCGTGTCGCCCGGCATCGCAACGCCGCCGGGGTGGAAGGGACACCAACCCACCTCAACAACCGCCGCCGGTGACACATTGCCTACGGCGTGGAAGCTGGGCACCCATCCGTAGCAGTTATCGCACTCGCTGTGCCCACCCATGTCGATGGCGTTGAGCCCGTACAGCACCGCCTGGCGGTCGGTCACATGGCGCAGGGCGTGCTCAGCCTCGGCGGCGGTGAACGGTGTGTTGCGATCCGTGCACTTCGGGCATGTGCACTCAATCGTGCCGGGTGTGGTGAGCGTCGTGCGGAGCCTTTCGCGGCCTCGGCGTGCGCGTGAGCCGTCCGCGTCGTTGTATACGCAGCCCTCCACGGTGCACTTCGCGGGATCGAACGCCGGACGGCAACGACGAAGCTCGCTCACGCCGTCACGCTAGCGCGGACCGGCGATGGCGTACATCAGGTGCTGATCACCGGCATGGCGATCACCACGCCGTCCCCCGTGGGTTCGACCGGAACGACGGTGGCTTTCCATGCCCCGCAGTCTGGACAGTCGGTGAAGCTCAACACCCGCGCCCGGCCCAGCGCAAGATCCACGGCCTCACGGTTGTTCAGATGCCGGGCCGCGTCCGTTGCCTCTTCAGGGGTCCAGGTCGGTGCGGCGCAACTCCCGCAGGGACATCCCGCCATGGGGTGTTCTGCGGGGGATGCGGGCCTCTGATCAAGCATGTCCGCGCGCAGCAGCGCCCGCCCGGTAAGAGCCAGCCGACCGCCGGTGGCGGGTGCGGAGCAGGACGCTGAGACGGTCGTGGTCATACGCCGCCGATCTTCCGGCGCATCCAGTCGGGGGGTGGACCCAGCTCACCCCGGGCGGCACGGCGGGCGGTGTCCAACGGGCTGACGATGCTGATCGTCCCGGCCCCGGCGGTGAGCACGTCGTGGGCGACCACCGCAGCGGCCAGGCTGTCGGGCTGATGCTGGCCGGACTGCCACGCGACGGCCTGGCTCTCGAATGCGGGTAAGTACCCGCCCACCCGACAGGTGCCAACCTCCAGTGCTTGGCGAAGACCGGCGGATCGGGCTTCGGCGTCACCCTTGCCGCGCCCAGACCCCTTCGGAGGCCACGCCGTAACGCGGATCGGGTGTTCGGGCCTCATGCGCCTGATCGCGTCCTTGACCACCGCCTGGTAGGTGGTCGCGGCGGCGAAGCTCTCGATGCTGATCTCGCTGGCGCGGGTGGCGATGGCCAGCTCCACAGCCCGCCGCGCCCACTGCTCACTGGTCAGGGGTTCGCTGATGTCAGCGGTGAGCACCACCGTGCCGTCGGGATACGACGACGCCGCGATCAGGCCGCAGGCATCACCAGAACCACTATCGCTGGGATCGACACCGATCACGGTGCGCCAGGGACCGGGCGGTGCCACCGGGAGTCGCCAGCTGTCGATCCACTCCCGTTTGATCAGCCCACCTTCGGGTGACGCCGGAACACCCTCGTAGAGCGAATACCAGGCCCGCTCACCGGAAGTCCGGCGGGCAGCGGCGTAGTGCTCGGCGGTGAATCCCAGCGCCGATGTCATCGCGACGCCCGGTGGCCTGTTGAGGGCATCGGGGATGCCGGTCTCGGCCACCGCCGGGATGTTGGTGTGGGTCCAGACCTCGGGTTCGTTCCGCAGCAGCACCCCGGCCAGATCGTCGGGATGCCAGCGGGTCATCACCAGCAGGATGGAGCCACCAGGGTGGCAACGGGTGGCGATGGTGGCTCGGTATTCGTTCTCGATGCGATGACGATGGGCTGAACTGTCGGCCTCGCTGGCGTCCTTCACCGGGTCGTCAATCACGATGAGGTCACCGCCGTGGCCCGTGAGACCGGAGTTGATACCTGACGCCAGCAGCCCGCCACGGTGCCCTTCGACCTGCCAGCGACCCACTGCCCTCGCATCCTGAGCCAGCTTGATACCCAACATCTCTCCGTGTTCAGCGATGATGCGCCGAGCCTCCCGCGAATGGCTCTGAGCCAGCTCGTCGGAATAGCTGACGATGACCACTTCCAGGTCCGGGTTGTGCATCAGCGCCCAGATCGGCGTCGTAGTGGCCAGCGCGCGACTCTTGCCGGTGCGGGGTGGTGTGGTCACGATCCCGCGCTGATCGGGTTGTTCCACCGCCCGCACGGCGATGTCGGACAACAACCGGATCGTGGGCGTGACAACGAACTTCGGATCGAGCATCTTGGCCAGCTCAGCCGGTGAGGCGGGCCGACGACGAGACCGGGCAGACCCGATCGACCGGCAGGCCGTCACGCTGGCGTTGGGGCTCGTCATGGTCGGGGTCACGCGGCTCTCGCGTCCTTGCGGCCCCGCCCGACCAGGAACACCTTTGCGTTCCAACCGGGTTCGGACCAGCGATGGCCGCAGCGGTCGCAGACGTAGTGCGCGGTGCACGTCTTCGATTTGCCGTCCCAGTCGACGCGATCGGCATCGACCATGACGCTGCCGCGCTGACGCTCAGGGTCGGTCAGTTCCCGCAGCCCCTTGGGGCAGTAGCTCGGCATCCAGAACCCGCCGTAGGTGAGGCGGGTGCGTCCGTGCGGACGGGGCTTCAAGAACGGGCTCGTGCTCATCACAGGATCTCCTCGGTCGGCTACTTCGTTGTCGTCGTTGGTGACGTTGTTGGGGTAGTCGCCGCCCGCCGAGGCTCGGGCTGCGACCTGTTGGGAGCGGCTACGGCTCCATCGCCGCCACGAGGGAGCGATGCCCGACTGGCGGTGCAGCAGCGACGACGGGGGCCAGGGTTGCACCGCTGTTCAGGCGGGCGATGTCGAGCGAGGTGCGGCCACCGCCGTCGGTGATGCCGAGGGCCGCGCACACATCCTCGTGATGAACTTCCGCCTGTGCGACCAGCTTCCGAGCTACCTCGATCACCGCGCCCCAATGCCTGTCGATGATCACACTCACACCGGTGCCGAGGTGCGTCCCACCGGAAGCCACCAGGACTCCATAGTCTTCGTGGCCGGTGGTCTGTAGCACCTGATCCACCTCGCGCATGGTGGGCCGGCGATGGCCACCGGCGCGGAACTTCGCCTGCCCGTAGCTCGCGGAGTACGCGATCTCCGATTCACGCTCGCGGGGGTAGTCGGTGGGCTCGAATGTTGTGCGCCCGAGCACGCCGACCAGCTTGTTGTTGAATGCGACGGCGCTGCGCAAGGTCGCGTTCAGCCGCACACCGGCAACAGCATGGCTGGCCTCGTGGACCGCGGTCTCCAGAAACAGGCGTTTGCGCGGGTCGATGTCGTTCAGCGTCAGTGTCATTGCGGGACTCGTCCTTTCGAGATAGGGAGATGGTCGAACGCCGGGGATGACAGCGCGGTACACAACACGGCCCACCGCCTCCCCGGCGTTCGACTTCGCGTGACCGAAGATGTGGTGACGGGCAGGCCACGGGCACGGGACCATCCCTGAAGCCGGACCGTGACCTGCCCGTCGAACATCGCGCGGGCCACACCGTGGGCAACCACAACCCAGGGGACCAGAAGCACGATGTTGGTCATTGTCAGCCGATGCTCACAGCCGCGATCACGGCCTCATAAGCGATGGCCACGGTGCGTTCGGCCACCGCCACATACAGGTTGTCGTGCGGGGCCAGTGCCGAGCGGACGGTGGGATCGTTGCGCCAGCCGAAAGGTCGAGAGGTCGCCACGATGGTGTCCTGGAGACCGTCGACATAGCCCCCACCGAATATCCATGTGTGGCCCAGCGGGCTGACCCAGCTCGTGCCGGACTTCTGCACCAGACCGGGCGGCTCGTCGCTGGCCCAGCTGGGCGAGGCGTGGAACCAGACCATGGTGTTGGTCTTCGCGGCCTCAGCCTCCAGATAGCAGACCGCGCGGCGGAAATTCGACTCGGTGTGCAGCGTGCCGGGCAGGTCGTCGGCGTCCATGAGCAGCCTGTCGGCGACGGTGCGCTCGACGGCGGTCTGCTCCTCCAACCGAAGAATCTGCGCCGCCCTGGCCTCGATCTCGGGCTGGGTGCCGGGCCGCGCGTCGCACTGGTCGTAGGCCCACACGACGATGGGATCGAACGGGTCCAGGTCGGCGGGCCGGGTGCCCTCCTTGCGGGGCTCGGTGTCCAGCGGAGGCGGCGGGCACCACGGAGCACCCCAGACGCCGAACGCATCCGCGCCGCCGTAGTTACCCATGTTGCGGACCTGGACGCCGTTGAGGAACCGGGTCGGGCCGTCCTCGGTGGTCCACGCTGTCACGGCGTAGAGGCCGAACGGGGCCGGGTTGACCGGCGGGGCCGGGAAGTCGACCGGCAGCATGTTGCTGTAGGTATCGACCGGAAAGTCTGTGGTCACAGCGTGATTCCTTGCGCTTGGAGTTCAGCGCGAAGCCGGTCGGCCTCGCTCAAGACGGGGACCGCCTCGGCAGCCCGGCGACGGGCACGCTCGTCAGCATCGAGCCGTTTAGCGAATGCCGCCACCGCCCGGTCGAGTTCCTGAAGGGCCGTGTTCACGCGGTCGCTGACCACGCAGCTGGCCGCGTTGCCGAGCAACCGGCTCAGTTCGGCGTCGTAGGCATCGGCCATTCCGATTGCCAGTACGGCCCACTCATCGCTGGTGATGTCAGCGTCGGTCAGGATGGGCCGCTGCGGGCGTGGTGCGAGATCGACCAACGCCCGAATCGAACGGCCACGCTGGTCGATGCCGATGTGCGAACACTTCCGTTCGGCGTCGGCGCGGGCCTCCAGAGCGGCAATGGCACTGGCGAACTCGTGGACTGCATCGACCAATGCCTCGATGGAACAGGACAGGGTGAGCGGCGTCGGTGATGCCGCCGCCCGTGTGGCCAACGGGCTGATCTGGCTGTCCAGTTCGGTCCGCATCGACCACCGCCCGTCCAGGGGCGCGGATAGCCCCTGACGGCGGCGAGTGCGTATCTCGGCCTGGCTGCGCTTCGGGATCGGCTGCGGTCCTTGACGCTCGGCGAGCGCGGCGTGTGTGCCCCGGCGACCAGCGACGTGCGTCACTGGGCACCGTCCCGGGACGGATCTTCGCGCAGAAGTTCGAGCAGGGCCTCGGCATCGGTCTCGGACATGCCCATGTCGAGCAGATTCTTGCGATCTCGGTGCCACTTCAGCGCTGCGGTGGCTTCATCGACACGGGGTCCGTCGACTTCACCTCGGCTCCCGTACGCGGCGATCTTGCCCCGCCAGGACTCCCAATTCAGGTCCCGTGGATGGACAGCAACGGCACCGTGAGGGGCACTCATGCTAGCGACCGTAGCAGCATTGGCGCTTAGCTGCTAGAGCGAAAAGCAGTGTGGGACAATAAGAACCAATATAACTATCCCGAAATTGGGTGAGTGCAGGGTCTCTGCGCCAGAGGTTGCGCTCGACGCTGGGTGCCGACAGGCCGGGTCAGTGGGATGCCTACGCCGACGTGGTGAGAGCCCCTGTGCGGTCGAGCTGTTCGGTCACCGCAGCCCCGGCCTTGCCATCGAGCACCCGGCGCACCTGGGCCGCGTGCCACACGGGGGAGCCGCTGCCGGTAGTGATCCCGTCGGACATCAGGTCGGCGGCGATGGTCCGCAGTGAAGCCCCGTCGTATGCCTCCTGGCAGATCCGCTCGACCACGGCAGCGGGGAGCTGTGAGGGCTTGCCGAGCTGCACGCCCTGGGCTTTCTTCTCGGCCAAGGCGTCTCGCGTCCGCTGGCTGATCATGTCCAGCTCGAATTGAGAGAACACCAGCAGCATGTTCATGGCCGCCCGGCCAGCCGGGGTGGAGGTGTCCATCATCATGTCGACGGTGGTGACCGACCACCCTTGCCTGGCCCCGAGGTGGTTCAGGTCCAGTGCGTCCTTGATCGACCGGCTGACCCGATCCAGCTTGGCAGCCAACAGGACCGAGGCCCGGCGTTCAGCCAGGGCGGTGAGGGCTTCCCGCATCGCCGGACGTTTCGAGGGCATGGTGCCACCACTGACCCCAGCGTCGGTGAACCACTCCACGATGGTGATACCGCGTGCGGTGGCGTGGGTTTCGATGGTGCGCCGCTGGGCATCGAGACCGAGGCCGCTGTCGGCCTGCTCGGCGGTGGACACCCGCAGGTAGGCAACAGCAGTGCCGGTCGGGGCGGTGGGACGGGTGCGGGTGACGCGCTTGGTGGCCATGCCCATAACCCTACCGTGTAACGGTAACGGGCGTCAGTATTACGGAATTGCGGTCAGACCTGGTGCAGAACTTCCACCAGTGCAGCCAGCCGCGAACGTTCGGCAGGGGTGGCCTCGATCTCGCCCCGGTCCACGCCGTCGAGCAGTCGGGTCAGGATGTCGGCGGCACCGTCGAGCTTGGCCAGCCGGTCCCGGTCGGATTGCCCCATGGCTCAATTCTCGCGCGTCGTCGGATCAGCCGTGCGTGATCGCCGCGTATCCGAGGCTTTCCTTGCCGATGTTCGCACCGAGCCGGGCACCCTCGGCCAGCAGCCGCTGGGCAGTGCCGCGGTCCTGGTACCCGCGCAGGCCCATGAGCGTTGCGAAGTCGATCTTCACCGTGCGCTGCTGCGGCATAGGGGTCTCATTGGCGCTCACGGCTGGTCCTCCTCAGCATCGTCCTGGCCGCTGTCGTCGTTGTGGGGCAACGAAACCGGCGGGGGTGGGGGATCGGGTACCCCGGCCTTGGCGCGGCTCACAGCCAGCCACTCGGACAGTTCGTCGGCGGGGATGCCATCGACGGCGAGCACCCCGCGACAGACTTCTTGCTGTAGCGCGAACAGCGGATCGCCTTCGCCGACAACGGTGCCGAACAGCTCGCGGAGTTCGGCCACCGCCTGGGCTTCCAGATCCTCGGGACTGATCCGGCCCTGGGCCACGTCGTCGGCAATGGACAGCGCGCCGTTGATGGCGTCGGCCTTGGTGGTCGTGGTCATCGGGTCAGCTCCTTCGGTTGAACAACTTCGGCATCCACAATGTCGAGCAGCCGCCGCCGGGCGTCCTCGATGATCGCGGTGGTGGTCTGGGTGACGTTGACGTTGACCTGTTCGGGTTCGTACATTCCGCCGAGCCTTGCTAGCTCGGCCTCATTGCGGACGATCTCCCGGTTGAGCGCGATCAGTGTGTTGTCGTCACCGGATCGGAACGCCGTCACGAATCGTTGCGACAGTGCACGAGTACGGGTTTCGATCCCGGCCTTATGGGTGGCGATCGAGGTCGGCGTTGCCTTGGGTGTCGTGGCTTCTCGCCGTTCACGGGCAACGTACCGATCCACCGCCGTCTGAGCCGCACCGACTGACCGGTAGCCCAGCCGGTCACATACTTCTTTCCAGCTCAGTCGGCTGGCCCGCAGCTGGAACGCCTCAGCGGCACGCTGGCGGCTGTCGAACGTGGACATCTTCGGTGCCATGTTCGCATTGATACCGCATGGTGGTGCAAGACCAGTTCGGCTCAAAACGCGGGTAAGTCAACAACATTCGAAGATTCGGCGACGGCGGCAGGGGCGGGGTCGCGCATCTCGACCGACCCACCGCCCTGCTGACTGCTCGCTCGTCGGTGGCAGGCATCAGTTAGCTGGCCGTCGTCACTGGGGGTAAGGCCAAGGGGTAAGGCTAAGGCGGCTTAAGGTACGCACTCCGACAGAAATTCGGGCGTTCTGACTTACCCGCTGTTGGAGGCCAACTCTCTGAACAGGTAAAATAGATATATTCTTATATTTTTAGTCCACGGGCTAAGGTCGCTTAGGTTCTACCTTAGCGTGGGTGGGGGTAAGGCACCTTAGCCCCCTTACCCCCTTACCCCTCGCCTTACCCCCGTTAGCTGTCGTCGGGCGTTAGCCAGGGCTCAGGCATACAGCAGTTCGACGTAGACACTCCCGCCAGCACCCTCGGTGCGCTGGACCTGCTGACCGTCGATCATGCGTTCCAGCTCGGCGGCGGCGACCTTGTTGCCGTTGAACATCCGGTTGCGCAAGCCCTTTGGCCCTGACCAGCGCACCGGCCCGGCCCCGGTCAGCGCACCGATCAGCTTGGCGCGCTCCCGGCCTTGAGGTGTCAACCGCGCTTCAGCGTCGGCGACGTGCTCGGCGCGGGCCACCGCGCGTTCCGCCCGGGCAGCCTTGGCGCGGCGTGTCCGACGCCGGGCTGCGGCATCTGCAGCGATGGCACACGACACCGCGAACAGCTGCTCGGCCAGGGTCCACTCCAGTTCTCCGACAACGAGGTAGGCGGTGTTCTCAGGATCAGCCAGCCCGCCGTCACTGGCGGCCAGGAATACCGCCAGCAGCGCCGCCAGCTTCGCGAGCATCGCCGTCTTCTGCGAATCCAGACCGTCCATGGAGTGCTCATCGGGATCAGCGGTGCTCACCGTGCCGTCGTCCTGCCCGAGGAACCGAGTGGTGTTCTCCCGCTTGATCCTGTCGCGCAGCGGCGCGCACAACCGCAGCGGCCTGGACGGCACGACGACCTCCAGCGGGGGATACAGGTCGGTCACCTTCTCCAGCAGCTCGGCGGTGACATACGGCCCTGGTCGGGACCACATCATCAGGAACCGCTGCACGGTGCCCTCGTCAATGTTCGTGCGGGTGACCAGATCACCGAGCACCGACTGCTGGGTGCCGATCACCACCCCGAGCGAGTACGTGCCGCGCGGCAGCAGCCGGTCGCGGCCCTTGTCGGCCAGGCTGGCCCCGATGGTCGACCCCGACCACATCTCACGCAGCGTCGGCCCGAGGCTGGCCTCCTCCTTGTTGATCTGCGTAATGACCGTGCGGCCTTCGTCGTTGGTGGTCAGCAGATTGCTGCGCACCACCCGCCGCACCGTGGTGGTCTTGTCGGTGCCGTCCTTGTTCTGGCCGATCACCACATTGCGCTGCCCGTAGTACGCCTCCACCAGACCCTCACCAGTCTTCAGGCTGCCCAGCGCCGGAAAGCTGGTGTCATCGGTACCCATGCTCACCTCGGGGGCGGCGTGCGGGTCCGAACTCCAGCCCCGCCGGAACTTCACCAGCTCCTCGGCGGCATTGCCGGCGGTGGTTTTGCCCGCCCCCGTGACCGACGTGGCCAGCACGAACATGTTCAACGGCAGGCTGAACCGCACGCCGGTGGTCACCCGCACGCTCGGCGGTGTGTGCGCGGCCAGCCGCGCCAGGGTGAAGCCCAGCGCCGCATCGGGGGCGGTGGTGTGACTCAGACACATATCGTGGAACAGCTGGAGCCGGGCATGGCTGGCCCAGAACTCCGCAGGCAGTGTGAGCAGCGGACCAGCGTCGTCCTCGCCGGTGTCCGCATCCTCATCCTCGGCGTCAGTGTTCGGCGTCCGGTAGTCATCCAGGAGGAACGCCACCTCAGTGGGATCGACCGCCAGCGCATCGCTGTTGGTCCGCTCGATGCCGATTTCGCCCATCGCCGTACCCATCTGATCGTCGTAGTACAGCAGCGCCACCGCCTGGAGCTTGCTGCGGTTGCGGCCCTTGTCACCGAGTGCGGCGATCACCGACTCCCACGGCTCACCGGGGTTGTCGGTCCAGATATGCAACGGCGGGTCAACGGAATCGGCCCACCGGGAGTTGGTGCACCCCGGCTCATGGGCGGTGGCCGATTTCGGGTCACCATGCGGACCCGGCGCGGTCCACGTCGGGCACCCACAGCCATCGGCCTTGCCGGTGGGCGTCCATCCCTCTGGAGCCAGGATGGCGTCCCAGCGCACGCGAGCGCCCCACTGCGCCACGGCGTCGGTGCTGGCGTCGATGCGGGCCTGGCGGTCCTCGACGCGGGCGATGTAGGCCGTGCCGTGGGTGGCGATCTTCTCGGCCAGCCAGTCGGGCAGCGGGTAGACCGGGGCACCCGTGGCGGTGTACGCACCCTCGGGCCGAACGCTCGGTGGGGTCAGCACGTAGTTCCCCGCGCCCCACATCACCGAGTAGCCCTCGCTGCCGCCGACTTTCATCGACCCGGTGGTCTCCGACAGCTCGACGCCCTCGGGCACCGTGAAGTAGAAATGCCCGCCGTCGCGGTGCACCAGGGTCACACCGTCCGGCCCGAGCTGGCCAGGCGTGCGCACTGTCGGCCTGGTGCCGGGATCGGCCTCGGCATCGGCCAGGAACGCCGACATCTGTTCGGCGGTATCGCAATCGACCACGACCAGGCGGCTGCGGCCCAGCGAAACCGCGACATTGACCTCCCTCGTGTCGCCGTAGCTGTTGGCGTACGTGGCCAGGTAGCGGTCCAGCACGGCAGTGTCGGTGGTCGCCAGATGCACGCCTGCCTGAGATTCGACCTTCGCCCAGCCTGGATTCCCCGCCGCCCTCGCGGCCTCGCGTGCGGCCTTGTCCTCAGCGTTGCGCTGACGCGGTGTGCGCATGTCGGCGGGCCTCTTGCTAGCCGGATAGATCAGCAGCGGCGCACAGCCCAAATGCGCCAGCGCGCGCAGGTATTCACGCACGCCCGCATGATCATCGGCCTTCGGTGCTGACGCCAACAGCTCGGTCACCTCATCGGCGCGACTGGCCGCGTCGCCCAACGGGGAGGTATTCTCGGTCATGTTCTTCTTTCTTCGGTGGATGAAGGGCTGACGCTTTCCTCGGGCGTCGTCGTTGGCAGTGAAACCGCCGGGTACGTGCTCCCCGGCGGTTTCACTGCATCTAGGGGCTTCGTCCTTGTCCCACTACCGATTCGGGATCTGCGGCCAGTGCCGGATCGTCGGGCCGCACCGGCACCAGCAACGCATCCACGTCGGCGACCTTCACTCTGATGTCAGAGTTCGGCCCTGTCCTGTACGCGGGCAGCAGCCCGGCCTGCACCCGTCGTTGCATCGTCCAGTAGGAGACCCCAACCCGCCGCCCGGCTTCGTGCAGGGTGATGAATCGGGCTTCGGTGTCAGTCATTTCGGTCATTTCGATCTCCTCAGGAGCGTTTGCACCTGGTAGCAACTGATAGCAGGTGCTGGTGCAAACCCCAGGTCAGCGCGAATCGTCGGACCGGCTCAGGGCCAGCAGAAGTTCCCCGGCGCGACGCAGATCATCAGCGGAGAATTTCGCCAGCTGCGCAGTCAGCCACGTGGGATCCACGGTCCGATCAGCAGCAGGGGAGGCGGGGGCCGGTGTCTCGGGGATTAGCCCGCGTTCGGCCAACCACGCGCGAACAGCGGTCTCATCGAAGAAGTAGCGCCCGCCGAATTTGGTTGCAGGCAGGCCGTCTTCGCGGACCATCCTCAACACCGTGGCGGGCTTGCGGAAGCCCAGCGCGGCGGCGATATCGGCGGCGGTGATGCGCTGGCCAGCAGCCAGCGGGGGAAGGGTTGTGGTGGACATCGTGAATCGCTCCCGTGGTCGGGTTGATTCACGAGTCCCAGCGCGGTACAGACGCCCCACGCACGTCTCCGCTGGCGACCCCGTGCTGGGCGAGTTGCGCTCGCCCTCACTGGAGTGATGCCCCCTGGGCTACCTCGGGTCGCGTCTCTGTCAGCGGCCTCTGGTGGTCCAGGCGTCGCACCGGCGTTCCCGTGGGGGCAGTCAAATGCCGATGCGCTGAGGCCAACTATAGCCGTCCGGCGCCGTTCGGCCACTTGTTGCAACGCCGATGGCCGCCCAAGGCCGCGAAAGTACCTCTATATCAACAGCTTTCGGACCTCAGAGCCCTACTTTCGATCAGGATCCCGTCCTCGGGTGCATGCCAGCGGCTGGTAACGCGCTCGACCTTTATCGTCATCACCGCGCGGATGAACTCGCGCTTCTGGACCAGGGGCAGATCACGCCACATCACCAACGGGTCCGGCGCGGTAGCCATTTGGCGGACGATCGGCTCGATGAACGTCGGTGCGGTGGCCTTCTCCATCTCCGCGATCCGTTCGGCCAGCCGAGTCGCCACCCGCGCGCCGACGTCGGCGGGCATCGACAGATCGGCCAGCTTGTCCTCGACCGCCTGGAGCTGGTGCCGCAGTTCCGCAAGCTCGGCCTGGGCGGTGGAGTCGGGCTCAGCGGCAGGCTCCGCGAGCGCGGACAGCGCCTCGGGCGTCGTCAGGATGCCCTCGACCACAGCCAGGATGACCTCATTGAGCTGACCGAAACTGCGGCCCACGCACCCTTTTCGGCACTTGTACACCTCGTAGGAAGACCCGTCTTTCTTCCGCCCGGCCTTGCCTCTCCAGATTTTGTCGCCGCACACCGCGCAGGCGGCGATACCCGTCAGCAGATACAGCGGCTCAGGCCCACGTGGGCCGGTCTTGCGGGCGGTGAACAGCGCCGTCAGGTCGTCGTGCTGCTCGGGGGTGAGGATCGGTGTCCAGGTGCCCTCCTTGACGATCGTCTGCGGGCCGCGCTTGCCGTTGACCTTCGCGCTCTGGGTGCGGAATCCGGCGTTGGTGGCGTTGAGCAGAATGCGGCGTAGCTTCGCACCATTCCAGCGGGGGTCGGGGTCTTTGGTCGCGATCCATCGCACCGTCGATTCGAGGCTGTGGCCGTCGAGTACGCGCCGTGCGGCCTCGGCAACCAGGGGAGCGCGGGCCGGATCAGGAACTCGCCCGGTGGCCTTGCCGGTTTCGGGATCACGAACGATCTTGTAGCCGTACGGCACCCGACCGTGGGGCTTGCCCGCCGCCAGGTTGGCGCGGTGCGACCGGACGATGCGCTTGCGGATGTCCTCGGCCTCGCGTTCGGCGATCAGCGCGTCGAGCCCGGTGGCGAAGCGGTCGTCGCCGTCGTCCATGTCGAACAGCCGACCGCTGTAGGACAGCAGGACGTCTCGCTCAGTGCACAGGCGGCGCAGATCGACGTAGTGATCGAGCGACCGGCCCGCCCGGCTGGCCTCCCACACCACGAGCACGTCGCCGGGCTGGAGCGTCGTTCGCAGCTTCTCGTACTCGGGCCGATCCTTGGTGGCGAAGCGGGTGGCGCTGCGGTCGTTGTCGCTCAGCACGTCGGCGACGGGCCAGCCCCGGCGTTCGCACTCGGCGCGACACTCCTGTTCCTGCTCCACCACAGAGCGCCCTCTGGCCAGGTCGCGGGACACCCGCGTGTAGATGATTGCACGCTTGACCTGCGGTGATGAAGTGTTCGCCATAGTAAGCCACTATAGAACAAATAAACACGCGTTCGACTGTGCGTACTACCAGCTGCTGGACGCGACGCGGGGCAGACCATTCGGCGTCTGGCTGCACGGCAACGAGGGCACGGAGGGTGCCGAACGGGCCATCGACGGCATCACAGCGGGCCTGGGCTGGGAACGTGCCGCGTCGACGGTGATCGCTTCGGGTAAGCCGACCAAGGATGATCTGGAAGCCTGCTGGAATCTCGGTGCGACGATCGCCGCCCGGTTGATGGGGTGAGTAGCGCGATGAGCGGACCAACCTTGGTACTGCTGCACGGCGGTGGTCAGGGCAGCTGGGTGTGGCGCGACGTGATCGACGCGCTGGCCGCCCAGTCCGCCGAGTGCCTGACCCTCGACGTGCCGGGCTGTGGCACCAAACGCGGCCGCGATACCTCGGCCATCGAATTCGACGACATTGCAACCGAACTCATTGCCGACCTCGAAGCGGCCGGTGCCGGCGACGTGGTCCTGGTCGGACATTCGCAGGCCGGGCAGCTGATACCCCGAATGGCCGAATTCGCGCCGGCGATGTTCCGCCGGTTGATCTATGTCACCTGCTCGGCGGCACCCCACGGATCATCGATCCTCGAGTTGATGGGCAGTTGCCGGCACGGGGACAGCGAGGAGTGCGTGGGCTACCCGCTCGACCCCACGGCCGGCCCGTTCGAGGAGAATTTCTCGATCATGTTCGGCAACGACATGTCGGCGTCGGACCAGGACGCTTTCCTGGCCCAGTTGGGTCCGGATATGTGGCCGCCGAGTTCCTACACCTACCGGGACTGGCGCTACGCGCATCTGTCGTCGTTCCCGTCGACCTTCATCCTGTGCGAGCGCGACATGGCCCTGCCGCCGCCCTGGCAGGAGCGATTCGCGGCGACACTCCGGGCAACCGACATGGTTCGCATCGATGCAGGCCACCAGGCCATGAACAGCCAACCGGAAGCACTGGCCGACGTGTTGTTGGCACAGATGGGTGGCGACCGGGTTCGATAGGGGGCGACACCGACACACCGATGGAGGATCAGATGCCCGGAATCGCTGAGATCGCGCTCGCGGGGGCGCCCCTGGCCGGTGGCGCGCTGCTGGGGCTGGCCGCGGGAAACCTGAAGGCGCCCGATGTGCGGGCGTTGATCAAGCAGGACATGGATCTGCTGGAGCGGCTGCCGGAGGATCAGGTCGAGCGGCGGGCCAACCTGCAGCGCGTCATCGATCAGCGGGTCGACGACCTGATCAACGGCGTCGACAAGGCCCAGTCCCTGCGCGAGGTGGCGATGTCCTACCGCGGCAACTGGCGCGACATCGTGGTGTTCGTCTGCGCGCTGCTGTTCACCATCATCTGGTGGAACGTCAGCCACAACCGGGCCAACTGGCTGGCCATGTTCCTGGCGATGATCCTGCTCTGCGTCGTCACCGCCGTCTACGCGGGCCGCGGCATGTGGCGTGGGCTGCGGTCCCTGACCGGCAGCAGCAAGGACGACTGATCAGCTGAGATTCGCGCCGAAGACCTGGCGCATCGCTGCCCAGTGCCGCTCGGCCGCGGCGTGGTCGTACGGTGCGTTGTCGGGCACCGCGAACCCGTGGGCGGCGGCGTAGAACTCGATGGTGTGTTCCACCCCGGCCGCGGTGAGTGCGGCATCGAGGCTCTCCGCGTTCTCGGGGGTGAACGAGGCGTCGTTCTCCGCTGCCCCCACGTAGACCGTCGCCCGGATCTGGTCGGCCAGCAGGTGCGGGCTGCCCGGATCGTCGGCCGCCAGGCCGCCGCCGTGGAAGCTCAACGCCGCCGCCACCCGGTCGGGCACCCGGCCGGCCACCACCAGCGAGGTCCGGCCGCCCATGCAGTAGCCGGTGGTGCCGAACGACTCGCCGCGGACCTCCGGTCGCCCGGCCAGATAATCGAAGAACGCCGCCGCGTCGGCGGCCATGATGTCGGGGGTGACCTTGGAGATCATGCCGAACAGTCGCGCGCGCTCGGCGGCGTCGCCGAACACGCTGGCCATGTCGAACGGCGCCCAGCCGGGATCCCGGTAGTACACGTCAGGCACCAGGACCGCATACCCGTAGCCGGCCAGGCGCTGCGCCATCTCGGTGAAGGCGGGCCGTGCCCCACCGGCGTCGGGGTACATGACCACACCGGGCCATGGACCGGATCCGTCCGGGGTCGCCAGGGTGATCGGGCAGGAGCCGTCGGCGGTGGTGATGACGTCGGTGATGGTGGGCATGCCATCCGTTCTACCGGAGCCGTCGGCACGTAAGCTGCGGATGTGCCGATTCCAACCCCGTACGAGGACCTGCTCCGCCTGGTGCTCGCCGAGGGAGTTCCCAAATCCGATCGCACCGGCACCGGCACCCGCAGCCTCTTCGGGCATCAGATGCGCTATGACCTGTCCGCCGGTTTCCCCCTGATCACCACCAAGAAGGTCCACACCAAATCGGTGATCTACGAACTGCTTTGGTTCCTGCGCGGCGACTCCAACGTGCGCTGGCTGCAGGAGCATGGCGTGACCATCTGGGACGAATGGGCTTCTCCCACAGGTGAACTCGGTCCGGTCTACGGAGTGCAGTGGCGGTCGTGGCCCACCCCGTCCGGCGAGCACATCGACCAGATCAGTGCGGCCGTCGAACTGCTCCAACGTGACCCGGATTCGCGCCGCAACATCGTCTCGGCCTGGAACGTGGGGGAGATCCCGCAGATGGCCCTGCCGCCCTGCCACGCGTTCTTCCAGTTCTACGTGGCCGACGGCAAGCTCAGCTGCCAGCTGTACCAGCGCAGCGCGGACCTGTTCCTCGGCGTGCCGTTCAACATCGCCAGCTACGCGCTGCTGACCCACATGATGGCCGCGCAGACCGGCCTCGGGGTGGGCGAGTTCGTCTGGACCGGCGGGGACTGCCACATCTACGACAACCACGTCGACCAGGTCACCGAACAGCTCTCCCGCGGCCCCCGGCCCTATCCGGAGCTCGTTCTGGCGCAGCGTGATTCGATCTTCGACTACACCTACCAGGACATCGAGATCCGGGACTACCATCCGCATCCGGCGATCAAGGCACCCGTCGCGGTATGACCGGTGCCGCCCTGGTGTGGGCGCAGTCGACAGCTGGCGTGATCGGCCGCGACGGGGGCATCCCGTGGCACCTTCCCGAGGATCTGGCCCGGTTCAAGCGATTGACCCTCGGCCACACCGTGATCATGGGCCGGCTCACCTGGGACTCGCTGCCGGCCACGGTCCGCCCCCTGCCGGGCCGGCGCAACATCGTGCTCACCCGCGACCCGCAGTTCGCCGCCGAGGGCGCCGAAACGATCACCGCCCTGGACGACACCGCCCTGGATGACGCGTGGGTGATCGGCGGGGCGCAGGTCTATGCGCTGGCGCTGCCACTGGCCGCGCGCTGCGAGGTCACCGAGGTGGACATCGACTTGGACCGCGCGGATGGCGACGCGCTCGCCCCGGTGCTCGACGACGGCTGGGTGCACACCACGGGAGACTGGCAGACCAGCACCTCGGGTTTGCGCTACCGGTTCGTGAGCTACCGGCGATGAACCTCTCGGCCGCGCAGGCGCGCCGAATTGCCCTGTCGGCACAGGGTTTTCATGACCGGAAACCGAGTGGACCGGTGACGCGCGCCCAGCTGAAGCGGCTCATCGCCCGCATCCAGGTGTTGCAGCTGGACTCGGTGTCGGTCGCCGTCCGGGCGCACTACGCCCCGGTGTTCAGCCGGCTCGGCGGCTACGACCGCGACATGCTGGACCGGGCGGCCTGGAGTCACAGCGCGCGCTCGCCGCGCCTGCTCATCGAGTACTGGGCGCACGAGGCCGCGCTGATGGCCGTCGAGGACTGGCCGCTGCTGCGGTGGCGCATGCGGGAGTACCGGGAAGGCCGGTGGGGCCAGGAGATGGTCCGGAAGAACCCGCGCCTGGCCGAGGACGTGGTGGCAGCGGTCTCGGCTATCGGTCCTTCGACGGCCGGTCAGATCGAGGCGCAGCTGGAGTCGGCGCCTCGCCGTAAGAAGGGCCCGTGGTGGGATCGCAGCGACACCAAGTGGGTGGCCGAGGCACTGTGGTCGTCGGGGGTGCTGACGACGGCGCACCGTACTGGGTTCGTGCGGCACTACGACCTGACCGAGCGGGTGCTGCCGCCCGAGGTGCTGGCTCGCGAGCTGGACGACGAGCATGCGGTGCGCGAACTGGCCCTCAGGGCGGCCGGTGCGTTGGGTGTGGGCACCGAGGCCGATATCCGCGACTATTTCCGGCTGGGGGCCGCTCAGGTCAAGCCGGCACTGGCCGCCCTCGTCGGCACGGGGGAGCTGGAGCGGGTGAGCATCGACGGTGTGCCCGCGTATCTTCGTGCCGGGCAGAAGATTCCGCGGGTCGATCGTGGCACCGCGCTGCTGTGCCCATTCGACCCGCTGATCTTCTTCCGGCCGCGGGTCGAGCGGCTGTTCGGATTCCATTACCGCATCGAGATCTACACGCCGGCGCACAAGCGCCAATTCGGCTACTACGTGTGGCCGTTCCTGCTCGACGGCGAACTCGTCGGCCGGGTCGATCTCAAGGCCGACCGAGCGGCTGGCGTGTTGCACGTCCCGGGTGCATTCACCGAGGACGGTCAGGACCGTGACCGCGTCGCCCGCGCATTGGCGGACGAACTGACAGCGATGGCCGACTGGCTCGGTCTGACGACGGTCAGCGTCGGCCGGAACGGCGACCTGGCTGCGCCGCTGCGAGCCGTCCTGTAGCCCGCGAGATCGACGCTAGGGCCGGCGAGCACGGCCGCGCGCGTGTGTCAGGTGGAACATCCCGCACGGGCACAAGTAAGGCTGTTGCGGGACATACTTGCCCCGCCCGCGCCTTCCGCGCCTACGCATCGCACGCACAGCAGCCCGAGCATGCCGCTCCTTCGGGAAGTCGACCTTGAAGGGCGTGGGGCATAGGGCCGCCGGCGCTGAGGTGTTGTGTGACATGGTGTCTCACCGGCCCGGTATGACTTGCGTGACGGTGGCTTTCAGGCTGGCGTCCTCCTGGCCCGAGATCGATGTCTCGCGGTCGAACGCCGCCGTCCCGTCGGCGGCGATGGTGAAATTGCCGACCTGCTCTTGATCCCCGCCGGTAACAGTGGAGATGACGGTTGTCTTGTCCGGCAACGACTTCGCGCTGATGTGCTGTGGATTGATGGTGTACCGGTAGTTGCAGCCGGCCGATCCGAAGCACTTCTGTTCGGTGATGATCACACCGACGACGAAGTCGGCAGGGGTTGGTGACGCGCCGGCCGCGGTGGTCGGCGTGGTTACCTCAGACCAACTGCTCGCCGGGCCGGTCCCGGGCTTCGCCTTTTCGGGGGCCACGCATCCGGTTGCAGCGGCGATGAGAACTGGGGCGATGACGACAGCGTTCAGATCGATGCGATTCATGGTGATCCTTGTCGTGGTGGTTGACGGTCCACAGGGTTCAGGCGACGGCGTCGTCGGCCGTGTCGGTGATCTCTGACGCGGATTGCACGTCGGCAAGCGCGGCGAGGGCCTCGGTAAGCAGCCGTTGGATGCCGGAAGTGACAGCAGTGCAGCCGGTCTCAATCTTGTCAGCGTTCTTGTGGATGGAGCTGGCGGCCTTCTTGATGTCGTCGACGCGGTCGAGCTGAGTCACGGCGGCCGTGATCTTCTCCTCGGCGGTAGCCAATTGCTCGGCCCCGCGACGGGTGGAGGCCGCCAGCGCCGCGGCGCGCAACAACAGCACCACGGTGCGTACGAGGTCGGGATCGTCTGACGTCGGATCGAATGCGAGCACAATCCGCCTTGATCCGAGTACGCGAATGGCGTGACCGCCGTTCTGCTCGGGAGTTCGGACGAGGCCGAGCGATGACACCGCCTGGCGGTTGCGCTCGGCCTCGTCCAGGTACTCGGTCCACCCCGCACGAGCCGAGTCCGTCATTTCGATCACCACGCGTGCGAGGCCGCCGTCGATGGTGAGCAAGCCGTCGCCCTTCTTGGAGCGGGGCAGGTGCCCGACGACCGTGCGGGTGTCGATGTATTCGTCGCCAACTCCGGCGGCCACCTCGGACAACACGACGTTGACTTGGTTCTCGTAGGTATCGCCCTTGATCGGCGTTACCTTGCTGACGTTGTCGTGTGCCGCTTGGATCTTGAGCGCCACGCCGATTTCATCGACTTTCTGGGCGATGGTCTCGTGGTTCCTTCCGATCAACTCGGTCAGCTGAACCTGGCGGGCCTCTAGGTCTGCCGTGTGTTTGGCCATCGGTGAGGTCGGGTCGGTCGGATCGAACTGCTTGACCGCTTTGGTGAGCAGTTCGGTGATACTGGCCGAACTCTTGGCATCGAGCTCGGCTCCGAACTTGTCGAGCAGCGGTTGCAGTTTGTCGAGGAGCTCGGGGCTGTCGCCGGCGAAGATGCGCCGAACCTCCGCGCTCAATGCGGTTTTGGCGGCAGCGACCGACTCGGTGAACTCCTTACGGCTGGTCTTGTCTGCATCGACGATGGCTTTCTTCGCGTCTTCGGCCGCTTTCGTCAGAGTTTTGGTGGCGTCTTTGACCGTGCGGTCGGTGATTTCAGCTGCCTGAACCGATGTCGCCGCGGTCTTTTCGCCCACTTCCTTGATCATTCGTTCCAGGGCGCGGGAGTCCTGGGATTGGCCCGTGGCCGACAGTGCATGGGCTCCGATCTTGAGTGCCTCGGTCGCGAACACCGACATGTCGGCGGTCGCGAGGATGTCCGGGTCGTCGATGGCGCTGCCGCGCTCTCCGGTGGTCCAGCGCTGTGCCTCACGGGTGAGGTCTTTGTCGTGGACGGTGAGGTGGGTGATGACGATGGCGTTGTCGGCGATCTCCAGGTGCGCGGCGTTCTGGTTGTTCATGGCTGGTCCTTTGCGGTCAGAGCCGGTGTATCCGGCGGTGACGCAAGCCTGCGGGCGTTCCAATGGTTAGGCAAAGAAAAAACTGATAAGGGGGCTTATCGGCGATCTCCATTGATCGCAAACAGGTCGCGGTCTACGTTAGGGGTCAGCTAAGTGGCCTGAGGAGGTGAGCATGCACACGATCACGCTGCAGGATGTGGCCGATCTGGCCAAAGTACGCCGTGCAGTGGTCAGCATGTGGCGAAGCCGGCCTCTCGTGCGTGGCGTGTTGCATCCCTTTCCCAAGGTTGTCGAGGTGGTCGGGGGCCAGGAGCGATTCGACATGACCGATGTCGTCGAATACCTCAAACGCACCGGCCGCGGTAACAACCCCGATGTCGCTGACGATGCCCCGACGCTGGCGGCGCCCACCGAGGCGGTGCTCGAGGACGTCGTGACACTGCTGGCCTGGCATGTGCTGACCGGCGAAGATTTGGCCGGCACGACCCACGCCTACCGGGTGCGGCGTGGCGCGGAATGTGATCCCGACGATCGCATCCTTCTGCGTGAACTCAGTCAGGTGCATGCCACTGACGCGGTGCTGGAATACACCGACCAGCTTCTGGCGGCATCCTTCGGTGCTGCCGACGCCCTACGGCGTGTTGAGGCGGGTCGGCTGGGCCGTATGGAGGCCGCACGTGATCTGACGCCCGCCGCTACCGAGTTGATCGCCGGCATCGTCAGCACGTGTGTGGTGCACCTTGGCGGTGATGGTGTGACGCTCAGTATCGACGGCACGGCGGTGTCGCTCGACGTTGCCGGCGAAGCGGCCACCGCCATCACGACCACTGATCGGCGCATCGTGCGTCGCGCGCTCATCCGGGGTGTTCTGCTCGGCGAGTCGGGTGATTCGCTGCTCTCATTCACGTCAGTTATCGGCAGTGAGCCAGCCGATGCGCTGGATGCGATTGACAACGTGGTCCTCGACTTGGAGGCGGGACGGGTCGCCATTATCGTCGGTCCCGCGCGGGTACTCGCCGATCAACTATCGGGCCCCTTACAGACGCGTCGGGCGAGCGTGCTTCGCGTCGAGAATGTGGTTGCTGCACTTCGCCTTCCACGAGGCTGCTGGCGTGAGGCCCATCGGCAGAGCATGGCCCTGTGGATTTGCCTTGGCGACGCTGGCCGGCAGAAACCGGTGGTGGGTGATCTCGACGCAGCGGAGAGCATTTCGATTGACGATGTGACCGCCGATGTTGCCGCCGCGCTCACTGGTGAAGCCGGCCGCGCCTTCCGATACGGCCGTCTTGGTGACGTGGCCGCGGTTCTGGCCAGCGGCGCCCTTGTGCCCCGCGGCGTGCAACCACCGCGGTTGCGGTTGCTCGGCGGCGAAAGCCATGTAGACGCGGTGCACGCGGCGACGTTGACCACCAGCGTGCCGCTCAAGGCGTTAGACGTCTTCGTCGAGCCCTCGCCGGGACGACTCCGCGTGGCGCAGAGATCTCTCGGCCAGATGTCGGCGGAAGGCAAACTCGTGCTCAAGAGGGGAAATCGGCTCGATCTGACGTTCGCCGATCCCGACGGCACGGTCAACGTATTGCCGGAGCCGCTCTCGGGGCCCGCCCGGTTCGATCCCGTCGATGCCGAGCAGCGCTACCCCCGGTCGGTCCGCACCAATCCAGGTGATGTGGTGTTCGTGGAGAATCCGCGGCCGCGGGCCTGGGTGGACATGCTCGGTGGCTCGATGGTCGCGTCGCCCGCCCGCATACTGCGTCTCGAGCCGACTGCCGAGATCGGACCTCGGTTGTTGGCCGCCGCGATCAACCGCCTGCCTGATACGCCTTCTGAATGGCAGACCTGGTCGGTGCCAGTCATGGCCGGTGCGGAAGCGCAACGCCTGGAGGCAGCATTGGCCGAGGTAGACGCCTTCGAAGCCGAGCTTCGTCGGCGAGCAGCCGCCGCAAGAGACTTGACCACCGCATTGATTGATGGCGTCGCTGCGGGAGCACTGACTCTCGACGCCACACCCATGACCGTCGGTGCAGTCGCACCGCAGAGAGGAAGCTGATGCCACCCCGCAAGAAGGTCGACACACCCCAGGCGCCGTCGACCATGAAGGAACTGAAGGACACGCTGTGGAAGGCCGCAGACAAGCTGCGCGGGTCGCTGTCGGCAAACCAGTACAAGGATGTGATCCTGGGCCTGGTGTTTCTGAAGTATGTGTCCGACGCCTATGACGAACGGCGCGAAGCGATCCGGGCGGAGCTGGTGGCCGATGGCATGGAAGGTGATCAGATCGATGACCTCATCGACGATCCCGAGGAGTACCAGGGTTATGGCGTGTTCGTGGTCCCACCGAACGCGCAATGGACATTTCTGGCCGAGAACGCGAAAGGCCTCGGTGCCAAGACGATTGGCCAGCTGATCGATGAGGCCATGGATGCGGTGATGAAGGCCAACCCGACGCTGGCAGGCACGTTGCCCCGCATCTACAACAAGGACAACATCGACCAACGGCGACTCGGTGAGCTGATCGACCTGTTTAACAGCGCGCGGTTCAGCCGGCAAGGCGACGGTCGGGCTCGGGATCTGATGGGGGAGGTCTACGAGTACTTCCTTGGAAACTTCGCTCGGGCGGAAGGCAAGCGGGGCGGAGAGTTCTTCACCCCGCCGAGTGTGGTGCGGGTACTGGTAGAGGTCCTGGAACCGTCAAAGGGGCGGGTGTACGACCCGTGCTGTGGGTCAGGTGGCATGTTCGTGCAGACCGACCGGTTCATCTACGAGCATGATGGTGATCCGAAAGACATTGCGGTGTACGGCCAAGAGTCCATCGAGGAAACCTGGCGGATGGCCAAGATGAACCTGGCCATCCACGGTATCGACAACAAGGGCCTTGGTGCGCGCTGGGGTGACACCTTTGCCCGCGACCAGCATGCCGACACGCAGATGGATTACGTGCTGGCCAATCCACCCTTCAACATCAAGGACTGGTCGCGCAATGAAGAGGACCCGCGTTGGCGTTACGGCGTGCCGCCGGCCAACAACGCCAACTACGCCTGGATTCAACACATCCTGTACAAGTTGGCGCCCGGCGGTAAGGCCGGCGTCGTCATGGCTAACGGATCAATGTCGTCGAACTCCAATGGGGAAGGCCAGATCCGGGCCCAGATCGTCGAAGCTGATCTGGTGTCCTGCATGATCGCATTGCCTACCCAACTCTTCCGCAGCACCGGAATCCCGGTATGTGTATGGTTCTTCGCCAAAGACAAGACAGCAGGCAAGCAGGGATCGGTGGACCGCACCGGGCAGGTGCTGTTCATTGACGCCCGCGAGATGGGCTACATGATCGACCGTGCCGAGCGGGCATTGTCGGACCAGGACATCGTGAAGATTGGCGATGTGTACCACGCATGGCGGGGTTCGGCGTCAGCTGAAGCCAAGGGTCCTGTCTACGAAGATGTTCCGGGGTTTTGCAAGTCGGTGACGCTGGCCGATATTAAGGAGGCCGACTATGCACTGACGCCCGGTCGTTACGTCGGGGCAGCCGAGGTCGAGGACGACGGCGAGCCGATCGAGGAGAAGATCGCGCGGTTGAAGACGGAACTGCTTGCGGCGTTTGATGAGTCGGCGCGATTGGAGAAGGTCGTTCGGGAGCAGTTGGAGCGGTTATCGTGACATCGTTCGTGGAGACCAGCATTGCAGACCTAGTTGAGTTCATAGTCGATAATCGGGGGCGTACCTGCCCGACTGCTGATAGCGGCTTCCCACTCATTGCGACTAACTGCCTGAAGGCTGGACGCCGAGATGCGGTTTTCGAGAATGTCCGGTTCGTCGATGAAATCACCTATGCAACATGGTTCCGTGCCCATCCGTACCCCGGAGATGTCCTCTTTGTTTGCAAGGGTTCGCCGGGGCGAGTCGCGGTTGTACCTGACCCTGTGCCGTATTGCATTGCTCAAGATATGGTCGCACTTCGCGCAAATAGTGAGACGGATTCAGCCTATCTCTATTATCGGCTATGTGCTCCAGATATTCGAGCTGGCATAGAAAACATGCACGTGGGCACGATGATCCCGCATTTTAAGAAGGGCGACTTCGGCAAGCTAAGGTTCCGTGTGCATGCTCATCTGTCCGAGCAGCGTGTGATAGCAAACCTTTTGACCGCCCTCGACGACAAGATCGCGGCGACTGAGACTCTCGTAGAACAGGCCGACTTGCTGGCTGCAGGATATTGGCGCGCAGCGCTTGGCGAGGGGGAAGCCTTGCCGTTGTCGAACCTGGCAGAGTTCGTGAACGGACGCGCTTTCACCAAAGGGGCCACAGGTACGGGTCGCGTAGTTGTGCGAATCGCGGAGTTGAACTCAGGCATTGGATCGTCAACCGTCTACAACGACATCGCTGTGTCGGACGATAACATCGCGAGACCGGGTGACCTTCTCTTTGCTTGGTCGGGTTCGCTCACTGTGGCCCGATGGTTCAGGCCAGAAGCGATCGTCAATCAACACATCTTCAAAGTGATTCCGAAGAATGGCTATCCGATGTGGGTGGTGAACCAAGCGGTGAGGTCCAAGCTTCAGGACTACAAGGCGGTTGCCAGTGACAAGGCGACCACTATGGGGCACATACAGAGGAGGCACCTCGATGAGGTTGTGCAAGTCCCGTCCAGAGCCGAGATTGATCGGCTAGATGGGATTATGGGGGGCCTCTGGTCGACGGCGCTTGCCGCTGAGGTTGAAACGCTCGCACTTGAGCGCACGCGTGACACGCTTCTACCGCTCCTGATGTCAGGCAAGCTCACGGCCAAGGCCGCGGAATCGCTTGTCGAGGTAGTGGTTTAGATGCCATACGACCTCAGTGACTGCCTGGTGGTTGGCGTCGCCTCCAGTGCGCTCTTCGACCTCGCTGAGTCCGGCGCCTACTTCCTTGAGCACGGCGAAGCCAAGTATCGGATCTACCAAGACGAAAGGATTGACCAAACACTCGAGCCCGGCGTCGCTTTTCCGTTCATCCAGCGTTTGTTGAACCTCAACGACCTCCGGCCGGGTGATCCGCTAGTCGAGGTAATCATCTTGTCCCACAACGATCCAATGACCGGGTTACGCGTGAAGCGGTCGGTCAGAGCTCATGGACTCGGCATAACCCGATCGGTCTTCACGCAGGGACAATCTCCGCACGCCTACATCGAGGCGTTCGAGATGTCGCTCTTCCTTAGTGGAAATCGAGACGATGTCGATGCGGCCATCAAGGCGGGCTTCCCGGCGGGTCACGTACTGCCGTCATCGGCGACCTATGACGATGACGACCCTTCGCTGCGTGTGGCGTTCGACTTCGACGGTGTTCTGGCCGACGACGAGTCAGAGCGAGTTTATCGGGCCGCCGAGGGAATCGACGAGTACCTAGAGCACGAGGACCAGAAGAGCCATGTGCCGCTCGCTCCAGGACTATTGCAGCCGCTCTTGGCAGACCTTAATCGCATCCAAACTCTGGAGGAGGAGCGTAAAGCCAGCGACCTCAACTACACACCGAGACTACGCATCTCATTGATAACAGCGCGCAACGCGCCCGCGCATGAACGCCCAATCCACTCGATGCGAGACTGGGGCGTCAACGTAAATGATGCGTTCTTCCTCGGCGGCATCGATAAGTCGAAGGTGCTCAGAGTGCTGCGTCCGCACATCTTCTTCGATGACCAACAGTCACACCTTGATGGTGCCACGGAATACATTGCCGGCGTGCACGTCCCATACGGCGTCGCCAACAATGCCGCGCCAGCACCGAAGATCGATGTCGCGTTTCCGCCGTCGAGCGACGTACTAAGCACAGAGTTATCTGATGTCACTCGGTGAGGATCGACAGCTGGCTGTCGCTCCGGACTGGTATCCGGAGTTCCTGGCTGCGGTCACCGCTCGCATCAGCACCGGTCGCCGTCGTGCCGTCGCGGCTGCCAATGGCGAACTTGTCGGAACGTACTGGTCCGTTGGCCGGGAGATCCTGGCCCGGCAAGACGCCGAGGGCTGGGGCACCAAAGTCATCGACCGCCTGTCAGCCGACTTGCGGCAGCAATTCCCCGATGCAGCGGGGTTCTCCGCGCGCAATCTCAAATACATGCGTGCGTTCGCGGCCGCGTGGCCCGACCCGGTGGTTGTGCAACGCACCGTTGCACAATTGCCCTGGCGGCACAACCTTGCCCTACTGGACAAGTTGGAGTCCGCTGACCAGCGCCTATGGTACGCCGAACAGGCAATCGGCGAGGGCTGGAGTCGGGACGTCCTCGTTCACCAGATTGAAGGTGGGCTGCACGTTCGGGCGGGCCGCGCCATCACAAACTTCGCAGACACTCTGCCGCCGGCAGATTCCGACCTCGCCCAGCAGTCGACTCGGGACCCCTACCTGTTCGATTTCGTCGGAAATGCAGACATCCGCCGCGAACGTGATCTCGAACGAGCCCTCACCGACCATGTCGAGAAGTTCTTACTGGAATTGGGTCAGGGATTCGCCTTCGTCGGTCGCCAAGTTCATCTCGAGATCGGTGACGCCGACTTCTACCTGGACTTGCTCTTCTATCACCTCCGATTGCGCTGCTACGTCGTCATCGAGCTGAAGGTCGGCGACTTCGAGCCGGGCTACATCGGACAGATCGGCACCTATATGGCCGGCATCGACGACACGCTGCGCCACCGCGACGACAAGCCGACCATCGGTCTGCTGCTCTGCAAGACCAAGAACAACGTGGTGGCCGAGTACGCCCTGCGTGGCTACACCATGCCGATCGGGGTGGCCGAGTGGAAGACCGCGATCACCGAGAGTTTGCCGGCCGAGCTTGAATCCAGCCTGCCGAGCATTGAACAAATTGAGGCCGAGTTGGCGCAGGACGGAGAGCCATGAGCATGTTCAGCGAGGCCGAGTGGGAACAGCTCGCACTGGAGGCACTGGCCAGGCAAGAGTGGTTGCCCCTCAAAGGCGCCGACATCGCGCAGGGCACCGAAGACGGCCGCGAGGCCTGGGATGACCTGGTGCTCAAGGGCCGAACACTAGCGCGGATGCGGACCCTCAATCCGGGAGTACCGTTCGAGTACTTGGAGCAAGCCCTCGCGGCCATCGTCCAGCCCGCGTCGCAGGATCCCTTGCAGGAGAATCACCGTCTGCACGACTACCTGGTGTATGGCTACCGCGGCATCAGCTACATCGATAACGATGGTCTCGAACAGAATCCGACCATCCGGCTCATCAGCCACCACCCCGATGAGAACGAACTGCTTGCCGTGCAGCAGGTTACGGTCCGTAACGCCGAACACGAGCGGCGTTTCGACATCGTGCTCTTCGTCAACGGTCTGCCCTTGGTTTTCTTCGAGCTCAAACAGGCCGGGGCCAAGCACGCCGACCTTGCCGCGGCGCACAGCCAGTTCCAGACCTATCTGCGGGAATTCCCGATCGCCTTCCGGTTCGCGGCGTTCGACGTAATCAGCGACGGCATCACCGCGCGATATGGAACACCATTCACCGCACTCGAGCACTTCGCGCCGTGGAACGTCGATGACGACGGCAAGCCAGTCACCTCCGGTGTGGCCCTTGATGACGAACACGGTGGCACCGAATTGGAGTATCTGATCGAAGGGCTCTTCAACCCCGAACGCTTCCTACAGCTGCTTCGCAACTTCACCGCATTCGACTCCACGGCCGATGGCCTCACCAAGCGAATTGCCAAGCCTCATCAGTACTTCGCGGTCACCAAAGCCATCGGCACCACCGTGCAAGCCTTCGAAAGCAACGGCAAAGCTGGCGTTGTCTGGCACACCCAGGGCTCCGGCAAGTCCATGGAGATGGAGCTCTACGCCCACCTCGTTTCGCTGCAGCCGAAACTTAAGAACCCCACGATCATCGTCGTCACAGACCGCAAGGAACTCGACTCGCAGTTGTTCGAGACGTTCAAACGCTCTCAGCTGCTGCGTGAATCGCCAGTCAAGATCACTTCGCGTTCCGAATTGCGAGACGAACTGAGTAATCGCGCAACCGGCGGCATCTACTTCACCACCCTCCAGAAGTTCGACCTGACCAAGGCCGAGCGGGACGCCGGCAGCGAACACCCGCTTCTGTCTGAACGGCGCAACATCGTCGTGATGGTCGACGAAGCGCACCGCAGCCACTACGACCAGCTCGACGGCTACGCCCGTCACATCCGTGACGCCCTACCCAATGCCGTCTATATCGCGTTCACAGGGACACCGATCTCGTTCTCCGACCGCAACACCAAGGACGTCTTCGGCGAGTACATCGACATCTACGACCTGACCCGCGCCGTGAAAGACGGCGCGACCGTCCCTGTGTACTTCGAGCCCCGACTTATCAAAGTTGGTTTCGCCGACGACGTCACAGAAGACGATCTCGACCGCGCCGCCGACGAAGCGACCCTTGGACTCGACGACGTCGAACGGGCACAAATCGAGAAGTCGGTGGCCGTCATCAATGCCGTATACGGCGCTCCGCAACGGCTGGCCGCGCTTGCGTCAGACATTCTGGCGCACTGGGACGTTCGGTCAGCGCAGATGCAGAAGTTCATCTCGAGTCCGGGGAAGGCACTGATTGTCGGTGCTACTCGCGAGATCTGCGCACGCTTGTACGAAGAGATCGTGACGCTGCGGCCCTCGTGGGCAGACGATGCGATCGACAAGGGCGTCATCAAGGTTGTTTACTCGGGCACCGCCCAGGACCAGGGACTCGTGGCCAAACATGTCCGACGCGAGGCCCAGAACAAGACTATCCAGCAGCGGCTCCGCGACCCTGACGACGAGTTACAACTGGTCATCGTCAAGGACATGATGCTGACCGGATTCGACGCCCCGCCGCTACACACTCTCTACCTCGACCGCCCGCTGAAGGGTGCGCTGCTGATGCAGACGTTGGCTCGTGTCAACCGCACCTTTCGAGGAAAGCGGGACGGCATGCTCGTCGCTTACGCGCCGCTCGTCGAGAACCTCAACGCCGCCCTGGCCGAGTACACCGTTGACGATCAGAACGAGAAGCCCGTCGGCAAGAACATCGACGAAGCGGTTGCGCTCACTGAGCAGCTCATCGCCCAGATCGACACCTTGTGTGCCGGATATGACTGGCGGAAGACTGCCGCGGCCTCGCCCACGACCGGATGGATCAAGGCGGCCACCGCGCTGACCAACTACCTGAGCGACCCGGCCACACCAGGCAACCAGGTACCCGACGGTGAACCTTCACTGCGGGACCGATATCGATTACTGGCCAATCAGCTAGCGAGAGCGTGGGCGTTGTGCGCCGGCAACGAGACCCTGGATGCACTGCGTCAGACGGTCAGGTTCTATGAAGAGGTACGGATCTACCTCGCGAAGTTCGACGCCCAACTGCGTCAAGCCCAGGGCAAGCCGATCCCTGATGACATCAAGCGCATCTTGTCGACGCTTGTCGCTGGCTCGACAGCCTCAGGTGAGATCGTCGATATCTATGAGGCCGCAGGTCTGCCGAAACCGTCCCTCAACGAGTTGGACGTCGAATTCGAAAAGAAGGCGAAGTCGGCCAGCAATCCTCATCTGGCGATCGAGGCCCTGCGGGCAGTGGTGACGGAGGAGGCGATTCGTTCCACTACGAGCAACGTGGTGCGTCAGCGCGCGTTCTCCGAGCGCATTGCGGAATTGATGCGGCGCTATACCAACCAACAGCTGACGTCGGCAGAAGTCATCGCCGAGTTGATTGAGCTGGCCAGAGAGGTTGCGGCGGAAGGCAACCGTGGCCAGCACTTCACGCCACCACTGTCACACGATGAACTCGCCTTCTACGATGCCGTTGCTCAGAACGAGAGCGCAGTTGAAGCCCAGGGTGAAGACGTCCTGGCACAGATTGCTCGTGAACTGGTCGCGGTGATGCAGCGTGACACCAAGACGGACTGGGCGGTCCGCGACGACGTGCGTGCAAAGCTGCGGTCGTCCATCAAACGGCTCCTAGTCAAGTACAAGTACCCGCCGGACAAGCAACCGGCCGCGATCAAGTTGGTCATCGAACAGATGGAGGCACTGGCGCCTCGGTACGCCGAGGTCAGTGCGAGCAACTGATGGGAACTGTTACCTGACTTTTATCACTTTGGCGGCTCCGCCGGTTCTGTAGGGGTTTGACCAGGGGTTCTGTGTTGGTGTTGGTGCGGATGTGCGCACTAAATCGGAGCTCGTAGGCTGCCCGAATGCCATATGTGCGCACCGTGAAGACCGCGTCTGGAGCGATCGCGGTGCAGATCGTGTGGTCCTCGCGCCGAGGTTCCCGCAAGATCGAGCATCTGGGCTCGGTGCACGACGAGGCCGGCCTGGCTGCTCTTAAAGCTGCTGCCGCCCAACGGATCGCGGCCGGTCAAGGCGAACTCGATCTCGGGGTGAGCGGCCGGGCGGCCTCGGACCCGCTGCCGATCACCTCCTCGAAAGCCACCCATCTGTGGGAAGCGCTGCGCCACAGCTACGAGGTCCTGGGGTTCGACAAGGCTGCCGACGGTGATGAGGCGTTCGCGCAGTTGGTGCTCGCGCGGATCATTGAGCCGACCAGCAAGGCCGATTCACTGCGGGTGATCTCCGAAGCCGGGATGGCGCCGCCGTCGTATCCGACCCTGAACCGCCGTCTGCCGACATACGCCAAACCGGCTTTCCGGCAAGCGCTTTCGGCAGTATGTGCCCGCCATGCGGCGCTGGGGCCGGCGTCGCTGGTGCTCTACGACGTGTCCACCCTCTACTTCGAAACCGATACCGGCGACGGGTTCCGCGAACCCGGCTTTTCCAAAGAGCGGCGCCTGGAGCCGCAGATCACGCTAGGCCTGCTGACCGATGCGTCGGGGTTTCCGTTGTCGGTGGCCGCCTTTGAAGGCAACAAAGCCGAGACTGCCACGATGCTGCCCGTCATCGAGGGATTCAAGACCGCGCATCGACTCACCGACGTCACGGTGGTCGCCGATGCCGGCATGATTTCCGAGGCCAATCAGGTCGCGCTGCAGGCGGCCGGGCTCTCATTCATTCTCGGGGCCCGGATCCCGTTCCTGCCCGGCGTGGTCAGAATGGCACGCTAAACACCCTGACCAGCCGGTGCCCGATCAACTGGTGCTGACCCAGCCCTGGCCCGCCACCACCAGTGAGAAGGCCCGCGGCATCCCCGACCGGGTCGTGCACTATCAGTACCGGGCCGACCGGGCCCGGCGCAGCCTGCGCGGCATCGACGAGCAGATCGCCAAAGCCCAACGCGCCGTGGACGGTAAAGCGGCGGTCAAACGCAACCGGTACATCCAGCTCACCGGGGCCACCAAAAGCATCAATCGGGACCTGGAAGCCAAAACCCGGGCGTTGGCCGGCTGGAAGGGCTACACCACCAACCTGGTCGACCAGTCAGGGGACTTCGTCATCGGGGCATACCACCAGCTCTGGCATGTGGAGAAGAGCTTTCGGATGTCCAAGCACGATCTGGCTGCTCGCCCGATCTACCACCGCACCCGCGATTCCATCGAGGCGCACCTGAGCATCGTGTTCGCCGCGCTGGCCGTGTCACATTGGATCGAAACCCAAACCGGTTGGAGCATCAAGAAATTCGTCCGGACCGCCCGCCGCTACCGCACCATCACCATCGCCGCCGGCAACCAAATCCTCACCGCAGCGGACCCACTACCCGACGACCTCGCCGCAGCCCTGAACGCCATCCACCGCGTAGATGCGCACTAATTTGATAAAAGTCGGGTCAAGTTGGTCATCGAACAGATGGAGGCACTGGCGCCTCGGTACGCCGAGGTCAGTGCGAGCAACTGATGGGAACTGTTATGGAGGTACAACCACGCTGTGATCGGACCCTGGCGGGAATCGCTGACCGAGTAGAAGCAGCTGTGGCGGAAACACGGAAGCTCTATGACTCGATCCGCGCGGCGAAGGATCTTGGATACAGTTACAGCGAACTCGAACAAGCGACAGGCTTTCCCCGCGGTACGGTGCAGAACATCGTCAGTGGCCGCAATCCGCGGCTAACTGTCGAGGATTAGAACGCTGAAACAGGATCCTTTACGTTGTCTGGGAATTTGCGAGCGATCTCAGCTCAGCGGAATATCGTTGTCGCCCTTGGAATCCTGATACCGCGACGACAGTGCGTCGTAGCGGTCGCGGATCCGCCTTTCCTGTGCGCGCAACTCTGCGCGCCGGGGTTCGGGTTCGGCATCCACCAGTGCGGGGATCGAGTGCGCCGTCCAGAACGCATTGGCGCGGCGGTACCCACCCGGTTCCAGGCCGTAGAGCTCCTTCAGGATCTTCAGATCGTGCGGGATCGCGAAAGCGTCCCGGCTGTCCTCATGGCTGAAGAAGTAGTAGTAGTTGTCGAAACCGGCCCAGGTGATCGCCGACATGCACATGGTGCACGGCTCGTGGGTGGATAGAAAGATCAGCTCGGAAGTCCTTGGTGGCGAAGGCAATTCGTAGAACTGTTTCAACGTGTGCACTTCGCCGTGCCACAGCGGGTTGCTGGTCTCGTCATTGGTGCCGGCGATCACCAGCTCGAGGTCGGCCTTGGCCAGGATCGCGGCGCCGAACACCTTGTTGCCCGTCGCCACCCCGGTGGCCGTCAGCGGCAGGACGTCGTACTCGATGACGTCGAGCAGCCGGGCGGCAATATTCGTCTCGGCCATGGCCGACCCTAACGTGTACCGGAGGGCGGGGCAGGGCGAGCGAGGGGCGCATACTCGAGGTGGCAGCGTCGCTCGATATCAGTAGGAGGACCATGGAAGCCCTGCGTACGCCGGACGAACGATTCGCCGGACTGCCCGACTTCCCGTTCGGTCCGCGTTACGTCGAGGTCGACGGGCTGCGCATGCACTACCTGGACGAAGGGCCGCCCGACGGCCCGGTGGTGCTGCTGCTGCACGGTGAGCCGTCGTGGAGCTACCTCTACCGATGGATGATCCCGGTGCTGGTCGACGCCGGACTGCGGGCGGTGGCCATCGATCTGGTGGGCTTCGGGCGTAGTGACAAGCCCACCCGTCGCGAGGATTACACCTATCAGGCCCATATCGACTGGACCTGGGCGGCCGTCGAGGAAATCGGACTGACCGACATCACCCTGGTGTGCCAGGACTGGGGTGGTCTGATCGGCCTGCGACTGGTGGGGGAGCACCCCGACCGGTTCGCCCGCGTGGTCGCTGCCAACACCATGTTGCCCACCGGGGACCGCTCTCCGGGCGAGGCGTTCCTGGCCTGGCAACGGTTCAGTCAGCAGACACCGGACTTTCCCGTCGGCCAGATCGTGAACGCCGGCTGTGAATCGACCCTGCCGGCCGAGGCAATCGCCGCCTACGACGCGCCCTTCCCGGATGACTCCTACAAACAAGGGGTGCGGCAGTTCCCACTGCTGGTGCCGACCAGCCCGCAGGACCCGGCCGCCCCGGCCAACCGGGCGGCCTGGGAAGCGTTGGGACGGTTCGACAATCCGTTCCTGTGCGCGTTCTCGGACTCCGATCCGATCACCCGCGGCGGCGACGCCGTCCTGCGCAGCCACATCCCGGGAGCCAACGGCCAACCGGAGGTGACCATCGCCGGGGGCGGACACTTCCTGCAGGAGGACAAGGGTCCCGAGCTGGCGGAGTTGGTCGTGGACTTCATCCGCGCGACGCCGCGGTAGCCGGCTGCCGGCTGGGATTAAGCTCAGCGGGTGGCCGAGACCGCCTCGCTGCATGTGCAGCTGATCGCCAGGACGGAGTTCGCGCCGCCGGCGGACATTGCGTGGAGCACCGACGCCGACGGCGGCCAGGCGCTCGTCGAATTCGCCGGCCGGGCCTGCTACCAGACCTGGGACAAGCCGAACCCGAAGACGGCGACCAACGCCGCATACGTCAAGCACATCATCGACGTCGGGCATTTCGCGGCGCTCGAACATGCCAGCGCCACCTTCTACATCACCGGCGTGTCGCGGTCGTGCACCCATGAGCTCACGCGGCATCGGCATTTCTCCTACAGCCAGCTCTCGCAGCGCTACGTGTCCGCGGATGCGGCCGAGGTAGTGGTGCCGCCCGAGATCGCGGCCGATCCCGAGCTCGAGCGGGTATTCCTGCGGGCGGTCGACGCCAGCCGCGAAGCGTTCGACGAACTGCTGACCGGTCTGGAGGCCAAGCTGGACGACGCGGCCGGTCAGACGCTGCGACGCAAGCAGGCGCGTCAGGCGGCCCGTGCGATCCTGCCGAACGCCACCGAGAGCCGGATCGTGGTCACCGGCAATTACCGGGCCTGGCGGCACTTCATCGCGATGCGGGCCAGCGAGCACGCCGACGTGGAGATGCGCCGGTTGGCCATCGCCTGCCTGCGCCAGCTGGCCGCAGCGGCGCCCGCGGTGTTCGCCGATTTCGAGATCTCCACCCTGGCCGACGGCAGCGAGGTCGCGACCAGCCCGCTGGCGACGGAGGTTTGAGAAACCGGCTCGCTCGGCACGGTAACCTTAGCGCCGTGAGCACCAGCGGATTCGACGTCAGCGCACGTGTGGGCACCGTGCTGACTGCCATGGTGACGCCGTTCGGCCCGGACGGCTCGCTGGATCTGGCCACCGCCAAGAAGCTCGCCACCCGACTGGTCGACGGCGGGTGTGACGGCCTCGTGGTATCCGGAACCACCGGGGAATCGCCCACCACCACCGACGACGAGAAGATCGCTCTGCTGGCCGCCGTGCTGGAGGCAGTGGGCGACCGGGCCCGGATCATCGCGGGTGCCGGTACCTATGACACCGCCCACAGCGTGCACCTGGCCAAGGCCTGCGCCGCCGAGGGCGCGCACGGATTGCTGGTGGTCACGCCGTACTACTCCCGGCCGCCACAAGCGGGTCTGCTCGCGCACTTCCGCACGGTCGCCGATGCCACCGAGCTGCCCAACGTGCTGTACGACATCCCGCCGCGTTCATCGATCCCGATCGAGTGGGACACCTTGCGCGAGCTGGCGCAGCACCCGAACATCGTGGCGGTCAAGGACGCCAAGGGCGACCTGCACGGCGGCGCCCGGATCATCGCCGAGACCGGCCTGGCGTACTACTCCGGTGACGATTCGCTGAACCTCCCGTGGCTGGCGGTCGGCGCGATCGGTGTGGTCAGCGTCTGGGGCCACCTCGCCGCCGGTCAGTTGCGCGACCTCGTGTCGTCCTTCAACTCCGGCGACATCGCCACGGCCCGCAAGATCGCGGTTTCGCTCGCCCCGCTGGACGCCGCCCAGTCCCGCCTGGGTGGGGTGACGATGTCGAAGGCCGGATTACGGCTGCAGGGTTTCGATGTCGGCGATCCGCGACTGCCCCAAATACCGGCCACGTCCGACCAGGTCGATGCGCTGGCCGCGGATCTGCGCGCCGCCGGCGTGCTGGGGTAGGCGCTCCTCGCCACCCTGATTGCCATCATCCCGGCCAGCGCAACATGTGTAGGCTGCATCGAATGACGACTGCGGCAACACTTCTCGATGCCCAAGACCCGGATGTGCTAAGAATTGTTGCTTTGGGCGGTATCGGTGAAATTGGCCGAAACATGACTGTATTTGAATTCCAGGGTCGCCTTTTGATTATTGACTGTGGGGTGATGTTCCCAGAGTCCGAGCATCCCGGCGTCGACGTGATCTTGCCCGATATGCGCGCCATCCAAGACCGCGTCGGCGATATTGAGGCGATCGTCCTCACGCATGGCCATGAGGATCACATTGGCGCGATTCCGTTTCTGCTGCGTATGCGTCCCGATATTTCTGTCGTCGGCGCGGAATTCACCCTAGCGCTAGTCAACGCGAAGTGTGCTGAAAAAGGGCTGAAGCCAACGTTCATCGAGGTGGCGCCGAATCAACGTGCCGAGTTCGGCCCGTTTAGCTGTGAGTTCATATCGGTATGCCATTCGATTCCAGACTCGATGGCGATTGCAATTCGCACCCCGGCGGGCACGGTGCTGCATTCCGGAGATCTAAAACTCGATCAGCTTCCTATCGATGGAGTGACGACCGACCTGGCTCGGATGGCGGCGTTGGGCGCAGAAGGAGTGGACCTTCTGCTCATTGATTCAACCAACGCAGACGTGCCAGGCTTTGTAGGCTACGAACGCGATATCTCTGCGGTGCTTGATGATCAGATCAGGCGGTCCAACGGCCGGGTAATTATGACCTCGTTCGCAAGTAACATTCACCGGATTCAGCAGGCGGTGGATGTCTCGGTCGCCAACAGTCGCAAGGTGTGCTTCATTGGACGGTCGATGGTCCGAAATGTTGCGATCGCACAAGAGCTTGGTCACCTAACGCTTCCAGCGAATGCTGAAGTATCGATCAGCGAGGCAGCGGCCATCCCGGACAATACCCTGGCGATTATCTGCACGGGCTCGCAGGGAGAGCCGCTGTCGGCGTTGGCACGCATGTCCGAAGGTTCGCATAAGCAGATTTCCATCACTGATGGGGACTTGATTGTCTTTGCGTCATCGCTTGTTCCTGGCAACGAGACGGCCGTCTATCGCGTAGTGAACAATCTAATTCATAAGGGCGCCAATGTAATAACACAAAATGACTGCGCCATTCACGTGTCTGGGCATGCCAACGCGGGGGAATTGCTATTCCTCTATAATCTAATCAAGCCGCGAAATGTTGTTCCCGTACATGGGGAATGGCGGCATTTGGCGGCAAACTCCCGGCTAGCACAGTCAACTGGTGTCCCTGAGCGCAATGTCTTAGTTGTTCGCAACGGCGTAGTCTTTGAACTCTGCGACGGTGAAATCGAAATTGTTGGTGATATTCCGGTCGGCATGGTTTATGTTGACGGGAGTGTAGTCGGTGACATCGATGACACGACGATCTCACACCGGCGTATTCTAGGCGACGACGGTTTTATCTTAGCCATTGCGACAGTGGACGTAAACCTACGACGTCCTGTGGGCAAACCAGTGCTGACTGCGCGAGGATTTTCGGCTGACCCGACTGTCTTGGAGAATGTGGCGGTCGACGTTGAGATCGCGATCAAGCAAGCCCTGGAGAGTGCAGATGTTACCCCCGAGCAATTGGTCCGCGTGATGCGCAAAGTCATCGGCGCTTGGGTGTCAAAAAGGTACAGGCGTCGACCCATGATCGTGCCGACAGTTGTCGAAGTTGACGCGTAGCGTCGGGGGTGTATACACCGTAATGAGCGCGGCGCTGGATTCCATCGTTTCGGATTCAGATAGAGAAGTCTCTGCGGTGTTGTTCGACTGGGGTGGCACGCTTGCCGCGTATCTCGGTGAGATTCCTCAGCAAGCGTTGTTCACGGCCGCGCATGATGTTCTGCCTCAACGGTATTGCGAACAATTTGCCGAGTCGATCGCTGTGCGTGTCAAACGTTCTTGGTCTCAGGGCACAACGGTATCCGACACCATCGAGTCTTTGTCTGCGGCGAGTGCCTCTGAGGTAGGACTCGACGTCGAGGACAGCTGTCGGTTCGTTGACCAGTATTTGAAGATATTGGCACAGGACGTACATCACGTTGGAGCCGTGAAGGAGGTCTTGAAGCAGATCAACAACCGCGGTCTTGCCACTGCTATGGTGTGCAACACGCTGTGGCCGGCCAATTGGCATGATCGACTTCTTGAGCGAGATGGTCTTCTGACTTTGTTGCGAGTACGTACTTACTCGAGTTGCACGCATATTCGTAAACCGAACCCTGAGGCATTCAAGTATGCAGCCCGCCAACTAGATGTGGACACGCGATCGTGCATTTTTGTTGGCGATCGCGGTGACGAAGATATTGACGGCGCGGCGTCGGTGGGCATGGCAACCGTTTGGGTGAGAAATCACTACAGTCCGCCACATCTGCGCCGACCCGATCACATCGTCGCATCGATCAGTAATCTTCTGAGTCGGTGACGCTCGAATGATTCAACAGGGTTCAGTTTTCCGAATTGAGATAGCCGAGCGAGTCCATGCCAGCCTCATCGATGCCGGCGTGCCGTTGCAAGCCTTGTACGGATCGTGGGCTTACGGCGATTATCACTTCGACGAATCTTGCTCTCGAACTTTCAGTGATCTGGATTTATTTCTCCCACTGAATGCTGACGCCGAGAGGATTGTCAGGGCTCTTAATGAAGCGCTTGCGGATGTTATTGATATTCGGGTGACGGTGCGCCGCCATAGAGATCTCGATGCAAATTTCAATATCGGCACTGATCGCTGGATTACACTGTCTGGATTTGTCTCGTCGTTTTGCAATATTCGGCAAGGCGCTCTCCCAGGCTGGCGCGACTATCAACAGGCCAAGGCACTATTGATGTTGTTGCGCGAAAGTCGCGAAGTTCGATACGCAGCAGTCGCTGCAGATCTCGGTACTAGTGCCGCGTACAACGCTCTGGAATTGAAGATCGGGACTTCGACACATTGGCGCTCACAGTCGTACCTGTTTGACCTGGCCGCTGGTATAGCTGAGCCTTTTCGAGCGGTGTTCATGCTGCTGGTCCAGCCTGATGCACCCGTTCAAGAAGCCTTGACGCAAATCGAGTCTGGCATCGACGATGTTGCGGCCACGATACCAGCGTCTCTGGTGAGGCATACAAAAATGAAGCTCTCTGCGACCAAGAAGGCAATCTCTTGACAGAGGAGAATGTCCTCTTCGTGACTATAGATTCTTGTCGACTTGACACCGCGCGCGCGGTTGCGACTCCTAATTTTGATCGAATCGGGCCGATGATTGCATGTCACACCACAGCGACTTTTACGCTGCCTGCCCACCTTTCATTTTTCGCTGGCTTTCTGCCAGTCCCGATCCAACCACAACCAGTATTCAGAAACTACGACCGATTGTGGCGCTCCCGCGCCGCACGGTACACCTCAAAGCGTGTGTATCAATGGGTCGAGTCGTCGACTATCATCGAACATTACCGAGCTCAGGGTTACTCGACGATCGGGCTTGGCGGTGTTCAATTTTTCGACACAGCTAACCCCGCAAATATTCTTCCCGCGCTCTTCGATCGATTTGATTACTGCGGCTTGAGGGCGGGGCAGGCGCTTGATGGGGGTGAACACACTTTTACGGCGCATGCCTTGGAATCGGTTGTTGCCGGGCTCGGTGCGCGGACGCCTTCGTTCGTTTTCGCGAACCTAAGCGAGACACATTTCCCGTATCTATCTCCTGGATGTGCCGATGATGCTAGAACCGCGATTGCGCTTGATATTATGCGCCGGGGGGCAGCGGATAAGCGTGTCGTTGGCATAAGCGAACATGAACTCATTGATCGACTTCGGCCAGCTCGCATGCGGCAATGCCAAGCACTGCAGTGGGTTGACTCGGTATTCGGGCGCATTGCCGGAGCGTTGCTTCAACTATCGCTGCCAACTTTGGTCGTGGTTTGTGCTGATCACGGCGACTCCTTCGGAGAGCGAGGGATGATCGGGCATGGTCACCCCGCTCCCGAGGTAATGGAAGTTCCGATGTGGGTGGGACGTATACCGGCGGGAGGGTAGCCTGGAATCGGGTTGTTGTGCCGCCATCGAACTTCGCAGGTAATATCGCGAGATGGGGAACGATAAGATTGGGGATCGGTCGGCAACTTCGCTGAGTCCGAAGTCGGATGGGGAGAGTTGCGACGCCAGACCGCCATCAGCTCTTGCTCCGGAGAACCGGGCATTAAGTTTACATGAATTTTATTTGATATACCCCTTCCGGACCGATCTTAAGCGTCCCGATAAACTGCAGATGTGGCAGAGTTATACGGCCCGACTTGATCATGATGCGAGAATCCGCCAGGAGCATGATTCCTACGCGTTTCTTCCACACGCACGCAGAACACAATACAATAAATACCCTGCAAATCAGCCTCAATCGTTCCATCTATTGGCGAATGGCTACCGTGACGGATCTAACTCGATACGGCTGAGCCTACGGAGGACGGAAAGCAGTAGCAAATATTTCCCGGTAATGGCGACGGTGTACCGCGCCGACAAAACTCCCATCGAGATACACATAGAAGTCGACTGGGTAGATGTCATCCTCTACCCGCCGGGTTTCGGATTCTTAATATATAAGATATGCACGAACGGACTGACCGTAGAAACTGCAGGCGTCGTCCACCGATGCATGAAGAAAGTCCTGTACCGTGAGCGGCTGCGCGTTCTTACCCCGGAATTACATTTACTTGGCGGCGGCAAGGCAGACTGGCCCACTATTCTGGGCGAGCTTTTGTCCGAATTTGAGGTTGATGTTCAATCGGAGTACGCGCAAACCTATGCGTCTAGCTTCCGTGTTGTGAGTCTAGCGCTCGGGCCAGATCTGGCGGACGATGGTCTGGACTACGGGAATATACGTGGGTCGGAGGAAGGCCATTTGATATCGCTGGTGACTGGCGAGGATCTTTCAACTATTTCTCACCCAGGAATCGATCTAGTGGATGCTGCGCGCAATTCTGGGCGGCTGAACTATTGGCGGGACTGGTCGGGTGTATTTTTGTGGGACGATGTGGCCTTTATGGGTGCTGAGACTGAGTTCACCGGTAAGCATCTTGTTCGAAATGTCGAGCTGCTCTACACACATCTGTTCGTATATGCCTTGTTTCAATATTTGCGATTGAACGAAATTGCCGTCAACTTGTCGGAATTAAGTGTTGAGGCGAGAATGAGGCCTGGCGATCTTCTCAAGAAACTTGAAGATCTTAATGGTGATCTTCGGCACTTCCGGAGCAACTATATGTTCGGCGAAGTCAGCAGACAGCCTGTGATGGCTGCACTCTTTCAGCATCTGATAGCACATTTCGCGACGAGCGGGCTCTACGTTCAAATTGAACACGACATTGAGCGCATGTACCTTGAGGAACGTGCCCGGGCTCAGGAAAGAATCGCAGCCTATGCGGGTTTCGCAACTTTCTTCGCATTGCCGGTGGGTGCGTTACTGGCAGTGTTCAGCGATACGATTTCCGGCTGGATCACCGGACCCTGGAGAGCGGCCGCAACGGTGGCTGTAATGGTGCTTGCAGTTGTCGGCTGGCGTCGAGCGTTTTATCGTCTGCGGCCCCGAAGCGGGTGACCTCCGAAAAAGGTCAACGGCGTGTATGCCGGTAATTAGTTGTTGGAAGAAAGCGGGTGGGAGAGACCTACCGGCGTCAGCCGATGATCGTGCCGACGGTGCTCAAGGTCTGAAGTCTCGGCTGCGGCACGCCGGGGGCCACGGTTCTCAGGGCTTCTCCGCGTACGCCGCCCGTTCAGATCGGATGCGGTGCGAGTGTGGCCGGTGGGTCTGATGTAGTGCCGCACATAGTATTCCGGCCCAGCCTGTTCGGCCAGCCGCCAGCCGTACTCTGCGATGAAGCTGGCGACCTCATCAGGGTCGAGTCCGAATTACCACACCTGCCTCCGTTGGCGGAAGCGTCGGTAGTGCAAACGCCGCTCCGTACATATTGTCGCCGTCGATGAAGTCCCGCCTGACGTAGGTGAACACCAACCGGCTGCCGGATGCGGTTCCGCTGAGTGCTGTGAGCGTCGCACGGACCGTACCCTCGGAGAGGTACTGCGTCCCACCCTCCCAGATAAAAGGCGTGACCCGGCGCGGTACCCGTGCCGCGGTGAGCGTCCCGATCAGGTCCGGCGCTCGAAATCCAACGGCACCAAGCGGACCGGATCGGGCACTGCGCCGATTGTGTGTCGTACGGCCGCCGATTTTGGTCCGATGTTCACGGGCAGATCGACCTCGAAGGCGGGTATGCCGGATCGCCGCGCCAGCCGGTAGGCCGTGGTGTCCATCCCCGCCCCCAGAACGACGACGGCGTCCACGCCATCGAGCGCTTCATAGAGTTTGTCGGCGATATGGCGCTTGCGGCAGGCGATCAGCGCCCATGACCGCGGGGCCGCGCGCTCACCGGCGGCGAGCGTCGCCCCGTGCGGTGCCGACCACCGCACGTGCACGATCACGCGTTGTGTGGCCGGCAGGAACGCCACGGCCAGATCGTCGTCCATCAATCGGCCGCCCGGCGGTTCGTACTGCTCGATGGCCACTTGCACCATTGGGCCGAAGGAGTTTTGGCGGCCGGGTTGCGGCCCATCAGGATCTGGCGGCCCGCTCGGTCGCATGGTCCTCGATCGCCTTGCCGATCGCGTGCGCGGCCCGCTCCATGAACATGGTTCCGCTGCCGCGCACCCAGTTGCAGGAGGCCGCCGGACCGGCGAGCTGCCCGGTGAAGTGCGGCATGACGTACTGCGCGAACAGTTCGTAACTGTGCAGCTTGGCCGCGGGCCGGGCCCAGTTGTGGTCCAGCAGCAGGAACGCGCCGAACCCGCCGTTGCTGGCCTCGACGAGTTCTTCGATCTTGGCGATCGCATCCTCGGGGGTGCCGATCACGGCGAATCCGGACTGGTTGTTATTGGCCAGAATTTCCTCGACGGTGTCGCCCTGCACCGGTCCGCCGGGCAGCAGATGGCTGAAGTACTGCGAGAACTCGACGATTCCGTATTCGACATCGCGCTCGGCCTGTTCGCGGGTCTCGGCGATGTGCATCGGGCCGACGAGGCGCCAGGTGGACCGGTCGGCGGTGTGTCCGTGTTCGGTCGCGACCTCTTCCCAGGTCGAGAAGTGTTGGGCGAGTAAGTCCATGCCCTGCCGCGCGGTGGCTGCGATGGACAGCAGGCCGATGCCGTGCCGGCCCGCACCGCGCGGGCCGGTCGGGGAGAACGACGCGGCCACCGCGACGTCGAAGCACGGGTCGCTGTAGGGCGCCAGCTGCAGCCGCGCGTCCTGCAGGGTGAAGCCGTCGGTGTGCATGGTGACCGTCTCACCGCGCAGCAGGCGCATGATCGCGTCCAGGCATTGCTCCATCCGCGGGCGTTGGTCATCGGCGGGGATCCCGAGCATGTGTGCGTCGGACGTCAGCTGGCCGGGTCCGCAGCCGAGCATCACGCGACCGCGGGTCAGGTGGTCGAGCAGCACCATCCGGTCGGCCAGCATCAACGGGTTGTGATACGGCAGGGAATTCACGCCGGTACCCAGCTTGATGTGCTTGGTGCGTTCGGCCGCCACGGCGATCACCACTTCCGGGGAGGCGATGATCTCGAAGCCGGCCGAATGATGTTCGCCGATCCAGGCCTCGTGGAAGCCGAGCCGGTCCATCGCGACGATCAGGTCGAGGTCGCGCTCGATGGCCAGCGTCGGGTTCTGCCCGATGGGATGGAACGGTGCCAAGAAGTTTCCGAAGCGCATCGCCTCAGTCTGCGGCCGGACCTCATCGGGGGGAGTGGATTCGGGAATCAGCGCTTGTTGACGTATCCCGCGTCGACGGGCAGTGCGACCCCGGTGACATAGCGCCCGGCGTCGGACACCAGGTAGAACACCGCGTTGGCGATGTCCTCGGGTTCCAGTGTCTGCACCGGCAACGCGTTGCTCATGTCCGGTCCGCCCTGGGATGCCTGCGCAATCCCCTCCAGCCAGGAGCGGGTGAAATCGTTGTCGATCATCGGGGTGTTTACCCCGGCGGGATGGATCGAGTTCACCCGGATATTGAACTGGGCCAACAGGTTCGCGTAGGTCCGCATCAGGCCGACGATGCCGTGTTTGGCCGCCGCGTACCCCACCGATCCGGCGATCGGGGTGCCCACGCCCACCAGGCCCATGACCGAGCTGGTCAGCACCATCGCGCCGCCGTTGCCGAACTTGATCATCGGCTTCATCGTCACGTCGACGGTGTGGTAGACGCCGGTCAGGTTGACGTCGATGACGTCCTGCCACGCCCCGGCGTCGGCCATCGGCGCGATGCCGGCGTTCGCGATCACGATGTCGAGTCGGTCACCCAGCGCCTCGGTGCCGGCACGCAATGCGGACTTGAGTGAATCACGCTCGCGCACATCGGCTTCCGTCGCAAAGATCCGGGCGCCCGCTTCTTCCACCAGTTCGGCCGTGGCCGCCAGGTCGTCGGGGGTGGCCATCGGGTACGGCACCGAAGCGATCTGATCGCACAGGTCCACCGCGATGATGTCGGCGCCCTCCGAGGCGAGTTTCACGGCGTGGGCGCGGCCCTGACCGCGCGCCGCACCGGTGATGAATGCCGTCTTGCCGGTCAGTGCACCCATCTCAGGCGCGCAGTTGTCCCTTGGCGGGATCACCGGCCACGATCGGTGTCAGCATCTTGATGTCGGGTGCACCGTCGAGGTGTTCACCGACCGCGCCGAACAGCTTGCCGATGGCCGGTGCGGTGCTGTGGGTCTTGAGCGCGTCCGCGTCGGCCCACTGCTCGACGAACACGAAGGTATTGCCGGCTTCGTGCAGGGAGTACAGCTGGCAGCCGGGTTCGCCGTGCACTTCGTCGATGGCGGCCGTGCACGCATCGCGAACGGTGTCGACGGATTCGGGCTTGGCGGTCATGGTGGCGACGACGACAACAGGCATGCGCTCTCCTCGGTGGGATGTTCGTGTGACGCCACTCACCCTATATTTCTGCCGCGAGCGCTCACTCGGGTACGGGGTCTGCGGTGGATCCTGTACCTGGGTGAGCGGTCGACGACGGCAGCAATCCGGTGTGGGTACCGCCGCTCACGCCGGTCACCGGAACGGCTCGAGTAACAATTCGGCCACAGCCTGCGCCGATGGGCCAGTTCAGCCGGGGTGTGGCTGGTGTGGCGGATGGTGCAGTTGGGGTTGATGCGATTAGGCTTGCTGGCATGCCTCCGAAGACCGCGACGCGATCCGGCGCTGCCAGAACCAGCAGGTCACGAGCTGGTTCACGGCAGCCGGCCCGCAAGCCGGCCAAAAAGCCGAGCAGCCCCGCCGCCCGCCGGAACAGTCCCTCGATGGTGGCCTCCGCCGGCGCCGGGGTGGGCCGCGCGGCGCGGGCCACCTGGCTGATGGTCGCCCGCGGCGTCGGCGGCACTGCCCGGTCGGTCGGCCGGGCCCATGACATCGATCCCGGACACCGTCGCGATGGGATCGCCCTGGCGCTGTTGGGCGTCGCGGTGGTCATTGCCGCCAGTTCGTGGTTCGACGCCGCGCGTCCGGTGGGCGCCTGGATCGACGAAACGCTGCGCACCCTGTTGGGCGGTGCGGTGGTGCTGCTGCCGATCGCCCTGGTGGCCGTGGCCGTGACGCTGATGCGGACGGCGCCCAACCCAGAGGCGCGACCCCGGCTGATCCTCGGCGCCGCCATGATCACTCTCCCGGCGTTGGGGCTGTGGCATCTGTGGTCCGGCTCGCCGGATACCCCCGCCGGCCGCCGGCTCGCCGGTGGCTTCACCGGTTACGTCCTGGGTGGACCGCTGGCCGACGGGCTCAGCGCCTGGATCGCGGTGCCGCTGTTGTTCATCGGTGTGCTGTTCGGGGTGCTGCTGATGACCGGGACCACCATCCGCGAGGTACCCGAGACCCTGACCGCGATGTTCGGCACCCGGATGTTCGGGCGCGACGACTATGACGACGATTACGACGACGACGAACGCGGCGAGTACGACGCGGATCCCGGTACCGCACCGGGCCATGACGATGACTTCTCGGACGGCTACTACGACGGTCAATACGGTGAGACCGCCGATGCCGACGGCCAGCCGGCCTGGCCGGGCGGCAGCCCGTACGAGAACTATCCACTCGCCGAGAACCTCACCGATACGCCGACCATCCCCGAGCCTGCGGCCAGACCGGCGCGCAAGCCGCGCAAGGTGCCCGGAAAGCCCAAGACGGACACCAAGGTTCTGGATCGGGTGGTCGACGGTCCGTACGTCCTGCCGTCGTTGGATCTGCTGGTCGCCGGCGACCCGCCCAAGCGCCGCAGCCCCGCCAACGAGCAGATGGCCGATGCCATTTCCTCGGTGCTGCAACAATTCAAGGTGGACGCCGCGGTCACCGGCTGCACCCGCGGGCCGACCGTCACGCGCTACGAGGTCGAGCTCGGCCCCGGCGTCAAGGTCGAGAAGATCACTGCGCTGCAACGCAATATCGCCTACGCGGCGGCCACCGAGAGCGTGCGCATGCTCGCGCCGATCCCGGGGAAGTCCGCGGTCGGTATCGAGGTGCCCAACACCGATCGCGAGATGGTCCGGCTGGCCGACGTGCTCACCGCGCCGGAGACCCGAAAGGATCACCACCCGTTGGTGATCGGGCTGGGCAAGGACATCGAGGGCGACTTCATCTCGGCCAATCTGGCCAAGATGCCGCACCTGTTGGTGGCCGGCTCGACCGGCTCCGGCAAGTCCAGCTTCGTGAACTCGATGCTGGTGTCGCTGCTGGCGCGGGCCACCCCCGAGGAGGTCAGGATGATCCTGATCGACCCGAAGATGGTGGAACTGACGCCGTACGAGGGCATCCCGCACCTGATCACCCCGATCATCACCCAGCCCAAGAAGGCGGCCGCCGCGCTGGCCTGGCTGGTCGAGGAGATGGAACAGCGCTACCAGGACATGCAGGCGTCCCGGGTCCGGCACATCGACGTGTTCAACGAGAAGGTGCGCTCCGGGGACATCACGGCGCCGCTGGGCAGCAATCGGGAGTACAAGCCGTATCCCTACATCCTGGCCATCGTCGACGAGCTTGCCGACCTGATGATGACCGCGCCGCGCGACGTCGAGGACGCCATCGTGCGGATCACCCAGAAAGCCCGGGCCGCCGGCATTCATCTGGTGCTGGCCACCCAGCGCCCGTCGGTCGACGTCGTCACCGGCCTGATCAAGACCAACGTGCCGTCCCGGCTGGCGTTCGCCACGTCGTCGCTGACCGACAGCCGCGTCATCCTCGATCAGCCCGGCGCCGAGAAGCTCATCGGGATGGGCGACGGGCTGTTCCTGCCGATGGGCGCGTCCAAGCCGCTGCGGCTGCAGGGCGCGTTCATTACCGACGAGGAGATCCACGCCATCGTCGAAGCCTGCAAGGACCAGGCCGATCCGGAGTACACCGACGGGGTCACCACGGCCAAGCCCACCGGCGAGCGCACCGACGTCGACCCCGACATCGGCGACGACATGGACGTCTTCCTGCAGGCGGTCGAACTGGTGGTGTCGAGCCAGTTCGGGTCGACCTCGATGCTGCAGCGCAAACTGCGCGTCGGGTTCGCCAAGGCCGGCCGCCTGATGGATCTGATGGAGACCCGCAACATCGTCGGGCCGTCCGAGGGCTCCAAGGCGCGCGAGGTCCTGGTCAAGCCCGACGAGCTGGCCGCGACGCTGACCCTGATCCGCGGCGGTTCGGACGCGGCGGGCGGCTCGGGGGATACCGACGACGAACCGGACTTCTGACGTCAGATCCCGGCGTTCCCGCCGCCGCCGCCCAGCTCGATCTCGAACGGGATGAGGGGTTCGGGCCACCTCGGTTCCAACAGCGGTCCGGTGCACGTCGCGGCCTGCCCGGACGGGTCGTCGGGGCAGCCGCTCGGGCAGTCGGCGGTGACCTGCGGGCCGAAGCGGCACTGCGGCGTGGCCCCGGCCGGTGCGGCGACGATGACACCGGCGCCGACCAGCGCCGAGAGCATGACGATCGCGCATGCCATGCCGTCGACCCTACGACTACAGGACCAGCAGCATCCTGGTGTTGCCGAGGATGTTCGGCTTCACGTACGACAGGTCGAGGAACTCGGCCAAACCGATGTCGTAGGACCGGCACATCTCCTCGTACACCTCGGCGGTGACGGGGGTGCCCTCGATCTCGGTGAAGCCGTGGCTGCCGAAGAACTCGGTCTCGAAGGTCAGCACGAACAGCCGCTGCAGCTGCAGGTCGCGGGCCACCTCGATGAGCCGTTCGACGACGGCGTGGCCGATGCCGCGGCCCTTGACCACCGGATCCACCGCGACGGTGCGCACCTCGCCCAGATCGGACCAGAGCACGTGCAGCACACCGCACCCGACGACGTCGCCGTCCAGTTCGGCCACCCACGTCTCCTGCACCGCTTCGTACAGCGTGACGAGGTTCTTCTCCAGCAGGATCTTGCCGGCGTAGGTGTCGACGAGGCGCTTGATCGCGGGCACGTCCGTGGTCCGGGCACGTCGTACCGTCGGCTCCTGGGCACCCGCGTTCACGGGAGCACAGTATCGGTTGCAGGCGCCGGACACCGCCTGGCTTATCCTGTCCCGGTGTCGGGGCAGGATATTCATCAACCAGCAGCCCCCCATCCACCCGTGCTGAATATCGCCAATCTGCTCACCGGGTTGCGCATGTTGCTGGTCCCGGTGTTCGTGGTGGCGCTCTTCACCGAGGGCGGGCACGACGACGTAGCCCGCATCGTCGCCTTCGGTATCTTCGCCGTCGCGGTCCTCACCGACCGGGTCGACGGCCAGTTGGCCCGCCGTCGCGGCGAGGTGACCGAGTTCGGCAAGCTGGCCGACCCGATCGCCGATAAGGCGCTGGTGGGCGCGGCCCTGATCGGGTTGTCGATCCTCGGTGATCTGCCGTGGTGGGTGACGGTGCTGATCCTGGTCCGTGAGGTCGGCGTGACGGTACTGCGGTTCGCGGTGCTGCGCCGCGGGGTCATCCCGGCCAGCCGCGGCGGCAAGCTCAAGACCCTGGTCCAGGCCGTGGCGATCGGGCTGTTCATCCTGCCGCTGGCGGGCGCCTGGCACACGGTGGCCTGGGTGATCATGTGGATGGCCATCGCGCTGACCGTGCTGACCGGGATTGATTACGTGGTGTCGGCGATCCGGAACGCCCGTCCGGCCGAGTGAACCGCGGGGTTCGGCGAGCGGTGAGGTTCCGCGAGCATGAGGCCCCGCGACAAGTGAACCGCGGGGAACTGGGAACCTTCCGGCCATCCGGTGACGTTGACACTCAACATGAGCTTTCGCGACATTCGTAAGGAGAACCGATGACGGTACTGATGCGCGAGGTGATCGGTGACGTCCTGCGTCGCGCCCGCATCGACCAGGGCCGCACGCTGCGCGAAGTATCCGATTCGGCGCGCGTGAGCCTGGGTTACCTCTCCGAGGTCGAGCGTGGCCGCAAGGAGCCGTCCAGCGAGCTGCTCGGCTCGATCTGCGGAGCCCTGGACATTCCGTTGTCCCGGGTGCTGATCGACGCCGGTGGCCGGCTGGCCCGGGCCGAGCAGCCGGTCAGCCAGATGCAACCCGCCGGCACCACCAACATCGACTTGAGCACCAAGGTCGTCATTCCGCCGGTCACCGCGATGGCGGTGGCCTAGGGAAATCTCGGTCTCCGGCCCGGACCGGGTGTACATCCGGGGGCGGCCCGATAAGTTGGGCGGCGGCATGTGCCACGCACGGACACGCCCGAGACATCAACAGGGACTTCAACGACGTAAGGCGGAATCAACTTATGGCCAACCCGTTCGTCAAGGCATGGCGCTACCTGATGGCGCTGTTCAACTCCAAGATCGACGAGAACGCCGACCCGAAGATCCAGATCCAGCAGGCCATCGAGGACGCGCAGCGTCAGCACCAGGCGCTCAGCCAGCAGGCCGCGCAGGTCATCGGTAACCAGCGTCAGCTCGAGATGCGGTTGAACCGTCAGCTCGCCGACATCGAGAAGCTGCAGGCCAATGTGCGCCAGGCACTCACGCTGGCCGACCAGGCCACCGGCGCCGGCGATGCCGCCAAGGCCACTGAGTACAACAACGCCGCCGAGGCGTTCGCCGCCCAGCTGGTCACGGCCGAACAGAGCGTCGAGGATCTCAAGACGCTGCACGACCAGGCACTGCAGGCCGCCGAACAGGCCAAGAAGGCCGTCGAGCAGAACGCCATGATGCTGCAGCAGAAGATCGCCGAGCGCACGAAGCTGCTGTCCCAGCTCGAGCAGGCGAAGATGCAGGAGCAAGTCAGCGCCTCGCTGCGGTCCATGAGTGAGATCGCCGCACCGGGGAACACCCCGAGCCTGGAAGAGATCCGCGACAAGATCGAGCGCCGCTACGCCAATGCGATGGGCTCGGCCGAGCTGGCGCAGAACTCGGTGCAGGGCCGCATGCTCGAGGTCCAGCAGGCCAGCGTGCAGATGGCCGGGCACGACCGCCTCGAGCAGATCCGGGCCTCGATGCGCGGAGACGCGCTGCCCGCCGGCGGCGCCACTCCGGCTGTTGCGGCTCCGGAGGCCACCCGCGCGCCCGAAGAGCCGCTGAGCCAGTAGACAGGGTCAGAGGTCCGAGGAGTTCCATGTCAGCAGTCAGGTCCGCGGCCCGCGCCGCCCGGCGAGGTGCGCTGCAACGCGGCGTCGACGCGGCCAGTGCCGCGGTCGATGTGGTGGCCAGCCGCCTGGCCGCCGCGGCCGACCCGCGGGCCCGGCTGCTGCGCAAACGGAAGTGGGCGCTGCGACTGGCCGGCTTCTTCGGCTTCGCGACGGCCTTCTGGGTACTGGTGACCGGCCTGCTGGCCACCTGGAACACCCCGGTGTGGGCGCTGTTGATCACCGGACTCATCGGTGCGGGCGCGGCCTTCCCGGCGGCGCTGCTGTTCATGCGTTACCGCTGGCTGCGGGCAGAGCCGCTGCCGCGCGAGCGGGTGACCAGCGGCCGCCGGCTCCCGCCTCCCGGTTCGGCCGCGCGGCCGGCGATGTCCGCGCTGGGCGCCTCGGAGCGCGGACTGGTGTCGTTGATCGGCGTGATCGAGCACGGCGCGCTGCTCCCGGCCGACGAGGTCGGCGAAGTCAGCTCGGCGGCGCACCGGTCGGCAGCGGCAATGGCCGCCACCGCCGACGAAGTGGTGTCCATGGAACGTGCGGCGGGCGTCTCGCCGCAGGCGCGCGCGCATCTAGCGCCCACCATCAACGCATTCACCGCGCAGCTCTCGGCCGGTGTCCGGCAGTACAACGAAATGGTCACTGCCGCAGCGCATCTGGTTTCGGCCGCCAATGGTACCGGGGGAGCGCCGGTGCCGCTGCCGCAGCACCACTACCGGAGCGAGCTGACCTCGGCCACCGATCGGTTGCTGGGCTGGGCGCAGGCCTTCGACGAGCTGGGCCCGCCGATCCGGATCTGACAGCTCACCCGGACAGTCGGTAGACGCGCTCGGCGTTGGCGGCGAAGAGCTTGTCGCGGGCGTCGTCGTCGAGACCGGCGGTGATGTCCGCGTACGCGGTGTACAACTGGTCGAAGCTGCCGTGCAGGCCGTCGACCGGAAAGTTGCTGGCGAACAGGCAGCGGTCGACGCCGAACGCCTCGATCGCGTACTCCACCCACGGCGCCAGCACATCGGCCGCCATCGAGTGCAGGGGCATGGCCAGGCCGGAGAGCTTGCACAGCACGTTCTCCCCGACGCCGGCGAGCGCGTCGATACCGAGACGCCAGAGTTCCCGTTCATCGGCACCGTCGTTGCGCGGCCAGCCGGCGTGTTCGACGACCACAACCAGGTCGCGGTGTCCTTCGAGGCCGGCGGCGGCGTCGACCAGCTGATCGGGGTGCGCCATCAGTTCGAACACCAGCCCGCGGTCCTGCAGCGCGCGCAAGACGTCGGGGGCGGGCAGATCGGCCTCGGCGGCGCCCATCGGCCGGACGCCGCGGAAGCGGGCGGCCGTGCACTGGCGGTCGATGGCCGCGATCACATCCGCTGTCGATCCCGGTGGCAGCCCGCCGATGATGGCATCGGGATGTCCGTCGACCGCGGCCCGCTCATCGAGTTCGAGGGTCTCCTCGACGGAGTGCCGGCCCGTCGCGGCGGCCACATTGACCAGTTTCTCGACCTTCCAGCCGGCGGCCTCCGATTGGTAGGTGGGGACGTCGAACCGGCGGGACATGCCCGTCACGTCTCCCATGTTCAGGCCCGCCTGGCCGCGGGACAGGTAGGGATACCAGTCGGTGCGGGCGGGATCCCACAGGTGCACGTGGGCATCCACCACCCGCGAGGGCCGGGCCGCGCTGGTCGACGTCATTGCGGTGCAATCATTTCCGTGAGCACCTCGTCGAACCAGGTCGGTAGGGCCGGTCCGCCGAAGGTGATGCTGCCGATGGGGTGGGGGTGGGAGCGCAGCCCGAACCACCCGGAACCGGCCACCAGTTCGGCACCGGCCAGGTCGGCGGCCGCGGGGCTGCACACCAGGTGGGCAACGAGTTCTGTTGGCAAACAGTCTGTTTCCGCACTGACGGCGAACGGGGTGACCAGATCACCGGTCGCCCGGCGGCCGGCCCGGGCCAGCTGCGCCGCGGCCTGCGCGCGGCTGCGCCCACCGGCGGACCCGGCCGCGGTCACCGTCACCAGGCGTAGCGCCCGGTCCGCGGACCGGGCGAGGTCGGCGACGGCCCGGGTCCAGGTGGCGTCGGCATGGATCTTCTCGGCGAGTCCGTCGTGTTCGGCCAGAATGCGCTCCCACTCCGTGCCCGCCGCGCCGGAGGCCGCCGGACCCGTCAGGGCGATCACCACCGCATCGGGTGTATCCAGGGCGGCCAGCTCGGCGGGGGAGGCGACGACGTGCACGGTGACCCCGCGGGCCGCCAGGGCCGAGCCGAGCGCGGCGGAGAAATCCGCGCGGTCGGTCGCGATGGCGCAGCGCCGGATCACCGGGTCCGGCAGGGCCGCATCAGGTTTCGCGTCGAAGCGAGCGCCGAACCGGGCGTTGCTCCCGCCGCCGGTCGCCTGCCGGGCCTCGGCGCCGCTCAGCGCGATGGTGGTGGCGGCCTCCAGGACGTGAGCCGGTGAGGCGACGTCGTCACCGCGGATCACCTCGAGCAGCCGGGGCTCGTCGACGACGGCGACCTCCGACCCGCCGGCGAAGATTACCCGCCCGCGGCACGCCGCGAACGAGCTGCCGACCAGGTGGGCGCCGAGCGGACCGAGGTCCTCGGGGGCGGGCATCGCGTCCAGGGACAGCCCGCCGGTCGCCGATCCGGCCGGACCTTGTGTGCGCACCGGTGCGCGGCCCAGCGCCGCCGTCACCATGCGGGTGGCGGCGATGGGGGAGATGGCGTTGACCACCACGCCGGGCGGCGCATGCCGGCCCAGTTGCCATGTCAGTGCCGCCACCGCACGTTTCGCGCAGCCGTAGGCGCCGGCGTCGGCGGAGCGCCATCCCGATCCCGACGTGACGCCGAGGATATGGCCGTGACCGGCCGCGGCCATCAGCGGCAGGGCCGCGGTGAGCACGTTCAGGTAGCCGTCGAGGTGTACGGACAGAATGTCGCGCCAGTCGTCGTCCGAGCCCTTCCCGAAACTGGTGGGCCGCGTGATGCCGGCGACGTTGACCACGGCGTCGAGTCCGCCGAATTCGTCGACGAGTTCGGTGAACAGTTGGCGCACGCCGGCGCCGTCGGTGACCGACGCCCCGGATGCGCGCGCCCGACCGCCGGCCGCCACGATCCGGCCGGCGGTGGTCTGCTCGGGCTCGGGCAGCCGCTCGGACCCGTCGACCGAGACCAGTGGGTCGACCGTCACGACGAAAGTTCCGGTCCGGCCGAGTGATTCGGCGATCGCGGCACCGATGCCGCCGCCACCACCGGTGACCACAGCGACCCGCTGCCGGTCGTTCATTGCAGGGTTAGCCCTTCGAATTCGCCTGAGGCGAGCCATTTTTCGAGCAGATCTCGGTAACCGAAGTAGTCGCCGAAACCGCGACCGTAGTTAGTGTCGCGGGCGCGGGTGGCGCCGGGGTCGCCCTCGTTGTTGAGCCTCGACGGTGTACAGGCGGACATGACGGCACTGGGGTCGACGTACGTGTCGACGATCTGCTGGATCCAGTCGGCCTCCGCACCGGCGTCGACATCGAATACCCGGACGCCCTTGTCCTCGAGCGCCCCGATGGTGCCGGCTACGAATTCGGCTCCCAGCACCGCGATCTGGGTGTAGTTCACCGTCACCACGGACTGCTGGCCCGGCGCGGGCATCACGAACATGTTCGGGAAGCCGCTGCTGGTCATGCCGAAGAGGCTGGCCGCACCGTCGGCCCATTTCTGGGCCAGTGTGACGCCGCCGCGGCCCACGATCTCATGGCCCGCGCGGCGCTGCAGCGGGGTGACCTCGGCCTCGAAGCCGGTGCCGTAGACGATGCAGTCGACCTCGTACTGCGTGCCCCCGACGACTGGTCCCGCGGTGGTGATCCGATCGATGCCGGCCGGGCAGTCGACCAGCGTCACGTTGGGCGAGTTGAACGCGCCGTAGTACTCGTCGTGGAAGCAGGGTCGCTTGCACAGGTACCGGTAGTAGGGCTTGAGGATCGCCGCGACCGCGGGGTCGCTCACGAGTTCGTCGATGCGGCGGCGGTGTTCCTCCATGATCGCGTAGTCGAGTTCCTCGGCGCCCCGGATGAACTCCGCTACGGCCATGGCCTGGCCGTCCTTGTTTCGCCGCGGCGGGTTCTGCACCGCGGCATAGTGGTGTGTCCAGCCGTCGTCCGTCAGATCGGTGTCGACCTGCTTGCCGAGCATGATGGCCTGGAAATTGTCCATCCGGGCCTTCTGCCAGCCGGGTTGCAGGCTCGCACCGAAGTCGGGTTCGGTCCGGCAGTTGCCACGCACGCCGATGGCCGACGGGGTGCGCTGGAACACGTAGACGTGCTTGGCGTAACGGGCCAGCGGCGGTAGGCACTGCAGGCCGCTGGCACCCGTCCCGATCAGGGCGACCACCGTGTCACCGAGTTTTGTCATTGGTTTGCCGGGGCCGCCGCCGGTGTGGGCGTAGTCCCAGCGCGCGGTGTGGAACGCCCGGCCCGCGAAGTCGTCCATCCCCGGAATCGCGGGCAGTTTGAGCAGATTGAGGATTCCGACCGCCAGGATGTAATACCGGCAGGAGAGCTGATCGCCCCGGTCGGTGTGCACGGTCCAGCGGCCGGCGTCCTCGTCCCACACGGCGCGGGTGACCCCGGTGTGGAACAGCGCGTCGGACACCAGGTCGAACCGGTCGGCGATGGCCTGCAGATGCAGGCGGATCTCCTCGCCGGACGCGTACCGTTCGGTGGGCAGGTAGTCGAGCTCTTCGAGCAGCGGCAGGTACTGGTAGGACTCGATGTCGCACATCACGCCCGGATACCGGTTCCAGTACCACGTTCCGCCGACGCCGCCGGCATGGTCGACGATCCGGATCCGCTGGACGCCTGCCCGGCGCAGCTGCGCGCAGGCCAGCAGACCGGCGATGCCGCCACCGAGGATCACCACATCGGGATCGTCGATGACCGGCGGGCGTTCGGTGTACGGGGTGAACGGATCGGTGAGGTAGTCGGCGACCTTCCGGTCGTGGGCCATGTCGCGCAGCGCGGTCCGGTCGGCGACGAGCCGCCGATCGCGCTCGGCACGATATTTGGCGTGTACGACATCGGGGTCAAAGGCCCTCTGGGTGCTCAAGGTCCTCCGTTCGGGGCGTTCGGCGGGCAGCTCTGCCAGTGTTACAAGTTCCGGCCGAAATGTCACGGTCTTGTCCGCATCCGCCCGTGAGATAAATAGCTATTATTGCTAAGATACCGGGCCATCGGCAGGTGCTCAGTGTCGAGCCGGAGGGATCGCCGCGTTGGTCGGTCGCGCGCGCCCGGACGACTTGTCTCCGCACGCCGCCCAGCGTGTCCCGGCGCATCGCCAGCGGCTGGAATGGCCTGTTGCTGTTGCAGTCTGGGACGGTGGCACCTGCATCCTGCCGGAGCGATGCGCAACTATCTTTTGGTTGTGCTGATAGAAAATTTGCGGGCATGTCCGATTCGGATGGCAGCGCGGTGCGGACCACGGTCCCACGTCAGGGTCATTCGCAATCGGGCGCAGCAGTCCTATCCGGCGTGAACACCGGCACGAAAACCGCCTCTTGGCCGGATGTCTGCGGTTCGAACCGAACGGTGACCGGCATGCCGACGGCCACCGAATCGGGATCGCAATCGACGATGTTGGCCGCCAGTCTCAGATCGGCCTGCTCGGCCAGTTCCACGATGGCGATGACGTACGGGGGCGGAACCGCAGGATTGAACGGGTGCCCGTTGACGGTGAAGGTGAACACCGTTCCGGCGCCGGACACCGGGCGGGGGATCAGTGCGGTATCGCAGGCGGGACAGCGTGATTCGGGCGGCAGCACCCACCGGGCGCAGGACTGGCAATAGGGGATGTGTAACTGCCCGTCGGCGCCGCCGGTCCAGAACGCGCGGTTGCGCTCGGTGATCTCGGGCAGCATCCGCGCCGGAGCGCCGGGTTCGTCCACCATGGTGGTCATCCTCTCGGTACCGGGCAGCTAGTCTGGCTTTCTTTACAATAATTGCCAGGCGCCACGGTACGGGGGCCCGGTCGAAATGGAGTCGGGTGTGTCGTACTTCGAGAAGGACGCGATCCTGAGTGGGATCGGCATTTCGCACATCGGCCGGCGAACCGGGATTCCCGGGCCCGAGCTGACCCTGGACGCCACCCGGGCGGCGATCGCCGACGCCGGTCTCGAGCCGTCCGACATCGACGGCATCGCGACCCTCGGGGACACCCCGCGCCAGCAGGTGATCGAAGCGCTGGGCCTGCAGGCCACGGATCGCAGCACCGGGTTCGACACCGCGGGCATCGTCAGCCCGTTGACCTCGGCCATTCTCGCGGTCGCCGAGGGACGTTCGCGTCACGTCCTGGTGTACCGCACCGTCGCGATGCTCGGTGGCTCGATGATCGACTCGTCGGCCAACCTGCCGCCGGAACCCAATGCGCTGACCACGCCGCCCCTCGAGCCCCGCTCCCACGGCATCGGCGCCAACGACGACGTCGGCGAACTGATGGCCGCGCACGCCTACTCGGCATCCAACTGGGTGGCGATGCACTGCCGCCGGCACATGGAGCTCTACGGCACCACGAAGGAACAACTGGGCTGGCTGGCCATCAATAGCCGCGCGAACGCGGCCCTCAATCCCCTTGCCGCATACCGCGATCCGTTGACCATGGCGGACTATCTGGCTGCCCGGCCGATCTCTTCGCCGCTGGGGCTCAACGACTGCGACGTGCCGGTGGACGGCTCGATCGCCGTCGTGGTGTCCCACCGCGACCATGCGCCGGACTGTCCGACGGCACCGGTCGGCATCGAGGCGGTCGGCGGGGCCTACGGGACGGGCGGCTGGTTCCATCGGCCCGACTTCCCGAAGATGGCGTCCACGGAGGCGGCCGCGCAGATGTGGTCGCGCACCGATCTGACGCCCGGCGACGTGGATGTCGCCGAACTCTACGACGGGTTCACCTTCCTGACCATCGCCTGGCTGGAAGCCCTCGGGGTGTGCGGGCCGGGTGAGGGCGGCCCGTTCGTGGAGGGGGCGGCGCGCATCGCGCGGGACGGCGAGCTGCCGCTGAACACCTACGGCGGCCAGCTATCGGCGGGCCGCATGCACGGGTACTGGACCTTGCACGAAGCATGCCTGCAGTTGCGGGGTGAAGCGGGTGACCGTCAGCTCGCGCGGCAGCCGCGGACCGCGCTGGTGGCCGCCGGCGGCGGCCCGATCGCGGGCTGCCTGCTGCTCACTCGGTGAGGGATAGTGCGGCACTCAGATCGTCGACGATCTGGACCAGGTCCGCGTCGCCCAGCGCCGTGACCGCGGGCCCCACCGTCCCCGCCAGGTAGGCCAGCGCTTCGCCGGTGCGGCCGTCGTCCACCATCGGGCGCAGGGTCTCCACCAGATCCGCCTCGTGGTCGGCGCCGTGATCTCCCAGCATGGTGAAAAGCACGTCGACCAGCTCCCAATCCCGGTACAGCGCAAAGGATTTCTCGGATATGCCGAACCCCTGGACGGGTTCTCCGTGCATGGTCCCGACGAAGTGGAACGGCCCCTCCATGTACTCCACGGGCAGCGCGTGCGCCGGCACGGGCACCAGCGGCGTGCCGGCGAGTTCGAGGCCCAGGGCCTTCGACCGGAAGACATGCCGGTCTGGGAGGTAGCGCGTGGTCACCGGCGGCTTGATGAGCTGGCGCACCGTCTCCGGCCAGCGCACGTAGTTCTCGGTGGTGACCTCGATGTCCTCCACGCACACCGGCTCCCGGCCATCGGCGTAGGCGACCGTCGCGCCGGTGAAGCCGCGTTGCGCGTTGCGGTGCCGCCGGTCGAACTGCCGCCAGGCCACCACGTCGGCGCCGTTGTCCAGGTGGATCGTGCGCCATTCGTAGGAGATCGCGCGGGCGTCGCCGCCGGTTCCACCGCCGCCGGCGGTCAGCGGGAACCACTGCCGGTCGAGGTGTCCGCCGGAGCCGGACACCTCCCCGGACTCGGTGCCCCAGCGCAGGGAACCGCTCATCTGCATACCGGTCTGGAAGTAGGAGAACGTCTCGGGCTGGGCCAGGCAGCAGAACCGGCCGTTGTAGGTCGAGGCGCCGACCGGCACCGGTGGGCGACTGGCCGAGACCGTCAACCGCAGTTCCATCTCCGCGCCCGACTGGTCGACGCCCATCAATATGACGTCATAACCGAACGGGACCAGCGCGCCCTCGGCGTCCCGGCGGGCCGTCCACGACGACCGTCCGGCGCGGCTGTCGAACGCGAGGCCCAGCAGCCCGGTTTCCGCGGACATCTTGTGAATCGTCCCCGGGGCCATGTTCTTCGGCGGCATGTCGTAGTCCGTGAAGGTTCCGTACGTGCCGTTGTCGAGATCGAAGAAGGCCAGCGTGTGGAAGTCGGCAACCAGATCGCCGCCCGGGCGGTTCTGGTTGAAGATGGTCAGGAACGCGAAGCGCCGCCCGGACGTCGCGGTCAGTCCGCCGGCCAGGAACCAGGTGTCGGACTGGCAGTGTGGGTGCACTCCCTCCGCGGCGGGGAAATCGAATTCGGGATCCCCGGGTACCAGTTCGAACGGGTACTGCAATTCGACCACTGTGCTCCTGCTCTCGTCTTTGAGTGAGAAGTGCTCTGCGGCAACTGTTTCAGTGCCACATGTTCACTTGCGGCGCGTCAGGACCTGCGGCGAGTGGGCCCGGATGCGCTGATCGGAGTCGGTGGAGGCATGCGTGTGGGCCTCGGCGATGTGCTTGCGGGCCAGGCGACGGGCCCGGTCCACGTCACCGTCGGCGATCGCCTCGGTGAGCTTGATGTGGGCGCTGAGCGCGGAGCGGCGCTTGGCCAGGGTGGGGTAGATGTTGCCCTCCTTGGCCGATTCGAACCACTGGCCCTCCTGGCTGGTCCACAGTGCCTCGAGGCTGCCCATCACCACCAGCATGGTGTGGTTACCGCAGCCGAGCGCCAGGAGGTGATGGAATTCGCGGCCGATCTCGGAGAACCTGTCCGGGTCGTCGAGGTTCTCGGCCAGGGCTTCGTTGCTGCTGATCAGTTGCGGGATCAGGGTCTTGGCGCGGTCCGGCCGGCGCGCCGCCAGGGCCGCGCAGGACGGTTCGAGCTCGGCGAGCGCGGTCCGCAGATCGGTGACGGGAGCCGAATCGCTCTGCAGCACCAGCCCCAACATGTAGGCGGCACTGTTCTTGGCGGGTGCGTGCACCACGGCCCCGCCCCGATTGCCCCGGCGCACCGACACCAGCCCCTCGGTCTCCAGAATGCGCAGGGCCTCGCGGACAGAGACCAGGCTGACGTTGAAGTACTCGACGAGTTGCTTCTGACCGGGCAGGAGGTCGCCGTCGCGGAGTCTGCCGTCGACGATCTGTTGACGTAATTCGTCGGCGACGATCTCCGCGGTCCTGCGTGACGACAGTCGACGGTGTGCCTCAGCCCCGATCCCGAGCATGGTCCCGTGCCTTCTGCAGCTGACGCGGTGAGTGCTTCGGAGCGCTGCCGACCGGACGCACTGTAGTTGTGAGTGGCAATTTTAACACTGATAGAGCCCTCGGGGGTGGTCCCGCACGGCCTTCGGGGACCCGGCGATATGTAGCTCTGTTTTTATATAAATAGCTATAGTGGCAACAATGGTGACCCAGGGTCGACCGGGCGCCGCTCCATCGAGAGGCGGGCCCCCCGCGATGAATGTCAATGACATGGTTCTGGTCAGCGTCGACGACCACGTCGTGGAACCACCCGACGTCTTCGAGGGACGTGTCGCGGCGAAGTACCGCGAGCACGCACCCCGATTCCTCACCCGGGACGACGGCGCCAACGTGTGGGAGTACAACGGCGAGACGGTCGGCAACGTGGCGCTCAACGCGGTCGCCGGGCGCCCCAAGGAGGAGTACGGGATCGAGCCGACATCCTTCACGCAGCTGCGGCCCGGCACGTACGACCACAACGAACGGGTCAAGGACATGAGCGCCAACGGTGTCCTCGGGTCGTTGTGCTTCCCGTCGTTCCCGCAGTTCTGCGGTCAGCTCTTCGCCCGCACCGCGGACAAGGACATCGCCCTGGCGATGGTGCAGGCCTACAACGACTGGCACATCGACGAGTGGTGCGGCAGTCACCCCGGGCGTTTCATCCCGTGTGCGATCCCGGCGATCTGGGATCCCGAGGTGATGGCCGCCGAGATCCGCCGGGTCGCCCAGAAGGGCTGTCATGCACTGACATTCAGCGAGAACCCGTCGAAGCTCGGTTGGCCGTCGATCCATTCGGAGCACTGGGACCCGGTGTGGCGGGCCTGCAGTGAGGAATCCGTCGTGGTGTGCATGCACATCGGATCCTCCTCGCAGCTCACCATCACCTCACCCGATGCGCCCATGGACGTGATGATCACGCTGCAGCCGATGAACATCGTCCAGGCGGCCGCCGACCTGGTGTGGTCGACCACCCTGCGCAGGTTCCCGGATCTGAGGTTCGCGCTGTCCGAGGGCGGAATCGGCTGGATCCCTTACTTTCTGGAGCGTATCGACTACAACTACGACCGCCACCACGCCTGGACCGGACAGGATTTCGGCGACCGACTGCCCAGCGAGGTGTTCAACGAGCACGTGCTGACCTGCTTCATCGACGACAAGTTCGGGATGCTCAGCAAGGACTCGCTGGACATGGACATGGTGACCTGGGAGTGCGACTACCCCCACTCCGACTCGAACTGGCCCGAGTCACCCGAGATCTTCGCGGCATCGGTGAGCGGTCTCAGCGACCTCGAGATCGACAAGGTCGGCCACCTCAATGCGATGCGGCACTTCCAGTACGACCCGTTCCCGATCCTCGGCGGGCGGGACAACTGCACCGTGGGCGCGCTACGCGCCCAGGTCGAGGGCCACGACGTCACCATCAGATCGCAGAAGCGCGCGGGCCAGGGGGGCGGTAGCGCCGCCACCGCCGCCGCCGATCTGGTGAAGATGGCGGCCCGATCGGGCTCGGGCACGTAGCGCCAGGCGGGTTCGGCGAGCGGTGCAGTTTCGCGAGCACGAGGCCCGACGACATCGGAACCCGCTCAGATATCGTGTGTGCCGGTCGAATTCGGGTCCCGGGGTCCGAACCGTTCGATATAGGAGTCGTGGACGTGGGCCCTCTTCTCCCGATCCCGCTGATCGACCAGGCTCGGGTCCAGGCCGTGCTTGCGCAGCACATTCCGGCGCCAGACCTTGTTCTGGGAGTGCGAGAAATAGATGAATGGGATCAGGATCGGCACCGTCATGCTCAGGTGGACCACGAAGCTGGCGGGGATGAACCAGAACGGCAGCAGGATCAGGAATGCCGGGATGACCATGCGGACCATCAATCGGGCGATTGCGCCCTTGCCAGTGACGTCCTCGGCCACCCAGTCGCGCATGGAGTCCGGCAGCCGGCCGCCGTAGCAATACCTGAGATACTGCCAGGGATTCGGCCGCGGCTGATTCTGGTTTCCCACTAGAACTTCCGGTTGACCGACGGGACCACGGCTCCGGCCAGTGCGCGTACCACACCCTTGGCGGCATCGAAGATGTCGAAGTAGTCGCGCCACAACGCGATCCGGCCGTCGCGCACCTCGAACACGCCGCACACACCGATCAGGACGCGCACCCGGCCGACCCTGATGACGTCCGTCCGCTCGTTGAGGACGTTGTCGCCCTCGGCCACGTTGCGGTGGAACTTGACATCGAATCCGATGCTGGGCCGTTCCATGACGCGCAACATGTTGGCGATCCGGCGGCTGCCGCGCGCGCGGGTGTAGCCGTAGTTCTCGTAGACCGCGTCGTCGGCCAGCATGGACTCCATGGTGTCGAAGTCCTTGTCCCGAAGCGCGTAGAGGAACTTCTCCACGATCGCCGTGTTGAGATGGGTGACTTGCTCCGTCATGCGGCCAGCCTAGACCTCGTGACCTGTGGCACGCTGACCCGATGCGCGTCACCGTGGTCGCCGGTCCCGATCCGGGCCACGCCTTCCCGGCCATCGCCCTGTGTCTGCGTCTGCTCGCGGCCGGCGACCGACCCACCCTGCTGACCGGCGTCGAATGGCTGGTCACCGCCCGTTCGGCGGGGGTCGATGCCGCCGAACTACTGGGTCTGGATCCCGACGACTCCGACGACGACGCCGACGACGGCGCCAAGCTGCACCGGCGCGCGGCGCGGATGGCGGTGCTCAACGCGCCCGTCATCCAGGAGCAGGCGCCGGATCTGGTGGTCTCCGACGTCATCACGGTGTGCGGTGGCCTGGCGGCCGAACTGCTGGGCCTGCCCTGGGTCGAACTCTGCCCGCATCCGCTGTACCGGCCGTCGCGAGGACTGCCGCCGATCGGCAGCGGGCTGGCACCGGGGACGGGACTTCGCGGGCGGTTGCGGGACTTGCTGATGCGGGCGATGACGGCCCGGTCGATCCGTCTGGGCGACCGGCAGCGCGCCGAGGCCCGGCTGGGCATCGGGCTGCCGGCCCGGGATCCGGGACCGCGCCGCCGGCTGATCGCCACACTGCCCGCCCTCGAGGTACCGCGGCCGGACTGGCCGGCCGAGGCCGTCGTCGTGGGCCCCCTGCATTTCGAACCGACGGCCGCGGTGCTCGAGGTGCCGCCGGGCCCGGGCCCGCTGGTGGTGGTGGCACCCTCGACGGCCACCACCGGAACCGCCGGGCTGGCCGAGCTGGCGCTGCAGAGCCTGGTGCCGGGGGAGACGCTGCCCGCGGGCGCCCGGCTGGTGGTGTCCCGGCTGGCTGGATCGGATCTGACGTTGCCGCCGTGGGCCGTTGTCGGCCTGGGCCGCCAGGACGTGCTGCTGCGCGGGGCGGATCTGATGATCTGCGGCAGCGGGCACGGCATCGTGTCGAAGACGTTGCTGGCCGGCGTGCCGCTGGTGCTGGTGCCCGGTGGTGGTGATCAGTGGGAGATCGCGAATCGTGTTGAGCGCCAAGGCTCTGGCCGGTTGATCCGGCCGCTCGGTGGTGCCGCGCTGGTGTCCGCCGCCACCGAGGTGCTGTCGTCGCCGCGGTACCGGGAGGCGGCCCGGGCGGCCGGGGAGTCGGGGGCCGGGGTGACCGATCCGGTACGGGTGTGCCACGACTGCCTTCTCTAGGAGTGGGTAGGTTGGACCCGTGCGGCTGACCGAATTCCACGAGCTCGTCGACGGCCGGTTCGGCACGATGCGGGGCCGTTCCCTGCTCGTCGACCACGTGCTGACCGGGCTCGGTGGGCGTACCGCCGCGCAGGCCATCGAGGACGGGGTCGAGCCCCGGGACGTGTGGCGGGCACTGTGTGCGGACTTCGACGTTCCCCGCGACCAATGGTGAGTGCCGGCTGCTGACACGGCTCGACACGCGGGCGGCGCGCCTCCTTGCGTTCGAACATCTGTTCGCTATCGTGGTGAACGTTCGACCGCGCCAACTTGACTCGGACTTGTCGGACCCCTGTTTTACTGTCGGGCCCAACCGACCGGAATCCCGGTCACCGACTACCTGGAAGAGGTATCAGCATGGCTCAGGCTCCCGATCGCGAAAAGGCCCTTGACCTGGCGATGGCCCAGATCGAGAAGAATTTCGGCAAGGGTTCGGTGATGCGCCTCGGCGAAGAGGTCCGCCAGCCCATTTCGGTCATCCCCACCGGATCCATCGCCCTGGACGTGGCGCTGGGCATCGGGGGTCTGCCGCGCGGCCGCGTCGTCGAGATCTACGGCCCGGAATCCTCGGGCAAGACCACCGTCGCACTGCATGCGGTGGCCAACGCGCAGGCCGCCGGCGGCATCGCGGCGTTCATCGACGCCGAGCATGCGCTGGATCCCGAATACGCCAAGTCGCTCGGTGTGGACACCGACGCGCTGCTGGTGTCCCAACCCGACACCGGGGAGCAGGCCCTCGAGATCGCCGACATGCTGATCCGCTCGGGCGCACTCGACATCCTGGTCATCGACTCGGTGGCCGCGCTGGTTCCGCGCGCGGAGATCGAGGGCGAGATGGGTGACAGCCACGTCGGCCTGCAGGCCCGCCTGATGAGCCAGGCGCTGCGGAAAATGACCGGCGCACTGAACAATTCGGGCACCACCGCGATCTTCATCAACCAGCTGCGCGAGAAGATTGGCGTGATGTTCGGGTGCTTTTCCTATGGCACCCGGGTCCAACTGGCCGACGGCAGCACCGAGAAGATCGGCAAGATCGTCAACCAGAAGATGGACGTCGAGGTGATGTCCTACGACCCGATCGCCGACCAGATCGTGCCGCGCAAGGTGGTCAACTGGTTCAACAACGGCCCTGCCGAACGGTTCCTGCAGTTCACGGTCGAGAAGTCCGGCGGTAACGGCCGCTCGCAGTTCGCAGCTACGCCGAACCATCTCGTCCGCACTCCGGCGGGCTGGACGGAGGCCGGTGAAATCATCGCCGGTGATCGGGTGATGTCCTCCGAGCCGCATCTGCTCAGCGAGCAGCAATTCCAGGTGGTGCTGGGTGCGCTGATGGGTGACGGTAACCTCTCACCGAACCTCCGGGGACGCAACGGCGTCCGGTTCCGAATGGGCCACGGCGCCAAGCAGATTGACTATCTGGAGTGGAAGACCGAGCTGCTGGGCAACATCAAGCACTCGGTCCGCGAGAACGACAAGGGTGCGAAGTTCGTCGACTTCACCCCGTTGCCCGAGCTGGGTGAGCTGCGTCAGGCGGTCTATCTCGGAGACGGGAAGAAGTTCCTCTCCGAGGACTATCTCAAGGCGCTCACCCCGTTGGCGCTGGCGATCTGGTACATGGACGACGGTTCCTTCGCCGTGCGGTCCAAGGGCCTGCAGCAGCGTACCCAGGGTGGCAGCGGCCGCATCGAGATCTGTGTGGAAGCCATGAGCGAGGGGTCGCGCGAGCGGCTGCGTGACCATCTGCGCGACACCCACGGCCTGGATGTGCGGCTGCGCTCCGCCGGTACGGCCGGCAAGGCAGTGCTGGTGTTCTCCACGGCGGCTACGGCCAAGTTCCAGGAATTGGTGGCGCCTCACATGGCGCCGTCGATGGATTACAAGCTGCTGCCCCGGTTCCGTGGCCTCGGCACGGTGGTGCCGGAGTTCGCCGAGCCCGCGCAACGGCTGGTGCCAGCCCGGGTGCTGGATGTTCACGTCAAACCGCGTACTCGGTCGATGAACCGGTTCGACATCGAGGTTGAAGGTTCGCACAACTACTTCGCCGACGGTGTCATGGTGCACAACTCGCCCGAAACCACCACGGGCGGTAAGGCATTGAAGTTCTACGCCTCGATCCGCATGGACGTCCGCCGCATCGAGACGCTCAAGGACGGCACCGACGCGGTCGGCAACCGCACTCGCGTCAAGGTGGTCAAGAACAAGGTCAGTCCGCCCTTCAAGCAGGCCGAGTTCGACATCCTGTACGGCAAGGGCATCTCCAAGGAGGGTTCGCTGATCGATATGGGCGTCGATCAGGGATTCATCCGCAAGTCCGGGTCGTGGTTCACCTACGAGGGCGAGCAGCTGGGGCAGGGTAAGGAGAACGCCCGCAACTTCCTGTTGGAGAACGCCGACATCGCCAACGAGATCGAGAAGAAGATCAAGGAGAAGCTCGGTATCGGCGCGGTGATGACCGATGAGGCACCCGGTGAGCCACTTCCGGCGCCCGTCGACTTCTGAGGCCGAGCCGGCCGAGTCGGTCGATCCGGTCAAGCGTGAAGAGCAGGCGCGGGCACTATGCCTGCGTCTGCTCACCGCGCGGGCCCGGACCCGCTCGGAACTGCAGACTCAACTGGACAAACGGGGCTTTCCGGGCGACGTGAGCACACAGGTGCTCGACCGTCTCACCCAGGTCGGTCTGCTCGACGACGCCGACTTCGCCGAACAGTGGGTGCGCAGCCGCCGGGTCAACGCCGGAAAGGGCAAGCGCGCGTTGGCCGTCGAACTCCGCAACAAGGGCCTCGACAACGACGTCATCGACCAGGCGCTGGCCGATATCGACGCCGGGGCCGAGCGGCAACGGGCCGAGGAACTCGTCCGGGCCAAGCTGCGCCGTGAGCGCCTCGACGACGGCGACCACCAGAAGGTCCTGCGCCGACTGGTCGGCATGCTGGCGCGCCGCGGCTACGGCCAGGGCATGGCATTCGAGGTGGTCAGCGCGGAGCTCGGCGCCGAGCGTGAGCGGCGCAGGGTGTGACCCGAGCTGGTTTCTCAGCTGATTCATGGGTTTGGCATCGGCGCAGCTCATGTCGATGAGCGACACTCGTAGATGAGTAACGCTGAAAGCAGCGGGAGGACACATGAGGACGAGGACCAGGATGGCGCACACCACGGCAACCGTTGTTTCTCTCGAATCCCACCCCATCCGGCGCGCCGATCGACGGCGCTCCAATGACATCGCGGCTGCGATGCGCAGGCACCCGTCCTGGTGGGGTATGGACACGGCCGCGACGCCAGTTGCCGACGTCCTGATCCTGCCGGATCGCGGATAACGACCACCAGACCGGCTCTGAACCGGAGCACTTCGTTGACCAACACTCGCTTCTGGTTCCGGTAGTTGATGACGACAATGTCAATACCGGCGTAGACGCCGACGACGGTGAAGTGCAGATCGGGAATCCATTGCAGCGCAACCTCCCAGTAGTCGCGTAGGCCGGCCTTGCCCCGCACCGCTCCACCGGATTCGGGGAAGAACTCGGCCAACACGGGAGAGGTGAAGAACACTTCGTCGGAGAAGTGGGCGAGTACGGCTTCGATGTCGTGCGTGTTCCACGCGTGTTCCCAGTCCCAGCTGAACCGGATCGGATCGATACGCATAGCGGTGAGTCAACGCGCAGGCGATCCGGGGTGCAACGGAATCTCCGTCCGCCGGCGAGTAGATTGCGGCCATGCTGATCTCGGTCAAGCTCGCGCCCACCTACGACTACCCGGTACTGGCCGAATTCTGGCGAACCGCCGATCAGCTCGGCTTCCACGGCATCTGGGACTACGACCACTTCTACGGTCTGGTCGACCCGCAACAACCCACCTATGAGGGCTGGACAACGCTGGCCGCGATGGCGGCGCAGACCAGCAATAGCCGGGTCGGTTGCCTGGTCGGGTCGGTGACCTACCACAACCCGGCGCTGCTGGCGAAGATGGCCGTCACCATCGACCACATCAGCGGCGGCCGAGCGGAGTTCGGGCTCGGCGCCGGCTGGCACGAACCCGAACACCTCGGCTACGGCATCGACTTCCCGGCTCCCGGCGCGCGGGTGGAGATGCTCGACGAGGCGCTGACCGTCATCAAGCGGCTGTGGAGCGAGGATTCCGTCACCCACGGCGGCCGCTTCTTCACCCTGCGGGACGCGGTGGCCAACCCGAAGCCGCTGCAGCACCCACACCCGCCGATCGTGATCGGCGGATCCAAGCCCAAGATGTTGCGGGTCATCGCGCGGCACGCCGACGAATGGAACATGGCCGGTGGCCAGACCCCGGACGAGTGGGCCAAGGTGAGCGCCGACCTGGACGCAGCCTGCGCCGAGGTCGGTCGACCCCGAGAAGAGATCCGCCGCGGCGTCCAGTTGTTCCTGCACCCAAAGCAACCCGAGCAGATCGACAAGGAACTCGACACCCTGGCCGCGTACGGCAAGGCCGGCTGCCAGCACGTCGTGCTGTCGTTCTACCAGCCGCCGGACGCCGCACTGCTGCAGCGCTGCGCAACCCTGATCTGAGGGTCAGTCGGCGCGTTTGACCCGCGCGCCCGGCGCGCCCTCCTGTTCGATGGCCTGGGCATCCAGCGGTCTGGGGGCCCGCTGCGAGCGCCGCAACCGGCGCTCCAAACGCACCGCCAGCGAGGACAGCGTGAAGTTCACCGCGATCATCAACAGGGCGATCACGATCAGCGCCGGGATGTAGTTGCCGTACGACGATCCGACGACGGTGCCCTGGCGGACCATTTCGACGAACGTGATCTGGTACCCGATGGCCGTGTCCTTGAGCACCACCACCAACTGCGAGATCAGCACGGGGAGCATCGACGTGATGGCTTGGGGCAGCAGAATACTGCGCATCGTCTGACCCCAGCGCAGGCCCAGTGACGCGGCCGCCTCGGATTGGCCCCGTGGCAGTGCGGCGATACCGGCGCGCAGGATCTCGGCAATGACCGCGCTGTTGTAGAGCGTCAGGCCGGTCACCACACCGGCCAGGGCCAGGTGCTTGGGCGGGAAGACGTCGTACTGGGCATACAGGAAGTAGGCGAAGATCATCATGATCAGCACCGGCACGGCGCGGAAGAATTCGACGAACGCCGAACATGCCCACCGCACAACCGCATTGGGCATCAGGCGACCCACCCCGAGCGCCGCTCCCAGGATGCCGGCCAGCACGATCGAGATTGCCGCGGCGGTCAGCGTGCCCTGAATGCCGGGCAGCACATAGGTTTTCCAGAGGTTGGCAGTCAGGAACGGTTCCCACTTGGCGGCGGTCAGCTGTCCCTTGGCCAACAGCTTCGAATACACCAGCCAGAGCACCACGATGACCGCGATGACGGTGACCGCGGAGATCACGTGGTTGCGCAGCCGGGCCCGCGGCCCGGGTTCGTCGAACAGCACCGAACTCATCGGGCCACCGCCAGTCGCTTGCCCAGCCAGCCGAACAGCAGTCCCAGCGGCAGGGTCAGTATCACGAACCCGACCGCGAAGATCGCGCCGACCATCAATAGCGCCGAGGTGTTCTCGATCATCTCCTTCATCAGCAGCGCCGCCTCGGCCACCCCGATCGCCGAGGCGATGGTGGTGTTCTTGGCCAACGCGATCAGCACCGAGCCCAGCGGGATGATCACCGCCCGGAAAGCCTGAGGCAGCAGAATGATTCGCAGGTTCTGGCCGAAGGTGAAGCCCAGCGACCGGGCCGCCTCGGCCTGGCCCAGCGGCACGGTGTTCACGCCGGAACGGACGGTCTCACACACGAACGCGGCCGTATAGACGGTCAACCCGAGCACGGCGAGCCGAAAGTTGCTGTCGTCGATCGATGTCCGTGAATTGGGGTCGGCCAGGGTGATGCCGAGTGTCTGGGACAGTCCGAAGGAGCAGAACAGGATGATCAGCGTCAACGGGGTATTCCGCACGATGTTGACGTACGTCGTGCCGATCCATCGGAGCATCGGTACCGGTGCCAGCCGCATCGCGGCCAGCACCGTTCCGAGGATCAGCGCACCCACCGCCGCGTAGGCCGTCAGTTTGATGGTCACCCAGAACGCGGCCAGGATCTCCGCGCTGTGCTCGGTGAGGATCTGCATGACGGTCTACGCGGGGCCGCTCAGTACCGGTCGACCGCAGGCGGATTCGGCGTGGGGATGCCGGCCTTGCCGAGGTTCTTCTCGAACGCCGCCTTCCACGCCCCGTCCTTGGCCATCTTCTCGAGGGCGTCGTTGATCTTGGTGCGCAGCTCCGCGTCGCCCTTCTTCAGGCCAATGCCGTACTTCTCCTCCGAGAAGGGTTTGCCGACGACCTTGAACGTGCCGGGACTCTGTGCGGCGTAGCCCGCCAGGATGACCTCGTCGGTGGTGACGGCGTCGATCGCGCCGTTCTTGAGCGCCTCCACGCACGCCGAATAGGTGTCGTACTGCTGCAGCTGCACGCCGGGGTACTTGTCCTTGATGCGTTGCGCCGGAGTGGAACCCGAGACCGAGCAGAGCTTCTTGTTGTTCTGCAGCGACTCGGCGCCGGTGATGTCGGTGTTGTCGGCGCGCACCAGCAGGCTCTGTCCGGTGATCAGATACGGCCCGGCGAAGTCCACCTTCTCCTTGCGCGCGTCGTTGATCGAGTAGGTGGCCGCGATGAACTTCACCTGGCCGTTCTGGATCAGCGTCTCGCGCTGGGCCGACGGCGATTCCTTCCACTCGATCTTGTCGGGGGAGTAGCCGAGTTCCTTCGCGACATAAGTGGCCACGTCGACGTCGAATCCGCTCATGGTGCCGTCGGGGTTCTTCAGTCCGAGGCCGGGCTGATCGAACTTGGTGCCGATGACGATCTTGTCGGCCGAACTGCTGCTACCACCGCCGCAAGCGGTCGCTGAGAGGGGCAGGACGGCGGCCAGCGCAACGGCAGCCAGAACGCGCAACTTCGGGGTTCGCGGGAATTGCGGGATCTTCATCGGGTGGGGCCTTTCTGATCGATCAGTGTTCGAGGATCTTGCTGAGGAAGTCCCTGGCCCGGTCCGAGCGAGGGTTGTCGAAGAATTCCGCCGGCGGGGCGTCCTCGACGACGGCGCCGTCGGCCATGAACACGACCCGATGGGCAGCGCGGCGGGCGAATCCCATTTCGTGGGTGACCACGATCATCGTCATGCCGCCCTCGGCGAGCGACGTCATCACGGCCAGCACTTCGTTGATCATCTCGGGGTCCAGCGCGCTGGTCGGCTCGTCGAACAGCATGACCTTCGGGTTCATCGCCAATGAGCGGGCGATGGCCACCCGCTGCTGCTGGCCGCCGGAGAGCTGGGCGGGGTACTTGTCGGCCTGATTGGCCACGCCCACCCGTTCCAGCAGTGCCATCGCATCGGCGCGGGCCTTGTCCGCGGCCACCCTGCGCACTTTGACCGGCGCCAGTGTGACGTTCTCCAGGATGGTCTTGTGGGCGAACAGGTTGAACGACTGGAACACCATGCCGACGTCGGACCGAAGTTCGGCGAGCTTGCGGCCCTCGGCGGGCAGGTCCTGACCGTCGATGCTGATGCTGCCCGAGTCGATGGTCTCGAGCCGGTTGATGGTGCGGCACAGTGTTGACTTTCCGGAACCGGACGGGCCGAGCACCACGATCACCTCGCCACGGCCTACCTCGAGGTTGATATCGCGCAGCACGTGCAGATCGCCGAAATGCTTGTTGACCCCGCGCATCGCGACCATCGGCACTTCGGGTGCGGCCATACGTTCCGACCTTACCCAGTAATTGCACAGGCTGCCGGGAAGTCCGATCCGCGAATTGGGTGAGCGCCGATGCCGTCCGTACCATGGTCGGGTGAGTCGCAGTTCTTCCACCGTGGCACGGCCGCCCAGGACGTACCAGGTCCGAACGTACGGCTGCCAGATGAACGTCCACGATTCCGAGCGCCTCGCCGGCCTGCTCGAGGCAGCCGGTTACCGGCGCGCCGAGGAGGGTGCCGACGCCGACGTGGTGGTGTTCAACACCTGTGCCGTTCGAGAGAACGCCGACAACAAGCTCTACGGCAACCTGAGCCATCTCGCGCCCCGCAAGAGCGCCGACCCGGCGATGCAGATCGCGGTGGGCGGCTGCCTGGCGCAGAAGGATCGCGCCGCGGTGCTGCGCCGCGCGCCCTACGTGGACGTCGTGTTCGGCACCCACAACATCGGGTCGCTGCCGGCGCTGCTGGACCGCGCCCGGCACAACCGCGAGGCGCAGGTGGAGATCATCGAGGCGCTCGAGGAGTTTCCATCGGCCCTGCCAGCTGCCCGCGAATCCGCTTACGCCGCATGGGTTTCCATCTCGGTGGGCTGCAACAACACCTGCACGTTCTGCATCGTCCCGTCGTTGCGGGGCAAAGAGGTCGACCGGCGTCCCGGCGATATCCTGGCCGAGGTGCAGTCCCTGGTGGACCAGGGTGTCCTGGAGGTCACCCTGCTCGGCCAGAACGTCAACGCCTACGGCGTGTCGTTCGTCGATCCCGAGATCCCGCGTGACAGAGGGGCTTTTGCGGCGCTGTTGCGGGCCTGCGGGCAGATCGACGGTTTGGAACGGGTCCGGTTCACCTCCCCGCACCCCGCCGAGTTCACCGACGACGTCATCGACGCGATGGCGCAGACCCCCAACGTGTGCCCGAACCTGCACATGCCGCTGCAGTCCGGGTCGGACCGGATCCTGCGGGCGATGCGGCGTTCCTACCGCGCCGAGAAGTACCTCGGCATCATCGACCGGGTGCGGGCCGCCATGCCCCATGCCGCCATCACCACCGACATCATCGTCGGATTCCCCGGCGAGACCGAGGCGGACTTCCAGGCCACCCTCGACGTCGTTCGATCCGCGCGGTTCTCGTCGGCGTTCACGTTCCAGTACTCCCAGCGGCCGGGCACCCCGGCGGCCGAACTTCCCGACCAGCTGCCCAAAGAGGTTGTGCAGGAACGCTATATGCGACTGCTGGCGCTGCAGGAGGGCATCTCGCTGGCGGAGAACCAGGACCAGATCGGCCGGACGGTGGAATTGCTGGTCGCCGTCGGCGAGGGCCGCAAGGACAGCGCGACCGCCCGGCTGAGCGGACGTGCCCGCGACGGCCGCCTGGTGCACTTCGCGCCGGGCACAGTGGAGCCGCGACCCGGAGACATCGTGACCACCGTGGTGACCGGCGCCGCGCCCCATCACCTGATCGCCGACGGTGTTCCGCTGACGCACCGGCGCACCCGGGCGGGCGACGCCCACGAGGCGGGGCGGCGGCCGCTCACGGTCGGCCTCGGGATGCCGGCTGTCGGCACACCCGCGATGGAGCCGGTGACCGCCGGGTGCGCCCGGTGAGCTCGTCGGAAGATCAGTTCGGCGCCTACCGCGACGAGATCGAGTCCGCCGAACGCCGCGTCGCACGGGAGATCGATCCCGGTCCTCGGGCGTTGGTGGTCGCGATCCTGGTGTTCGTGCTGCTGTTGACGTTCGTGCTGCCGCACACCGGGCCCGCCCGGGGCATCGACGTGCTGACCTATGACCCGGTCGCCCGCGACGCGGCGATCGCACTCCCGTCGCGGGTCTTCTGCTGGGTCACCCTGCTGACGGTCGGATTCTCGATGCTGGCGCTGCTCTCCCGGCGATGGGCCGTGGCATGGGTGGCGCTGGCGGGTTCGTGGCTGGCCGGCGCCACCGGCCTACTCGCGGTGTGGTCGCGCCAGACCGCGCCGGTCGGTCATCCCGGTCCCGGGGTGGGCCTGGTGCTCGCCTGGATCACCGTGGTCGCGCTGGCGTTCCACTGGGCACGCTTGGTCTGGACGCGGACCGCGGCGCAACTGGCCGCCGAGGAACACCGCCGCCGACTGACCGGTGACCACCAGTCCAAGGGGCTGCTGGAGACCCTGGACCCATCAGCTCCCGACGAGCCGGAACCGGACGTCCAATAACCCGGAGGCGCATCACCACGCCAGCAGGATGGGTCCGGTGCCTGTTGACTCCTCGACCGGTTCGCCTGGATCGGAGATAGCAATATCACCGGAATGGTCGGGAACCACCCGGAGGTGCGTTGAACGACGTACCTGTTCTTTTTCAGCAACCTCGGGCGAATTCCCTCGTGTCATCCGTACAGCATGCCGGATGACGATCTTGACCGCCCGGGTAGTGGGCTACCCGATGTGGTGCCGAACGGCCGAGGAGCCGACCGTCAGCGCTTCTTCGCCAGAGCCCCGGCCGCGGCCTGGGCCCATTCCCGCCACTGTGCGGCGCTGGCGCGGGCCTCGGCGGCCTCCTTGGTACGGCCGGCTGCCTCGGCCTTGGCAGCCTGGCTCTCGAACTGTTCGGCACGGGTGACGAACTGCTGGGCGCGGGCGGCGGCCTCCGGATCGGTGCGGTCCGCGTCGGCGGCGTCGCGCACCTTCTTCTCGACCACACGCAGTCGGCGCTCGAGGTCCGTGCGCTCGCGCGGGACCTTTCCCAGCGCGTCCCACTTGTCGGTGATGCCACGCAGCGCGGCGCGGGCCGCGTCGTGGTCGGCCGTGTCAATCCGTTCGGCCTCGACCAGCAGCGCCTCCTTCGCGGTGGCGTTGGCGGTCAACTCGGCATCCCGCTCGGCGCTGACGGCGTTGCGGGCGGAGAAGAAGGCGTCCTGGGCGGCCTTGAACCGGTGCCACAGTTTGTCGTCGACGTCCTTGGCGGCCCGGCCCACGGTCTTCCACTCGGCCAGCAGGGCGCGGAAGGCCGCGCTGGTGGCCGCCCAGTCGGTGGATCCGGTCAGCTCCTCGGCACGTTCGCAGAGGTGTTCCTTGGCGGCGCGGGCGCCGGCCCGCTCACGGTCCAGGTCGGCGAAATGGGAGCCGCGGCGCCGGTTGAACGTCTCGCGCGCCGCCGAGTAGCGCTTCCACAACGCATCGTCGGTCTTGCGGTCCAGGCCGCTGACGGTCTTCCACTCGTCGAGGATCGCGCGCATGCGGTCGCCGGCAGACTTCCACTGCGTGGCGTTCGTGGCCAGATCCTCGGCCTCGGCGGCGAGTGCCTCCTTGCGCGCGATCTGGGCGGCGCGGTGCTCATCACGCCGGGCCTTCTCCTCGGCGGCCGCCGTCTCGGCGTGGTCCGCGATGGCCGACAGGCGGGTGGCCAGCGCGTCGATATCACCGAGAACACTTGCGGTGGGCAGGGTTTCGGCCAGGGTTGCCGCCGCAGCCTTGATCTTGCGCGCATCGCCCGTGCCCGATTGCAGGCGCCGCTCCATCAGCGCGATCTCGGTCGACAGATCGTCGAACCGGCGGCCGAAGTGGGCGTAGGCGGCTTCGGCATCGCCGGCCTGCCAGGATCCGATGACGCGCTCACCCGCGCTGCTGATCAACAACACCGTGCCGTCGTCGTCCACCCGGCCGAACCGGTGCGGATCCGACGCCGGGGCAGTGGGGGCGACCGGAGGTGCGGCGGCGCTGGGACCCGGGTGCGGGCCGGGCCGGGGTCCGGGACGGGGAACCGCGGAGGGGAGGGGCACCTCGCCGGGAGCGGGATCTTGCGTTGTCATGAACACCTACCCTCCACGCGGAGGTCGCCCTGCCGCACCTGCCGCGCAACGCGGCGCCTGTCGATTGCAGTCTCGAGAGTATTCAAACAGGTCGGGCGTCCGCACGCGGCCATGTCCTCCGGTTCTGTCCAGGGTTCGGCCCCGAGGTTCTGTTCAGCGCGGGTTGCGGCGTTGTGCGAGTGGAGTTCGCATACACCGCTGGGCAGATGAGAAGGTCTGCAGTCATGGGATCTGCCGCATCAGCCTCCGATGCCGCACTGCTCGCCCTGGGCGCGGCCATGTTCATCGCGATCGGCGATGTGATGCACCAGCGCCAGGCCCATGAAGTGACCGACGAACCCGTCGGGCACGTCGAGCTGTTCCTCCGGCTGCTGCGCGACCGGCGCTGGTGGCTGGGCTCGGCGGTGTCCGCCATCGGGTTCGCATTGCAGGCGGCGGCCCTCGGCCTGGGTTCGGTCCTGCTGGTACAGGCGCTGCTGGTGACCTCGCTGCTGTTCGCACTGCCGATCAACGCGCACCAGCAGCATCGGCGGCTGACCCGCGCGGAGTGGATGTGGGCGATGCTGCTGGCGGCATCGGTGCTGGTGGTCGTCACGGTAGGCAATCCCACCGCCGGTCATTCGCGGGCGTCGCTGGCGACCTGGGCGGTGCTGACCGGGGTGCTGGGCGTCGTGCTGGTGTTGTGCGTGGCCACGGCCAACGCCGTCGGCGGCCCGCTCAGCGCGGTCTTGCTGGCGATGGTGTCGGGCGCGCTGTGGGGAGTGTTCGCGGTGCTGACCAAGGGTGTGGTGCACCTGCTCGCCGACGGCATCGGGCCGCTGCTGCGCTCCCCGGAGCTCTACGCCTGGGCCGCGGTTGCCGTCGCCGGCACCGCCTGGCAGCAGTCGTCGTTCCGGGCCGGTGCGCTGACCGCTTCGCTGCCGACAATGGCGATCGCCGAGCCCGTGGTGGCATCCGTGCTGGGGGTGGTGGTGCTCGGGGAGACCCTGCGCCCGGGGGAGGCGGGCTGGGCGTTGTTGATGGTGGCCGTCGTCGCGCTGGTGGCTGCGGTGGTCGGGCTGGCGCGCACGGAGGCCGCGGCGACCTGACCCGTGGGTTAGCGTGTCCTGCGTGTTGAGCGCCGTTGCGATCATTCCGTCGGCACCGGTCCTGGTGCCCGGGCTGGCCGGGGCGGCCGCCGCCGAACTGACCGACCTGTACGCCGCGGTGCGCACCGTCGGCGCGACGCTCCCGCAGCGGTGGATCGGCGTCGGCGCAGACCGGGCCGAGCAATGGGTGGGCCCCAACGCGGTGGGCACCTTCGCGGGATACGGCGCCGACGTCCCCGTCGCGATGTCGCCCGATGCGCACACCGCGGTGGCGATGCCGCTGTGCGCGCTGCTCACCGGCTGGCTGCGCGGACAGGTCGCTCCGCAGTCGGTGGCCGAAACACGTTGTTATCCAACATCATTGGAGTTGCCCGCGGCGATGGCGCGCGGACGCGCCCTGCGCGCCGAGATCGACGAGCGCGACGAGCCGGTGGGTGTGCTGGTGGTGGCCGACGGAGCGAACACGCTGACGCCGTCGGCGCCGGGCGGCCACGATCCCGACTCGGTCGCTGTGCAGGCCGCGCTCGACGACGCCCTGGCCGCCGGCGACACCGCGGCCCTGGCCGGGCTGTCGGCCGGCGTGGTGGGCCGGGTCGCGTTCGCGGTGCTGGCCGGCCTGGCCGGAACCGGCCCCGGCGTGGCGCGCGAGCTCTACCGCGGCGCACCGTACGGCGTCGGCTACTTCGTCGGCGTCTGGCAGCCGTGAGCACCCGGCCGATCGCCGTCATCGGGCCTACCGGCACCGGGAAGTCGGCCCTGGCCCTCGACCTGGCCGAACACCTCGGCGGCGAGATCGTCAACGCCGACGCCATGCAGCTCTACCGCGGCATGGACATCGGCACCGCCAAGCTGGGCCCCGCCGAACGTCGCGGCATCCCGCATCACCAGCTCGACGTCCTCGAGGTGACCGAGACGGCGACGGTGGCGCGCTATCAGCAGGCCGCCGCGGCCGACGTCGAGTCCATCGCGGCGCGGGGCGCGGTCCCGGTGATCGTCGGGGGATCGATGCTCTACCTGCAATCCCTGCTGGACGACTGGGCGTTCCCGGCGACCGATCCGGACGTGCGGTCCCGCTGGGAGACCCGGCTGTCCAAGGTCGGGGTGGCGGCCCTGCACGCCGAGTTGTCCCGCCGGGATCCCGCCGCGGCCGCGACCATCCTGCCGACCGACGGCCGCCGCGTCGTGCGTGCCCTGGAAGTGATCGAACTGACCGGAGCGCCGTTCGCGGCCTCGGCCCCGGTGATCGGCGCGGCCCCGCGATGGGACACTGTGATCATCGGATTGGATTGGGCCACTGCGGTTCTCGACGACCGGCTGCGGCGGCGGACGAAGGTGATGTTCGACCAGGGCCTGGTCGACGAGGTCCGCACCCTGGAGGGGGCCGGCCTGCGCCGGGGGGTGACGGCGGCCCGGGCGCTGGGGTACGCGCAGGTGCTCGAGGCGCTCGACGCCGGTTCGGACGGTCGCGCGGCCGAGGAACCCACGTTCGTCGGGACCCGGCGCTACGTGCGCCGGCAACGGTCCTGGTTCCGCCGCGACCACCGCGTCCGCTGGCTCGACGGCGCGGCCGGCGACCTGCTGAGCGCGACCGTCGCCGCATGGCGGCACGTATCCTGATCAGGTGAAGTTCGCCAAGGGCCACGGCACGCAGAACGATTTCGTCCTGCTCCTCGACACGCCCGCCGGGATCGACCTGACCCCGGCGGCGGTGGCGGCCGTGTGCGACCGGCGCCGCGGACTCGGCGCCGACGGGGTGCTGCGCGTCACCGTCGCCGGATCGGCCCGCGACGCCGGCGTGTTCGACACGCTGCCCGAGGGCGTCGGCGCCGGCGACTGGTTCATGGACTACCGCAACGCCGACGGATCGGTTGCCGAGATGTGCGGCAACGGGGTGCGGGTGTTCGCGCACTATCTGTGGGCCACCGGCCTGGAGCGGCGCACGGAATTCGTCGTCGGCACCCGGGCCGGGGCGCGCCCGGTGGTCATGGAGCACTACGCCCCCGTCGAGGCCGAGGTCACCGTCGACATGGGCAAGGCCGCCCGGGTCGGCGACGGGTTCGCGACGGTCGGTGGCAGACGGCTGGCCGGCGTGGCGGTTGATGTCGGGAACCCGCACCTGGCGTGTGTGGATCCGGCCCTGACGGTCGAAGCCCTGGCTGCCCTCGACGTCGCGGCCCCAGTGGAGTTCGACCGGGCCCAGTTCCCGCACGGCGTCAACGTCGAGGTGCTGACCGCCCCCCGCGACGGTGGGGTGGACATGCGGGTGCACGAACGCGGCGTGGGGGAGACGCGGTCCTGCGGCACCGGCACGGTGGCGGCCGCGGTGGCCGCACTGCACTCGCTGGATGCCGAGACGGGCGCCCTGACGGTGCGGATCCCGGGCGGGCAGGTCGACGTCATCGTCACCGAGGCCACCAGCTATCTGCGCGGGCCGTCGGTGATCGTGGCCCACGGTGACATCGACGACGGCTGGTGGCGGTCCCAGGCGTGAAATTCGTTCGCGCCGGCGCGGCGGCCGTGACACCATCGGAGTCCGCCCATGACTGATTATCGTGACCCCACCGCCGGTGAACTGGCCCTGGAAGACCGCGCCGCGCTGCGCCGCGTCGCCGGGTTGTCCACCGAACTCGAAGACATCTCCGAAGTGGAATACCGCCAGCTTCGGCTGGAACGCATTGTGCTGGTTGGTATTTGGACGCAAGGCAGCGCCGCCGACGCGGACGCCAGCCTGGCCGAGCTGGCCGCGCTGGCCAAGACCGCCGGCTCGGAGGTGCTCGAGGGCCTGATCCAGCGCCGCGACAAGCCGGATCCGTCGACCTACATCGGGTCCGGCAAGGCCCAGGAACTGCGTGAGGTGGTGCTGGCCACCGGCGCCGACACCGTGATCTGCGACGGCGAACTGTCACCGGCACAGCTGACGGCGCTGGAAAAAGCGGTCAAGGTCAAGGTCATCGACCGGACGGCGCTGATCCTGGACATCTTCGCCCAGCACGCGACCAGCGCCGAGGGCAAGGCCCAGGTGTCGCTGGCCCAGATGGAATACATGCTGCCGCGGCTGCGCGGCTGGGGTGAGTCGATGTCGAGGCAGGCCGGTGGCCGGGCCGGCGGAGCGGGCGGCGGAGTGGGTACCCGTGGGCCGGGCGAGACCAAGATCGAGACCGACCGCCGGCGCATCCGTGAGCGAATGGCCAAGCTGCGCCGCGAGATTCGCGACATGAAGAAGATCCGTGACACCCAGCGCAGCGGCCGCCGGCGCAGCGAGGTGCCGTCTATCGCGATCGTCGGCTACACCAATGCCGGCAAGTCCAGCCTGCTCAACGCGCTGACCGGGGCTGGGGTACTGGTGGAGGACGCGTTGTTCGCGACGCTCGAACCCACCACGCGCCGTGGACAGTTCGACGACGGCCGGCCCTTCGTGCTGACCGACACGGTGGGTTTCGTGCGGCATCTGCCGACCCAACTGGTGGAGGCGTTCCAGTCCACCCTGGAGGAGGTCGTCGACGCCGACCTGCTGGTGCACGTGGTGGACGGCTCCGATGTGGACCCGCTGGGCCAGATCAACGCCGTGCGCGAGGTCGTGAACGACGTCATCGCCGCCCATGACACCGAGCCCGCGCCGGAGTTGTTGGTGGTCAACAAGATCGATGCGGCCGGGGATCTGGCGCTGGCGAAGCTCCGGCGGGCACTGCCCGGTGCGGTGTTCCTCTCGGCGCACACGGGCGAGGGCCTGGAGCGGCTGCGCCAGCGGCTCGGCGAACTGGTCGAGCCCACCGACGTCGCCGTCGACGTCACCATTCCCTACCACCGCGGAGACCTGGTGGCGCGGGTGCATGAGGTGGGCCGGGTGGATGCCACCGAACACACCGAGGGTGGTACCCGGATCAAGGCGCAGGTGCCCGTCGCGATGGCCGCCGCGCTGCGCGAGTTCGCCTCCTAGCTCACTCCTAGCTCGCACATCCTCGCCGCGGGCCAGCCACTCCCGCGAGCCAGCCCCTTCCGCGAGCCAGCCACTCCCCGCGAGCGGCCGTGTTCGTACGCGACACCCCGTGGCCTGCTGTACAAGAGCGGACGCTCGCGGTCCAGGAGAGCGCGGCTACCGAACGGCAGCACGCCGGACACCGCCGGCCGGGACGTTCGGCGGGATGGATGAACACCACCGCTGCACGCGCGTCCAGCACGGCGACCCGCCGGCCGCGTCGACGCCGGCCCTGCGGAGCGCTGCCCGGTAGTCGGCGGGGATGGCGTGGTGATGGGCGTCGATACGGGACACGTCGGCGCCTCTCGGTTGTTTTTCAGCTATCGGAGATACCGGCCCCGGCCAGCGCGGGCACCACGTCCTCTCGGTGCAGCAGGGACGCGGCGCCGGTTTTGAATTGTTCCAGCTTCTCGATGATGGTCTGCCCCTCCCTGGTGTGCCCCCAGATGCTGATGCCCTGATGTGTGGTGGGCTCCCAGCTGGTCTCGTCGACGACGATCGGGTTCCACCCGACCTCCCACTCGAAACCGGACGGTGTCATCGCGTAGTACGACAGCTCCTTGTCGTTGGTGTGCTGCCCGACGCCGAGCGCCATGTCGAAGCCGAGTTCGCGGACTCGTTGATACGACGTGGTCATGTCGTCGAGTTCGGCGACCTGGATGTTGAGGTGCTGAACGCGGGTTCGAATCGGGTTGAGCGGCAACCGGTTCACCGCCGCGATGGCCACCGAGTGGTGTCGCTCGTTGACCCGCAGGAACCTGATCTTGAACTTCAGCCCGCTGATGGTCTCGTCGATGAAGTCGCTCAATCGGGCGTCGAAGACGGTGTTGAAGTAACCCCGGACCTGGTGCGGTTTCTTGGTGGTGAGGGCCACGTGGCCCATTCCCGAAGCGCCCGTGACGAATCCGCCCCGGTTGACCATGTCGAGCGGGGTGCCGGCGCGTTCGGCCCGGACGAAGATCTCCTGGTTCAGGCCGTTGGGACCAGGGAATCGCGCGAGGCGTTCGACACCGCGCAGCGCAGCCTCCTCGGCGGTGCCGGTGGTCACCGGGACGCCGTGACCGGTCACCCGGGCCAGGATGTCGTCGAAGGTCGTGTGGTCGTCGAGTTGCCAACCGAGCGCGGTGACATCCTCGGCGGGACCGTGCTGCAGCAGGAACCGGCACCGGTGGTCGTCGAGCCGGAACCGGGTGACGTCTGGCAGGGCGTCGTCGTAGTGCATACCGATGGCGTCGCGGCCGAACCGGCGCCAGTCGGCGAACTTCTCGGTCTCGATGACGACGTAGCCCAGGTGCGTGCGGCCGAAGATGTCAGACATGGGCCAACCTCGAGTCGGGTCCCAGGAACTCCAGGACGAGTTGGTTGAACAGTTCGGCGCGCTCCCACTGCATCCAGTGCCCGGTGTGCGAGGTCATCACCAGTTCGGCGTTGGGCATCGTGTTCAGCAGCAGCGGACCACCGGCGGGTTTGTTGACCTTGTCGTCGCGGCCCCACAGGATCAGCGTCGGGGTCTGCAGATCCTTCAGCCGCGAGTCCCGCGTGAGGTCCATCCGCCACAGGGTGCGCAGCGCCATCGGTCCGGACGGCCGGCGCAGCGGCGGATTGGCGACGACGTCGGGATCGATGGAGGCCTGGTAGCGCAGATCGATTAGGTGGTCCGGTACCGAGGCGCCGTCGTAAACCAGGTAGGTCCGGATGAAGGCCTCCAGCTTGGCGCGGCTGGGTCCGTCGCCGCCGTAGTAGCCGAACAGGCTGTTCAGGCCGGCGGTCGGGCGCCCGCGCGTGGTGCCGATGCCGCCGGGGCCCATCAGGATTAGCCGGCCAACGCGCTGCGGGGCGTCCAGGGCCAGGCGCAGCGCGGCGGCGCCGCCGTAGGAGTTGCCGATCAGGTGCGCGGTATCGATGCCCAGGACGTCGACCAGGCCGCGGATGGCCGCCGCCAGGCCGCCGAACGGGTCGGACTGGTCGAGCTTCTTGGCGGATCGGCCGTAGCCGGGCATATCCGGAACGATCACCCGGAAGTGCGCGGCCAGCGCGTCGATATTGCGGGAGTAGTTGCTCACGCCGGAGGCGCCGGGGCCGCCGCCGTGCAGCAGTACCACGGCGGGTCCGGTGCCGGCCTCGGCGTAGAAGATGCGCTGACCTCCGACGATGACGGTGTGTTCGGTCAGGGTGGTGGTGCTGCTCATGCGGGAACTCCGTTTCGTTGGGCGGGGGCGGCGATGCTCAGCCCGGCGGGCGGAGCGGGCAGGGGCTGGCTGGAATCGGTTGCGGCATAGATGAATCCGTCCGGTCTAACGACGACGGCGCTGGCGTTCTTGCCGCGCAGCCAGGCGGTCAGCGCGCCGGTGTGGTCGTCGACGTCGCGGCCGACCTCGAGGCGCGCCGCTCCGGTCCACCCCGCCGCTCCGGCGGGTGCGGCACCGATGTGCAGGATCGTCCACTCCCGGTCGAGGACGTCGTCGAGGCGGGCGCGCCGGCCGTCGGCGGTGACCCAGGGCTGCGGGATCAACCAGCCCACGGCGCGGTCCTTGCGGCGCGCACGGGCGAAGAATCCGGCACCGTACCGGGCATCGGGAATCCAGAACACCTTCTGCCCCGCCACGGCGCTGCCGGGAATCTTGGTGACGGTACCGAGCACGAAGTTGCGCAGTGCTGCGACGGTCGTGCGCCGTTCGGTGATCACCCGACCGACCAGCACCGCGCGGCGGGTGACCTCGGTGACGTGTGGTTTGCGTTCGGCCTCATAGGAATCCAGCAGGGTCTCGGGCGCGCGCCCACCCAGCACCGCGGCGAGCTTCCAGCACAGGTTCGCGGCGTCGCGCACACCGGCCGACATGCCCTGCCCGATCCACGGCGGCATGGCGTGGGCGGCGTCGCCGGCCAGGAACACCCGGCCCACCCGCCAGCGGTCGGCGGTCCGGACGTGATGGCTGTAGACCACCGCCCGCAGTACCTTCACGTTGTCCTCGGTGATGCCCTGGCCGTGCAGCACCTTCCACACGGACTCGTCGCTGACCAGGGTCTTGTCGTCGATGCCGGTCGGCGCGGGGAATTCCCAGCGGTGGTGTCCCAACGGGGTGGGGCAGTCGACGGTCGGCTGTGCCGGATCGCAGTGAAAACGCAAGCGGTCGTGGGCATCCCATTCCTTGATCACCTTGGTGTCGATCACCACCCAGCGTTCGCCGTAGGTCTTGCCGGTGTAGCCGACGCCCAGCAGGCCGCGGGTGGGGGAGGAGCCACCGTCGGCGGCGATCACGTACGACGCCCGGACCTTGCGGACGGTGTCGCCGCGCAGATCGGCCAGCAGTAGCTCGACGTGGTCGTCCTTGTTGGCCGCTCGCAGCGATTCGTGCTCGAGCAGGATCTCGACATTGCCGAACCGGGCGACGCCCTCGCGCAGCACCTGATCGATCGCCGGCTGGTAGATGAACTGCTGGGGTGGATGCCCGCAACCGCGGCCCGCGATGGTGGTTTCGTAGAACGCCTTGCCGTCGGCGCCGACCCAGGCGACCGGCCGGTCGGGCAGCATGTCCTGCTGCAGTCGGTCGGCCAGCCCGACCGACTGCCAGATCCGCATCACCTCCTCGTCGGTGGAGATCGCGCGGGCCCGGCCGTAGATGTCGGGATCGCGTTCGATCACCAGTACCCGCAGACCCAGCTGCCCGAGGAGATTTGCCGCGGTGGCGCCGGTCGGGCCGTAGCCAACGATCGCTACGTCGTAGTTCGAATCAGCACCGTAGGTCGTATCGCTCACTTGTTCATCCATCCGTTCGGCGGGGGATTGTTCTGTAGTGATCGATACGTTAATGTAGTGATCACTACAGAGTCAAGAGTTCGACGAGAGCTCGTCACAGGAAGAAGGTCCAATGAACGACTACCCGGTGGCCATCATCGGCTCGGGCAACATCGGCACCGACCTGATGATCAAGATCCGGCGCAGCGACGGGCCCCTGCGCGTCACCGCCATGGTCGGCATCGACCCGAACTCCGACGGGTTGGCCCGGGCCACCCGTTTCGGGGTTCCCACCACCGCCCGCGGCGTCGATGGGCTGCTCGCGATGCCGGAGTTCGCCGACATCAAGTTGGTCTTCGACGCCACCTCCGCCGGCGCGCACCAGGCCAACTGGGCGAAGCTGGCACCGACCGGGGTGCGGATGCTCGACCTCACTCCCGCTGCGATCGGGCCCTACTGCGTGCCGGTGGTCAACGTCGACGAATGCCTCGACGCACCGAACCTCAACATGGTCACCTGCGGCGGGCAGGCCACCGTTCCGATCGTCGCCGCAGTGTCCCAGGCCGGGATCGTCTCCTACGCCGAGATCGTCTCCTCCATCTCGGCCCGGTCCGCCGGCCCCGGAACCCGGGCCAACATCGACGAATTCACCGAAACCACCTCGGCCGCAATGCAATCCGTCGGCGGAGCGCAGCGCGGCAAGGCCGTGATGATCCTCAACCCGGCCGATCCGCCGATCATGATGCGCAACACGGTCTACTGCCTGGTCCCGGACTCTGGCGGTGATCCCGACGCAGGCGCCATCGAGACCTCGATCCTGGACATGGTCGACCGGGTCAGCGCCTACGTGCCGGGCTACCGGCTCAAGCAGCGCGTCCAGTTCGAGACGTTCACCGCCGACGCACCGCTCTACATCCCCGAGACCGGGAAGTTCACCGGCACCCGGGTCACCGCGATGCTGGAGGTCACCGGCGCCGCGCACTACCTACCCGCCTACGCCGGCAACCTGGACATCATGACCTCGGCGGCCAAGGCGACCGCCGAACGCATCGCCGTACACGAAACCGAAAAGCTTGGAGCCGCAAGATGATTGATCTGTATGTCAGCGATGTCACCCTCCGGGACGGCATGCACGCAATCCGCCACCAGTACTCGGTCGGACAGGCCGTCGAGATCGCCACGGCGCTGGACGAGGCGGGCGTGGATTCGATCGAGGTCGCGCACGGCGACGGCCTGGCCGGCTCCAGCTGTATCTACGGGTTCGGCGCGCACACCGACCTCGAATGGATCGAAGCCGTTGCGGGCGCGGTGCGCCGCGCGAAGGTCGCCACCCTGCTGCTGCCCGGCATCGGTACCGCGCACAACCTGAAGGAGGCCCACCGGGCGGGGGCCCGGGTGGTCCGGGTGGCCACGCACTGCACCGAGGCCGATATCTCCGCCCAGCACATCGAGGCGGCCCGGGAACTCGGTATGGACACCGTGGGCTTTCTGATGATGAGCCACATGACAACCCCGGATGCGCTGGCCGTCCAGGCCAAACTGATGGAGAGCTACGGCGCCACCTGTGTCTACGTGGTCGACTCCGGCGGTGCGATGACGATGCGCGACATTGCCGAGCGTGTCGACGCGTTGCGTCAAACCCTGACGGCGACAACCGATATCGGGATCCACGCGCACCACAACCTGTCGCTGGGCGTGGCGAACTCGATCGTCGCCGTGGAGCACGGCGCCACCCGTGTCGACGCGTCCCTGACCGGGATGGGCGCCGGCGCCGGCAACGCTCCGCTCGAGGTGTTCGTCGCCGCGGCCACGAAACTCGGCTGGCAGCACCGTTGCGATCTGCATGCACTCGAGGACGCCGCCGACGACCTGGTCCGGCCGCTGCAGGACCGGCCCGTGCGGGTGGACCGCGAAACGCTGACCCTCGGCTACGCCGGCGTGTACTCCAGCTTCCTGCGCCACGCCGAGGCCGCCGCCGCCCGCTACGACGTCGACGCCCGCAGCCTCCTGGAGGAGGCCGGCCGCCGCGGCATGGTCGGCGGTCAGGAAGACATGCTGGTCGACATCGCACTCGATCTGACCGGTGCCGATGCCCGCTCGAACTGACCCGGCGTTGCCGGGCGGCGCGAGCCTCGGCAATAGTGATCGGCACGGAGTAAGGAGAGTGGACGTGAGCGCCGACAAGACCACGCGGGTAAGCCGGCGGCGCCGCGCCGACGGTGAGATCTCCCGGCAGCGAATTCTGGACGCGGCCACCGAGATCGCGGCCGAACGCGGCTACGAGGGCACCAGCATCGGCGCGGTCAGCACCAAGTGCGGGCTGCCCGCCAGCTCCATCTACTGGCACTTCAAGGACAAGGACGATCTGATCGCCGCGGTGATCGAGCGCAGCTTCGGCTCGTGGTTGGCCGCGTGGGAGCTGCCGATGGATCTGACCTATCCCGAGGAGGCCTTCGCCGAGATGGCCGCGCGGATCGCCAAGGCGTTCCTGGATTCGCCCGACTTCATCCGGATCGGTCTGATGCTGGCGCTGGAACGCCGGCCCGTGGAGCCCCGCGGGCGTGAGATGTTCGTCCAGGTTCGCGAACAGGTCAATCAACGGTTGCTCGGAACCATCCGCCAGTTGGCACCTGATTTGACCGAAGGCGATGTGCGTCAGCTGGCGACGTACGCGATCGCCGGAGCCGACGGACTGATGGTGGCCAAGGAGATCGGCGGCGACGCGGTCGACCTCGTGGCGATGTTCGAGCTGCACGCGCGGGCCGTCTACGGGTCGGCGCAGCGGTTGGTCGCCCAACACGGCACAAGATGAACCTGTTCTGCGCGATCATGGAGGCGCCATGACCGAACCGGACAACGAGAACGACCAGGCCGACGTCGAGCAACTCGCCGACGCCCTGCTGGCCGCCGCCGAGGACAGTGCCACCAGCGACCCCGGTGAGCTGGTCGCCGAGGTCTGGCGCAACGCGGCATTCGCGATGCGGCGCCTCGGCATCGACTTCATGCGCCGGTACAACCGGTTGGAGGTCAGCGTTGAGCCCGTAACACTCAGGGGCCCGGTTCTTTTCGTGGCCAACCATGGCTTCGGCGGCATCTTCGACCTGAACGTGTTCGCCACCGGCGCCGCGATGGAACAGATGCAGCTCGACCGTCCGGTGACCATCCTGACCCACCAGCTGGCGTGGACGATGGGAATGGGGCCCCTGATCGAACCCGTCGGTGCGCGGGTGGCCAGCCGTCGATCCGCCGAGGAAGCGTTTGCCCGCGGTGAGCACGTGGTGGTGTATCCGGGGGGTGACCTCGACGCGGCGAAGGCATGGGATGACCGCAACCGCATCGTGTTCGGCGGACGGAACGGCTACGCCCGGCTCGCCATCGACAACGGCGTACCCATCGTGCCCATCGTCACCGCGGGCGCCGGCGAGTCACTGTTCGTCATCTCCAGCGGGGAACGGCTGGCCCGCGCCACCCGCATCGACAAACTCCTGCGCCTCAAGGCGGCCCCGATCAGCGTCTCGCTGCCGTGGGGGATCAACGTCGGCGCCGTCGGCCTGCTGCCCTATCTGCCGCTGCCGTCCAAGATCGTCACCCGGGTCCTGCCGGCGATGGCGTCCGGCGACGGTGAGGACGCCACCGACTTCGCCGCGCGGGTCGAGACGGCCATGCAACGCGCACTCACCGAGATGACCCTGAACCGCACACCGCTGATCGGCTGAGCCGCAGGGACGTCTGTTACTTTCTGGCGATGCGGATTCGCCTGGGGGGTCGGCGTCGCCAGCGCACGATGGCAGTGACAGCGGTGGTGGGTCTGTTGATCATGGTCGTCGGCTCGCCCGTCACCCACGCCGAACCCCAGCCCGGGAGCGCCGGCTACTACCAGCCGTACGCCAACGACTTCACCGGCATGGAGGGCGCCTGGACCGCCGAGAAGGACGGCCCGCTGCCGCACAACGAGGTGCACATCGACTGGGATGTGCCGATCACGATGAGCGACGGCACCGTCCTGAAGGCGAACATCTACCGCCCGATGGACGTATCCGGTCCCGCCGAGCGGGCCGCCGGCGGTGGCGCGGTGGTCACGGATCGGCTCCCGGTCATCCTCAACATCACGCCGTACACCAAATGGCTGATGGCCGTGGCCTCCAAGGTGGTCAACGCGCCCGGGATCCAGGATGGCATCCTGCGCGGCATCGGAAGCCTGGAAAGCTCGGATCCGGCGCTGAAGAATCTGATGCAACTGCTGCAGACGCTGGATTCCGGCCTGGTGCAGGTCGTCGCGCCCGACAAGCGGCTGGTGCGCAGCGGGTACGTCTGGGTGGACCTCGACGTGCGTGGCACGGGATTCTCCGAGGGCAAATGGCAGCTGACCGGCCCCCGGGAACAGCAGGACGCGCTCGAGGTCATCGACTGGATCAGCAAGCAGGACTTCAGCAACGGCAAGGTCGGGCTGACCGGCTACTCCTACGACGCGATCAGCGCGCTACAGGCCGCCTCGCACCGGCCGCCGGCACTCGGTGCCGTCTTCGCGGGCAGCCCGGCCACCGACCTGGTGCAGGACGTGGCCGCCCGCGGCGGTGCGCTGAACATCGGCTTCCTGCCGTTCTGGTTGTGGGTTGTCAACGGGACCAAGCGAATTCCCGACGTGCAAGCGATGTTGCAGGGCAACTACGAGCAGGTCTACCGGCAGTGGATCGACGACCGTGCCGCGGACCCCACGACGATGTCCGAGGCGCTCTACACGGCGCTGAACGCGCGGACCGTCGACGAACTGCGGGCCTCGCCCGGGGCGTCGATGCTGCTGGATGCCGATGGGCCGTGGCGCCGGGCGACCCGCACCGACATGGGCAACATCAACGTCCCGACGATGATCACGGGTGCGTGGGGAGACCTGTTCCGCAACGCGGAGTTCCGGTCCTATCAGGATCTGACCGGCCTCGAACCGGGCCGGAAGCAACTGATCCTCGGGCCGGGCTATCACATTACGGCGGGCGGTGGACTCGGGAAGCGGGACGCTCCACCGCGACTGGACGTGCTGCAGAAGGCCTGGTTCGACCATTGGCTCAAGGGGATGGACAACGGTGTCGAGAAGCTCGGCCCGGTTCTGGAGCAGATGCCCGGAGCGCAAGGCTGGCAACGGATCTCACAATTGCCGCGGCCCGGGATGGCCAATCAGCGGATGTATTTCAGCAGCGACATCAGTGGAACCGCGTTCCGCACCCAGCACGACGGTTCGCTGTCTCCGGAGCCGCCGGTCCGACCCGACCAACTGACCGTCCGGGTCGGGGTGGCCAGCCTGTGTTCCGATATGACGAACACCCAGTATCTCGGGATCAGCGCGATCCTGATGGCGTGCGCACAGGACGAGCGGCCGCACGAGATCGATGGCCTGACCTTCACCAGCACGCCGGTCACCGTGCCGACCGTGATCTCGGGACCCGTTGCCGTGCACCTGAACACGCAGCACGAGGGGACCGACGGCTTCTGGATGGCCACCGTCAGCGACGTCGACCCGGATTCCGGCAATTCACTGCCGCTGAGTAGTGGATGGGTGGTCTCATCGATGCGCAAGGTCGACGAGGCCCGCAGCAAGCGGGGACCCAATGGCGACTACGTCGACCCGATCCAAGCCCTGGATCTCGCGCGCGGCTACCAGCCGGTGACGCCCGGCCAGCCGACGATCATGGACTTCGGGACGTACCCGCTGGACGCGGTGCTGCAACCGGGGCATCGGCTGCGGGTCAGCCTCTACAGCAGCAACTACCCGTCGGCGTTGCCCGCGATGCCGATGATGATCGGGGCCGGGCTCACCCCGCCGCCCTACGATGTCCGCGACGCGGTCCTGCTGTTCACTCCGGGAAACACGTTCTATCCCGAACATCTCGATATCGACCCGGCCGCACCGAGTTGGGTGAGCGTCCCGCTCAGCGATCCCCTGCGGTGAGCCGGCCACGTTCACTACGGATGTAGAGCCGAACAGGACTGGACTTGCGGCTCGTGCGACGGAAGCCGAACCCGCAGTGCCCGAGTGCACCACGTCGTTCTATTTCCGCACCCGAGCGGCGCTGCTGCGGGCCGTCGCCGAACGCGTCGCCGAGCTGGACCTCAAGGATTTGACCGCCGCGACGTCGGCGCCGCCCGTGATCCGGCCCTCACGGAGGCCCTGCGCGCGAACGCCGAGAGGTTCTACGCGCTGATCCGGGCCGACGTGCTGCGGATGCGGCCGGCGGGCGGGGGCATCAGCGGGACGGTGGTCGACGCGCAGACCTACGCCGTGCTGATGTTCATCAGCGGCGTGATGCTGACCCGGTCCAGCGGGAAGGACGGATGCGGACGGCGGAGGAGCTGGATCGCATACTCTCGGGAATCGTCGCAGGTGTTGCGCTGCAATATGATTCGCCGACGTAGCCTTGTCGCGCCCGCCGGCGTGGGACCGTGACCCGACGCTGCCGGTCCGGACTTTCCGGTGAAATAGAAATTAGGTTCTTATTCCTGTAATGTGCCGGGCATGGGTCTCAGGGGCGAAGCCGCAATCGTCGGCTTCCATGAACTGCCGTGCCTGCGCACGCCGTCCGGCACGCCGGAATTCACCATCGAACAGTGGGCGCGGCTGGCGGCCGCCGCGGTGGCCGACGCCGGCCTGTCCGTCGAGGACGTCGACGGGCTGGTCACCACCGGCGTCTTCGAATCGAACATCTTCGTGCCGTCCACCGTGGTCGAGTACCTGGGCCTGAAGGTCAACTTCGCCGAGTACGTCGATCTCGGCGGGGCCAGCGCCGCGGCGATGATCTGGCGTGCCGCGGCCGCGATCGAACTGGGCATCTGCGAGGCCGTGCTGTGCGCCATCCCGGCCAATTTCCTGACCCCGACGCATCCCGACCGGCCGCTGGACATGACCGAGGCCATGTACTTCGGGGCATCGAGTATTCGCTTCGGCTCGCCGCAGGCCGAATTCGAAATCCCCTACGGCTACCTGGGGCAGAACGGGCCCTACGCGCAGGTCGCCCAGATGTACGGCGCCGCTTACGGTTACGACGAGCGGGCGATGGCCAAGATCGCCGTCGACCAGCGGGTCAACGCCAACCACACCCCGGGCGCGGTGTTCCAGGGCAAGGCGATCACCATCGCCGACGTGCTCGCCAGCCCGGTCATCGCATCACCGCTGCACATGCTCGAGATCGTCATGCCCTGCATGGGTGGATCGGCGGTGCTGGTCACCAGTGAGCGGCTGGCCCGGCGGGCCCGCAACCGCCCGGTCTGGATCCGCGGCTTCGGCGAACAGGTGCCCTACAAGTCGCCGGTGTACGCACTGGATCCACTGCGCACACCGATGTCCGACATCGCGCCCAAGGCCTTCGCGATGGCCCGGCTCACGCCCGGCGACGTCGACATGGTGTCGATCTACGACTGCTACACCATCACCGCGCTGCTCACCCTCGAGGACGCCGGCTTCTGCGAAAAGGGCAAGGGCATGCAGTTCGTCTCGGGCCACGACCTGACGTTCCGCGGCGACTTCCCGATGAACACCGCCGGGGGTCAACTGGGCTACGGCCAGCCGGGCAACGCCGGCGGCATGCATCACGTGTGCGACGCCACCCGTCAGCTCATGGGCCGCGCCGGTGCGACCCAGGTGCCCGACTGCAACCGGGCGTTCGTCTCCGGCAACGGCGGCGTCCTCAGTGAACAAGAAGCCCTGATCCTGGTGGGGGACTAGAGACATGAACATGACCCGGCCGCTTCCGTTGCCGACACCGACCACCCAGCGCTACTGGGACGGCCTGACCCGCCACGAGGTCTGGATCCAGTTCTCCCCGTCGCTCGGCCGCTATGTGTTCTACCCGCGGGTGCTGGCACCCGGCGCACTGGCCGACGACCTCGAATGGCGGCAGATCTCCGGAGCCGGCAAGCTCGTCAGCTTCACCGTCGCCGAGCGTCCGGTGGCACCGCAGTTCGCCGACACCGTCCCGCAGATCCCCGCGGTGGTCGAATGGGACGAAGGCCCGCGTTTCGCCACCGAACTGGTGGACGTCGACCCCGCCGAACTGCAGATCGGTATGCCCGTGGCGCCGGTGTTCACCGACCACCCCGAGGCGGGTGTGACGCTGCTGCGCTACACCGCACGGCGATAGGACCGCACCCATGGTTATGGCGCTGAGCGACGAACAGATCCAGATCACCGATGCGGTAACACGATTCGCCGAACGGCACGCCACCCTGGAACAGCTGCGGCCACATTTCGAGGCGTGCGCGGCAGGGGAGTTGCCGCCATTCTGGACCGAGCTGGTAGCGCAGGGCTGGCAGGCCATCCAGGTGCCCGAGGAATTCGGCGGGCAGGGCGGCGAGCTCGCCGACGCGGCCTGCGTGCTCGAGGCCGCGGGCTACGGGCTGCTCGGCGGGCCGCTGCTGCCCACCATCATCACCGGCGCGGTTGCCGCGGCCACCGACCCGGGCCCGGCGGCGCACCGGCTGCTCCGTTCGATCGCCGATGGTCGGCCGGCGGTGACCCTGCTGCCCGACACCGGTCAATTGCGTTCCACGCCAACGGACTCCGGCTGGATCCTGGACGGCTCCACCGGGCCCGAGATCGGCCTGCCGGGGACCGATCACATCCTGATCAGCGCCCGCGGCGAGGATGGCCGGGTGCGCTGGTTCGCGCTGGCGGCCGACCATCCCGGTGTGCAGGTGCTCGCCGAAACCCCGACCGACCTGACGCGCGCCGCGGGCGCGCTGCGCGTAGACGGTGCGGCCGTGTGCGGCGCCGACGAGGTCACCGGGCTGGACGTCGTTGGCGCACAGTACATCACCATCGCCCTGAGGGCTGCCGAAGCCGCCGGAATCCTGCGCTGGTGCCTTGAGTCCGTGGTCGCCTACCTGAAGGTCCGGGAGCAGTTCGGCCGACCGATCGGCGCGTTCCAGGCGTTGCAGCACAAGGCCGCGCAACTGTTCGTGCACAGCGAACTGGCAACCGCCGCGGCCTGGGACGCGGTGCGGGCGATGTCGCAGGCGCCGGCCCAGCAGCCCGTCGCCGCGGCGGGGGCCGCGATCGTCGCATTGGGCCCACTTCCCGAGCTCGTCGTGGACGCGATGACCATGTTCGGCGCCATCGGCTACACCTGGGAGCACGACCTGCATCTGTACTGGAAACGGGCCATCAGCCTGGCCGCCGCCACCGGGCCCACCGCCGGGTGGGCGCGGCGCCTGGGCGACCTCGACAATCCAGCCCGCGATTTCGGCATCGACCTCGGCGAACTGGAGGATGCCGAGTTCCGTGCCCGCATCGCCGCGGCCCTGGACGCCGCCGCGGCGCTGCACAACGAACACCCCGGCAAGCAGAACCCCGAGTACCCGAAGTTCCGGACCGGGCGGCAGCGCACCCGACTGGCCGAAGCCGGTCTGGTGGCCCCGCATTTCGCGGAGCCCTGGGGGCTGGCGGCCTCCCCGGCGCAGCAGCTGATCATCGACGAGGAATTCGACAAGCGGCCCTTCCTGATCCGGCCGTCGCTGGGCATCGCCGAATGGATCCTGCCGGCCATCCTGAACGGGGGATCACCGGAGCAGCGGGCGCGCTTCGCCGAGTCGACGCTGCGCGGTGAAACCTGTTGGTGCCAGCTCTTTTCCGAGCCGGGTGCGGGCTCGGACCTGGCATCGTTGTCGACCCGGGCCACCAAGGTGGACGGCGGATGGAGCATCCGGGGCCAGAAAGTATGGACGTCCTCGGCGCAGCTCGCGGACTGGGGCGCGCTACTGGCCCGCACCGACCCGGACGTCCCCAAGCACAAGGGCATCGGCTACTTCCTGGTGGACATGAACACCCCGGGCATCCGGATCCGGCCCCTGCGGACCGCCAGCGGCGACGCGCATTTCAACGAGGTCTTCTTCGACGACGTCTTCGTGCCGGACGCCATGCTGGTCGGCGAACCGACCGCAGGCTGGTCGCACGCATTGTCGACCATGGCCAACGAACGGGTGGCCATCGGTGCCTACGTCAAGCTGGACAAGGAACGCGAGCTGCGCGCCCTGGCCGAGCGAGCCGGGGCCGAGAGCGGCGACATCCGGCGGGCGCTCGGTGAGGTGCGCGCGAACTCCAATGCCATTGGCGCCCTGGCGGTTCGGGACACGTTGGGTCGACTCGCCGGACACGGCCCGGGTCCGGCGTCGAGCGTCGGCAAGGTGGCCACCGCGCTGCTCACACGCCGGGTGACCGCCGCCGCGCTCGAACTGTCGGGCCGTGCGGCCATGGTCGGCGGTCCCGACCAACCGGCGGTCCAGCAGAGTCTCTTCATGCCCGCGGAGGTGATCGGCGGCGGAACGATGGAGATCCAGCTCAACATCATCGCGACGATGATCCTCGGATTGCCCCGCCGATGATCACCGCCGGCGCTCCCGCGGACCTGCCCGACTACAAGCGGGTGCGACGGGCGCAGATCGTCCGCGCAGCCATGGATGCACTCAAGCGTGGCGAGTACGAGCAGATCCAGATGCGCGACGTCGCCGAGGCCGCCGACGTCGCCCTCGGTACTCTCTACCGGTACTTCAGCTCGAAGGAACACGTGTACGCGGCGGTGCTGATGGAGTGGGCGCAACCGGTCTTCATTGCAGGACGGGCTGATTCGCGCCTGGACGAACGGGGTCTGCGCGACAAGGTCCGCGGCATTATCGACAGCTTCGAGCGCCGACCGGCGTTCTTCAAGGCCTGCATGATGCTGCAGAACACCACCGACCCCAACGCCGCACAGATCATGCGGCAGTTCGCCGACACCGCACAGCAGACCCTGGCCGGCGACTTTGCGGCGCTCGGAATCACGGCGCCCGACGATGTGGCCGTCATGTTGTGGGGGATCATCAACACGATGCTGGGCGGGCATGTGCTGCACGGGAATCCGATGGCCGATGCCTACCGCGTCGTCGACGCGTTCATCGACCTGGTGGTCAGATCGGCGGCCCCGCGGCGCCAGGTCTGACCGGCGTGCGGCGCGTCTACGGAGGTTTACCCGATACCGGGGGTATCGACCAACCGCTCGGTCGGTTATCGTCGTGGGCGCAACCCAAGACCCACGACTCGGAGGTGACGATGGCCGCAGCAGCGACCTCGGTAGTGAAGTACGACCGCACGCTGTTCGAACCGGAACACGATTTGTTCCGGGAGTCCTACCGCGCGTTCCTGGATAAGCACGTCGCGCCCTTCCACGAGCAGTGGGAGAAGGACAAGATCGTCGACCGCGGGATCTGGCTGGAGGCCGGGAAGCAGGGATTTCTCGGCATGGCGGTGCCCGAGGAGTACGGCGGCGGTGGCAATCCGGATTTCCGGTACAACGTCATCCTCAACGAGGAGACCACGGCCGCCCGGTTCGGCGGACTCGGATTCATCCTGCACAACGACGTCGTCGCGCCCTACCTGCTCCGGTTGGCCACCGACGAGCAGAAGCAACGCTGGCTGCCGGGATTCTGCAGCGGTGAACTGATCACCGCCATCGCCATGACCGAGCCCGGCACGGGCAGCGACCTGCAGGGAATCAAGACACGGGCGGTCAAGCACGGTGACCATTACATCCTCAACGGGGCCAAGACGTTCATCACCAACGGCATCCATTCCGACCTGGTGATCGTGGTGGCCCAAACCGATCCCGACAAGGGGGCACTGGGCTTTTCGTTGCTGGTGGTCGAGCGCGGCATGCCGGGCTTCGACCGCGGCCGCCACCTCGACAAGATCGGCCTGGACGCCCAGGACACCGCGGAACTTTCGTTCACCGACGTCAAGGTGCCCGTCGAGAATCTCCTCGGCGAGGAGGGGCAGGGATTCGTCTACCTCATGCAGAACCTGCCGCAGGAGCGAATCAGCATCGCGAGTGTGGCGGCCGCGGCGATGGAGACGGTGCTCGAGCAGACCGTGCAATACACCAAGGAACGCAAGGCATTCGGCAAACCGATCGGCAGTTTCCAGAACACCCGATTCCTGCTGGCCGAACTGTCCACGGAAGCCACGGCGGTCCGGATGATGGTCGACGAGTTCCTCCGGCTCCACCTCGACGAGAAGCTCACCGTCGAGCAGGCCGCCATGGCCAAGTGGTACAGCACGGAGAAGCAGGTTCACCTCATCGACCGTTGCCTGCAATTGCACGGCGGCTATGGATATATGCGCGAATATCCGGTTGCCCGGGCGTATCTGGATGCCCGCGTGCAGACCATTTACGGCGGCACCACCGAGATCATGAAGGAGATCATCGGACGCTCCATGGGCATCTGATCCACGGTATTCGTTGGCCGCGTGCGCAAATGAATATGCGCCGTGCCCGTCGCGGCTACACGTCATTTCGGTACCGAATCTGTATTGTCCCGAATCGAGGGCGTGTTGGCGCCGGCATGTTCGCATTGCGCAACGGGCCTGGAATTGCGGGAGGGTGCATGAGAATACGGCGACGCGCGACGCGCCGCGGGGCCTCTGGCCTGATCGGCGGCGCCGTCGTGGCAATGGCCGCGGCGCTGACGGCGATGACGCTGACGGCGCCCGTTGCGGTGGCAAGCCCCGACAGCGATGCCACTGACGCGATCACGGCAGCCTGGACAACAGCCGGCGGCGACGCGTCGGAACTGGGCGCAAAGGACGGCGATCTCTACCCCGCCGGCAACGGCTTCGGCCAGAACTTCGCTGGTGGCGTAATCTTCTACACACCGGAAACCGGCGCAAAGATCATGTACGGCGCGATCCTGGACAAGTACCGCGCACTGGGCGGGCCCGCCGATAGCGATCTCGGGTTCCCGATCATCGACGAAGGCCCAGGGCGGGTCAGCCCGGACAGCCGCAACTCCACGTTCAGTGCGGCCGATCAGCCCGTGATCTTCTGGACACCCGACACCGGAGCCTGGGTGGTTCGCGGCGCCATCAACGCGGCATGGGACCGGCTCGGTGGCTCGGCCGGGGTCCTGGGGGTGCCCACCGCCGACGAGACCTACGACGGCTCGGTGGCGACGCAGACGTTCACCGGCGGCCGGATCAGCTTCGACGGGCGCACCAAGACGTTCACCACGGATCCGCCGGACCTGGCGGGTCAGCTGGATGATCTGGTCATCCCCGGCGACGCCACCTCGGCGATCAACGCGGCCCTGCGGGCGGCCGGTGGCGTGGCCGGTCCGCTCGGTGCCCGCGCGGGCGAGCAGTTCGCGATTCCGCCCGATGGCGCCGGCCAGGAGTTCGCCGGCGGCAAGATCTTCTACGGTCCGGGCACCGGTGCGTACGCGGTCACCGGCGCGATCCTGGAGAAGTATGAGGCGGCCGGCGGACCGAGCGGCGATCTCGGGCTGCCCAATGCGCCCGAAGCCGACGGGGGAGTTCCCGGCAGCCGCGTGAGTTCGTTTGCCGCACAAGATAATCCCGTCATCTTTGCCACCGCGGAGCACGGCGCGGTGATTGTTCGCGGCGCGATGAAGGCGGCGTGGGACAAACTCGGCGGCGCTGCCGGTTCGCTGGGTGTGCCGGTCTCCGATCAGCGCACCGACGGCGACAAGGTCACGCAGAAATTCGGCGCGGGGCAGCTGACGTGGGACTCCAAGAACAATTCGTTCACCAGTGATCCGGCCAACCTCGCCGATTCGCTGGGCGGTCTCGAGGTGCCCGCCGCCCCGCCGGCCGCCACTGCGCCGCCGGCGTCCGAGGCGCCGAAGATGCCGAACCCGCCGAAGGACAATGCATTCAGCTTCCACACCTGGTGGCTGTGGTGGATCATCCCGCTGGCCCTGCTGCTCCTGGGCTCCCTGTTCGCGCTCTTGTCCGGCCGGCGCCGGCGGGCGACCACCGAGCCCGCTGACGCGGTGGACGATGACGCGCGCTGGCCCATGCCCGACACTGACCAGCCGCGCGTGCCGACACCCGTCTGGACGGAGCCCGAAGCGCCCGCCGCCCCGGCGAGCCGCTGGGACGTCCCGAAGGTGCCCGCCGCCGGGATGTCCGGCATCGCCGAACCGATCTCGGCCGACCACGAACTGTTCACGCATCGCGGCGCGCACCAGGCCGCCGAGGATCAGGACGCGGTGGACACGGCGCCCACCCGGGTGCACGCCGACGACGAGGCTGGCGAAAGCCCGTCGGGTCGGCACGCGGCGATCGACCGCCCGGCGTGGAGCCCATATCCCGAGGATCCCTGGGCATCCGCACAGGCCTCGCTGTTCGAACCCCGGTATCAGGGCGTCGAGCACGTCGCCGACGTGTACGGCGCCGACCGTCCGGAGCCCGAGCCGGCCGCTGCGGCTGCGCCGGCCGAGGATCTAGCCGCCGATGACCACCCGGAACCGGCCGAATGGCTGGCTGCAGACGGGGACGATGCCGTCGATGACGACTCCTATCTGCAGCACGAGTACGTCGAGCCGGAACCTGTCGCGCCCGCCGAACAGCCGGCACCGCCGGCGATCCATCTGCCGCTCGAAGACCCCACGGCGATGCCGGAGGGCTACCCGGTCAAGGGCAGCATCACCGCCGGCGTCTACTACACCCCGGACAGCCCGAACTACGGCGACGTCGTCGCCGAGATCTGGTTCGCCGATGCGGAGCACGCCGAGGCGAACGGTTTCGTCCGGGCGTACTGACCTCACCGCCCGTTCTCGGGCAGTCCGGTCCGTCCACCGATCGGGGGACCGCCGGTTCCTCCAGTGCATCCACCGTTCACCCGATACTGAATCTCCTTGTGTCGCGGCATTGTTATGTCAACGCCGAAGAGCACACTCACACAAGGAGATTCAGATGAACACCATCGCCCGCCGCATCGCCGCCGGAGCCACCCTGGCCATCGCCCCGGCCATCATCGCCCTGGGCACCGCCACCGCCGGCCACGCCGCCACCTCGCCGGTCAACGACGGCCCGTCGGTCAGCGGCACGCATTCCGAGCAGACGCAGGGCTGGACGCCGTCCACCCCGGGAACCCCGGAGCACTTCCTGCACCCCAACCGCGGTCACCACTACGTCCGCTGACAGCGATCCGATGACGCAACGTGGCGCGCGAGGCGGAGTATCGCCCCGCGCGCCACGGCGTTTCGGTCGAGTGCTCGATCAGATCTTGCGAATGACGGTGACGACCTTGCCGAGAACCACGGCATCATTGCCCGGGATGGGATCGAACGCCGGGTTGTGCGGCATCAGCCAGACCTGTCCACCGGTGCGTTTGAAAGTCTTCACGGTGGCTTCGCCGTCGATCATCGCGGCGACGATGTCGCCGTTGTCGGCCACGTTCTGCTGACGCACCACCACCCAGTCGCCGTCGCAGATCGCGGCGTCGACCATAGATTCGCCGACCACCTTCAGCAGGAACAGCGAACCTTCACCGACCAGTTCGCGCGGCAGCGGGAAGACGTTCTCGACGGCCTCCTCGGCCAGGATCGGGCCGCCGGCGGCGATCCTGCCGAGCACCGGCACGAAGGTGGGCTCGGGTAGTGCGTCGGATCCGGAGACGTCGGTCAGCACCGGATCGACGGCATTGTCGGCGCCGCGCACATCGACCGCACGGGGCCGGTTGGGGTCGCGGCGCAGGTAGCCCTTGCGTTCGAGGGTGCGCAGTTGGTGCGCCACCGACGATGTCGACGTCAGCCCCACCGCGTCACCGATCTCGCGGATGCTGGGCGGGTAACCGCGGGAGGTCACCGACGCCCGGATGACCTCGAGGATGGTCCGTTGGCGTTCGGTCAGTGCGGTGTCGGGGTCCTTGGTATCGGCCATACAGCCGAATGTAGTTGGCGAGCCGACAAGAATCAAACATGTGTTCGATCCGCGTGTCGCCGGCCGTCGATTGCGTGGACGACCGGCCCGAAGTTGTCGGTGGGCGGATTTATCCTTCGGCCACGAATCGATCACATGTTCGGATGGGGCTATCCAATCGAACAGATGGGCGATATTGTTTCGAACATAGGAGCGAACCGCAATGACGACGAAAGGGATCGATATGGCCGGCACCGGTATGCCTGAAAGCACCGCCCTGCACGCCTGGGACCTCGAGGACCTGGTGCTCTGGGAGCAGTTGATGACCGCACCGTCCGAACGGCAGCGCCGCTCGGCCCGCCCGCAGCGGGTGCGTGCGCGGCGCGGTCCGGCCCGGCCGGGTGGAGCTACGCTGGCTCACGCGGGCACCGGAGTGCGGTTCTCCCGTGCGACGGGGTTGAATCGGCGGCGTTCGGTGACCACCACCGCGGCCACCATCGGACTGGCGCTGCTGGCCGGTCTCGTCACGCTGTGGCTGGGGGCGCTCGGCCACCTGGGTGGCTCCGCGAGTGACGCGTCGGCGTCGGTGCCGGGCCGGCTCGCGATCGTTCAGGTGCATTCCGGCGAGACGCTGGCGCACGTGGCCGCCCGGGTCGCGCCGGATCTGCCCGTCGGCCAGGTGGTCGATCAGATCCGGGAGCTGAACACCCTCGGCTCGAGCTCGATCCAGGCCGGGCAGACGCTCATCGCGCCGGTGAACTGACCATGCTCCGTCGCGGCGCACCGGCGGGCGTGCTGGTCTGTGTGCCGATCGCGCAGGTAGGCTCGGTGTCGTTCGGCTCGAGTCGCATTCGCCGCGAAGGAGAGGTCATGCATTGTCCTTTCTGCCGGCATCCGGACTCCCGCGTGGTCGACTCCCGCGAGACCGATGAGGGCCAGGCGATTCGACGCCGGCGTTCCTGCCCGGAGTGTGGCCGGCGGTTCACCACCGTGGAGACGGCTGTTCTGGCAGTCGTCAAGCGCAGCGGCGTCACTGAGCCGTTCAGTCGCGAGAAGGTCATCAGCGGTGTCCGTCGCGCCTGCCAGGGCAGGCAGGTCGACGACGACGCGCTGAATCTGCTGGCTCAGCAGGTCGAGGACACCGTGCGCGCCGCCGGATCACCGGAGGTGCCCAGCAACGAGGTCGGGCTGGCGATCCTGGGCCCGCTCCGCGTACTCGACGAGGTGGCGTACCTGCGATTCGCGTCGGTATACCGGTCATTCACCTCGGCCGACGATTTCGAACGCGAGATTCGCGTGCTGCGCGAACACCGCGAGATCTCAACCCCCGGCGGCTGATTCGAGCTCGATCGGCGTCGTTCCGTCGCTGACCACGCGACCGGCCACCCGAACCCAACCGTCCGGATTCCACTTCGTCTCCAACTGCGACCCACGCCCCTGGATGATGATCAGATCTCGGCTGAGGTAATCGGTCATCCGCACTGCGGCCGCGCCGGTCGCCTCGTCCTCCCGGATTCCCAGGTGCGGGGCGAAACTCCGGGACCGGATCGCGCCCGCGGACTCGTCGATCCAGGCCCACAGGTAGACCTCGTCCCCGTCGGCGTAATCGTCGGGATCGGCGGCCAGCAGTTCCTCGACGGAATCCGATTCGTGGATGGCGAACTCGGGCGCCCATTCGGCCCGCGCGGTGATCGCGGTCAACGGGCCGTCGGTGCTGACCGCGACGATTCCCGCCGGCACCGAGAGAGTGCGCACCGGAGTGCCGACCGACGCCAGGTGCCAGGCTGCGCCGACCGTGGGATGACCGGCAAACGGCAACTCCACGGCCGGCGTGAATATATGGGCGGCCGTGGTTGCGGCGCCGGGTCCCGGCAGCTCTACGAATACCGTTTCGCTGTAACCCAATCGGGTGGCCAGCTGCTGGCGGCGGTCCGGCGCCACCGTGCTCGCGTCCACCACGCCCAATGGATTACCGAAATTGCCCGCGGGGTCGGTGAACACCCGGAGGACCGTGACGTCGACAGCCATGACCCGACCTTACGTCGGGCGGTCCGTCAGGTGGCGCTGCGTTCGTCGGCGCCCATGGCGTCGAGCACCGCGACCCTGGTATCGACCGAACCGGACAGGGCACCCTCGCTGATGCCGGCGCGCAGCAGTTGGCGCAGCGCCACGTGATCGTATTCGGCGGGGCGGGTCGAATCGACGAACTGCCGGACCACCTCGACGAACCGGTCCGGGTCGTCGTGGAACGGGAAATGACCGGACCGCTCGAAGATCTCCAATTGCGAGCCGGGCATGGCAGCGTGCGCCATCAGGGCATGCGCGACGGGGATCACCACATCGTTCTCGCCCCAGATGAGTTGCACGGGAACGGATTCGGTCAGATAACAGCGGTCCAGCATGGTGACCACCTGGCCGCGCCAGTCCACCACGGCGCGAAGTGTCCGGGTGAAGGCCGAGGAGGCGGTCGGCTCGGGCAGGTCGCGCAGGATGCGCAGCACGTCGGGCAGGTCGCGGCCGAGCCCCCGCGAGCCGAGCACGGTGCCGGCGACCTTTCCGGCCAGCTGCACCGCGGGCAGCACCATGGGCAGGCGCAGCAGTGCGAGCGCCTCGCCGCCCATCGGCAGTGAGGCCACCCGTAGCGCGACGTGCACGTCCTTGGTGACACCGCCGGAACCCACCAGGATCAATCGTTCGACGAGCTGGGGGAACTGATAGGCGAACTGCATGGCGACGCCGCCGCCCAGAGAATGCCCGACGACGGTCACCTTCTCGATGTCGAGGACACTGAGCAGGTCGCGCATGCCGTTGGCGTACGCGGCAACCGAGTAGTCGGCCCGTGGTTTGTCGGACTGGCCGTGGCCCAGCAGATCCGGCGCGATCACGGTGAACCGCTGCGCCAGCTTCGAGTGAACCGTGCTCCACGTTTCTGAGTTGTCGCCGATGCCGTGGATCAGCAGGACCACCGGCCCCGACCCGGCGATCCGGTATGCGCGCCGGTAGCCGTGGATGATCTGGAACTCGAGCTTGGGCACGATCTCGCGCACCGGACGCAATCTGGTCGAACGTACCGTCATTGGCCACTCCCGTCGTCGTGCGGTGTCACGGGGTGGCGCTACCCGGTGTTGCCCTCAACCACCGCCGTTGTCGTCGCGCAGCTCGCCCTTTTCGTCGGCCTGCTGCGCGAGGAAGCGCTCGAACTCGGCCCCGAGTTCGTCCCCGCTGGGGAGATCCTCGTCGCTCAGCAGGGCGCGGTTCTCCTGGGCGGTGACAAACGCATCGTACTGTCGCTCCAGCGCCGCCACCACTTGAGCGATCTCTGCACTGCCCTCCACCTGTTCGTCGATCCGGTTCCGGATCGACACCGCCGCATCGGTCAGCGCGGTCATCGGGAGGTCCAGCGAACCGATCTTGGCGAGCTGCTCGAGCAATGCCTGGGCGGCCGCCGGATAGTCGGTCTGCGCCAGGTAGTGCGGGATGTGCACGGTATACCCGACGACCTCGTGGCCGTGCTGGGCCAACCGGTACTCGAGCAGACTCGATGCGCTGCCCGGAACCTGGACCTCGCCGACCCACGGGGTGTGATCGGCGATCAGTTCGCGGTCGCTCGAGTGCGCCGTCAGCGTGATTGGCCGGGTGTGGGGGACGGCCATCGGGATGGCGCCCAGGCCGATCGTCCGGCGCACGCTCAGCCGTTCGGCCAGCAGTCGCACCGCCGTCACGAACCGCTCCCATTTGAGGTCCGGCTCCATCCCGGCCAGCAGCAGGAACGGTGTGCCGACGGTGTCGTGCAGGGCGTAGAGACCCAGCTGAGGATCCTCGTAGCCGGTGAAGCGGTCGGTCTTGAATGTCATGGTGGGGCGCCGTGAGCGGTAGTCGAGCAGGTCATCGATCGCGAACGACGCGACCAGCTCGGTGTCCAGCGAGTCGCGGAGGTGGGCGGCGGCCAGCTTGACGGCATGTCCGGCGTCCGAGAACCCCTCCAGCGCGTGGACCAGCACCGGACCCCGGCCGTCCGCCGACGTCAGCTGCGGACCGGGGAACTCCAGTTCGTACATACCGCTGTGATCGGGCTCGTAGTGCTGGTCATGATCAGTCATCGCCGTACCTCCTTCGCCTACCAGTGTCCCACTAGCCCCAACGTCCGGCTGACGACCGGCGATTCCCAGGTCGCTCGGGCAGGATGACCCGATGCGCGTCCCGCTGAGGCTGCCGGTGCGATCGCTGCTGGTAGCGGTGGCGGTCTCGGGTTGCCAGTCGGCGGTGCCGGCGGAACGCCGCTGGGGTGTCGGGGAATCATTGGTCGTCAGGGCGAGTATCCGTCGCTGGCCTGGCTCCGAATGGTTGACGGCACCAGCGGCGCGCCGTGGTTCGACGCCACGACCGAGCAGCTGCTGGCTCGCCGCCGAGATCGCCGGATCCGACGACCCCGGCGATCTGGTGCTGCCCGGCCCGGCGAGGGGCCGGCCGGGCCGGGCCACTGCTGACACTTGTGCACAGTTGCGTACCCATCCCCAGCTGGGGCCGTCGAATGCCGCAGGCGGCGACGCGGTGACGGACCCGCCGGGGACCGTCTGAGCCATGACACACCACCGAATCGCCTTCAGCCTCAACCGGCCAGGTGCGCTCATCGCCGCGCTGCCAGCCGTCCTGGGATTCACCCCGGCAAATTCCCTCGTGCTGGCCTCGATCGAGGACAGCCGACTCGGCGCGGTCATGCGCGTCGATCTGCCCCATGCGCTCGAGGGTGACCTCGAGCAGATCGCGCACATCCTCGCCTCCGCTTCGCCCGAGGGCGTCATCGCCGTCGTCGTGCAGGCCGACGGCGCCGGTTGTTCGGAGTGCAACGAGGACTACCGGCTGCTCGGCCTGGATCTGGCCGGGGCGCTCGACGAACAGGCCATCGATCTCTGTGCGATCTACGTCGTGGACCGGATCCAGGCCGGCGGTCGTTGGCACTGCGCGGACGGTTGCGGGCAGCACGGCGTGATCGACGATCCGGATGTCTCGCCGCTGGCGGTCGAGGCAGTCGTCGATGGTCGACGGCTCTACGGCAGCCGGGCGGACCTGACGCAGGTGATCGCGGCCGAGGACGGCGCCGAGGCGCTGGTGGACCGCATCCGGGCCGTCGCCGACGACGGCCGGGCCGACCAGGAAGCCGACCCCGATGGACATACTCGCCGAGGCGTCCTCGCCGCGATCGACGCGGCCCAACGGCTCGAGGCCGGCCGGCCACTCTCCGATGCCGCGCTGGCCGGGCTGGCGCACCACCTCACCGACTCCGCCGCTCGGGATGCGCTCTACGCCCTGGCCGTCGGATTCCACGCGGCCCGCGCGGAGGCGCTGTGGACGCTGCTGGCCCGTCGTCTCCCGAAACCGTGGCGGCTGGAAGCCCTTGTGCTGCTGGCATTCTCGGCCTACGTCCGCAGTGATGGGCCGCTGGCCGGCATCGCCCTTGCCGAAGCCCTGGAGTGCGAACCGGCACATCGAATGGCCCGGATGCTCGACGAGGCGCTGATGTCCGGGATGCGGCCCGTCCAGATTCGCGAGCTCGCACTCAGCGGTTTCCGGGTGGCCGACCGGGTCGGCGTCGAGCTGCCGCCTTACCAGCGATCGGGCCGGCGGGCCGGCTGAGTCAGATCTTCTCGACCTTGACCGCGTGGGCCATCTCGTGCGGCAGATCGACGTTCTCGTGGCCCGGCATCACGATCGTCACGCCGCCCAGCGGGTTGATCTCGGCGGTGACGCGCGCATTGGGCACCACGCCGGCGTCCTTGAGTCGGGTGATCAAGGTGACGTCGCCCTGAACGTGTTCGGTGAGCTGCCGGACCACCACGGCGACGGGGGATCCGGGAGGCAGTTCGGTCAACCGCACCAGCGGTGCCTCCTCGGCGGACCGCTGCTGGGCAAGGCCCAGCTCGGACAAGCCGGGGATGGGATTGCCGAACGGGGACACCGTCGGGTCGTCGAGGACGGCGACGAGCCGACGCTCGACCTCTTCGCTCATCACGTGTTCCCACTTGCAGGCTTCGGCGTGGACGTCTTCCCACGGCAGACCGATGACATCCACCAGCAGCCGCTCGGCCAACCTGTGCTTGCGCATCACGGCGACGGCCAGGTTACGACCCTTGTCGGTGAGTTCCAGATGGCGATCACCCGCGACGTGCAGCAGCCCGTCGCGTTCCATACGCGAGACGGTCTGGCTGACCGTGGGACCGCTCTGCTCCAGGCGTTCGGCGATGCGCGCACGCAGCGGGACCACGCCCTCTTCTTCGAGGTCGTAGATCGTCCGCAGATACATTTCGGTGGTATCGACCAGGTCGTTCATAGGGTGCCCTCCATCCGGTCCGAGTCTACTTGGCGGGGGATGGTTACCGTCACCTAACGTTCCCGGCGTTGCGCACACAGCAGTGTGCCCGCCGGAGGGGGACGGCGGGCACACTCATGAATCACGAATTGACAGGTCAGCTGGCGTACGAGCGCAGCCGATCCGCCCGATCGCCGTGGCGCAGCTTGACCATGACCTCGCGCTCGATCTGGCGGACCCGCTCACGGGACAGCCCGAACAGCTTGCCGATCTGGTCGAGGGTGCGCGGCTGGCCGTCGTCGAGACCGAAGCGCAGGCGGATCACCTGCTGTTCGCGCTCGTCGAGGGTGGCCAGCACGTAACGGATGTCGGTGTGCAGCAACTCGGCGATGACGGTGTTCTCCGCCGACAGCGCCTCGGCATCCTCGATGAAGTCGCCCAGGGGGGCCTCCTCGTCACTGCCGACCGGCATGTCGAGGCTCACCGGGTCCCGGCTGTGCTCGAGCAGATCGGCGATCTTCTCGGCCGGAATGCCGGACTCCTCCGCCAGCTCCTCGTCGGTGGCCTCGCGGCCCATCGTCTGGTGCATCTCGCGCTTGATCCGGGCGAGCTTGTTGACCTGCTCGACGAGATGGACGGGCAGCCGGATGGTGCGGCTCTGGTCGGCCATCCCGCGGGTGATGGCCTGACGGATCCACCACGTCGCGTAGGTGGAGAACTTGAATCCCTTGGTGTAGTCGAACTTCTCCATCGCCCGGATCAGACCCAGGTTGCCCTCCTGGATCAGGTCCAGCAGCGGCATGCCGCGACCGGTGTAACGCTTGGCCAGCGACACGACCAGGCGGAGGTTCGCCTCGAGCAGGTGGCTGCGGGCCGCCCGGCCATCGCGGGCCACCGTGGCCAGATCACGTTTGCGGGCCTCACCGAGACGCTTGCGGGTATCGAGCAGATGCTGGGCGTACAGACCCGCCTCGATGCGCTTGGCGAGTTCGACCTCATCGGCGGCCGTCAGCAACGCCGTCTTACCGATGCCGTTCAGGTACACCCGCACGAGGTCCGCGGCAGGACTTTGAGCGTCCAGATCGCTGTTGACCCGGTGTGCGGTGGCATTCGCCATTTCGGCCTCCTCGTTGGCTCGAGCGTTCACGGCGTACAACGCTCCACTGCGCCGAAGAGTTCCCGGGATTCCGTCGATTCACACACTCTGACGTGCAGAAATAGGGCGCCGACCTGAGAATGGCCTGAGAATCGGTGAAGACCTCGCTCAGCCATCGTGACGGCGGGGCACGTCCTCCGATTCGGGCGTAGCCCGACGCGCTTCCAATGCCGGGTGCTCGGCCGTGGGGAACAGGGGAGTGCGGCGCCGCGCGTCGTCGAACCGGCGGGGCTCCTCGGCCCGGCGCGGTGGGCGGTCGTTGGCGATCAGTACGGCCATCCAGGGCAACGGGATCGACACGGCGATGATCGCCAGCGAGATCCATCCGTTGTGCCAGACGTTGTAGGCCAGCGCCGCGAAGATGAGCGCGGGAATCCGGAACGACATCAGCGTCAGGTACTTGCGGACCCGCTGCCGGTGCTCCTCTTCGTAGGGCAGCGCCGCTCTGGTGATCAGTACGGGCCGACCCTCGTCGTCGAAACCCAGCTCCTGGCTGTGCTTCATGGCTCCACTCTTCCACATGTCGAGCCCAACGGGCTCGCTCGGTCGTTCCACCCGGCACAATGGACCCATGCAGACCGACACCCTCGAGCGCACAGACGCCGACGTTCGGGCCGACGACGGCACCGACAGTGACACCCCGAAGTTCTTCCACTACGTCAAGAAGGACAAGATCGCCGAGAGCGCGGTCATGGGGACCCATGTGGTGGCGTTGTGCGGGGAGGTTTTCCCGGTCACGCGCACACCCAAACCCGGCTCACCGGTGTGCCCGGACTGCAAGAAGATCTACGAGGCACTCAAGAAGGGCTGATGCCCTGCGGCTCGGACGCCGCAGTTTCGCTGTCCGGCCCGCCATTTCGTGACTCCAGCCACGACCGCAGCTGGTCGGCGTGGGTATCTGGCGCCGGGAACTCCTCCTGGATGGCGTTGTTCAACTCGGCGCCGAGCATGATGGCGAAGCCGAGGAAGAAGGCGAACAGCAGGAACGCGATGGGCGTGGCCAATGCTCCGTACGTGTAGCCGGTGCGGGTGATGTAGGTCAGGTAGACCCGCAGTCCGCCCGTGGCCACGACGAAGGAGACCGAAGCAAGGACCGCGCCGATCACCAGCCGGTGGGTGGGCAGCGGTTTGGGCAGCGAGAGCCGGTAGAGCACCGTGATCGTGAGCACCAGCGAGCACACCATCAGCGGGTAGTAGCCGTACTGCAGGATGTTGTCCCAGCTGTCCGGGAGATATTCGGCGATCTTGCGTGGTCCCAACGCGACGAAGGGTGCACTGGCGATGATGATCACCAGCCCGACGACGTACAGCCCCAGCGCATAGAACCGCTGCCGCACGGGATGGCGCAGCGGGGTCTGGTCGTGTGCCTCGACGATCGAGTCGACGAACGCTGAGATGGCCGACGAGCCGGCCCACAGAGAAATGATGAACCCGATGGAGACGACTTCACCGCGGGCCCCGATCACGATGTCGTGCACCGTCGGTTCGATGATCTCGGTGACGATGTTCTTGGAGAAGAAGCTGTTTGCCGTGGAGATCAGCCGGGCCTGGATGGTCGGCAGCGTGTCGGGCCCGAACAGCGGGGCGACGAACGCCAGGCTGCCGAGCATGCCGAGCAGCAGTGGCGGCAACGACAGCACCGACCAGAAGCCCGCTTGGGCGGACTCGGAGAAGATCGAGTCATCCCACGCCTTGGACAAGGTCCGTTTGAAGATTCGCCAGACGTGATGGCGGGTGGGCTTCACGGGCTGGTCGGTCATGGCCTAACCAGCATCCCCGAAACGGAGCGATGTGCCCAGTTTCGCAGGCCCCGGCGTGGCGGCGCCGGCTCAGGCGTCCGCCGTGTTGACCTCCAACACGGCGGCCAGCTCGACGAGCTTGGCCTCGTGTTCGTTCGCATGATGTTGGCAGAACAGCAGTTCGGCTCCCGAGGGGAGCTTCGCGCGCACGCGGGCGGCGGCACCGCAGCGGTCGCAGCGATCAGCCCGGGTCAGTTCGGGACTGGTCAGAGTTGCGGTCATGGCTCCTCCGTTCCTCGCGTGGGTACTACTGTGTCAGACGTTTGGCGTTTCGGCGTTGTTCCCCATCCGTTCTCGGGTGTGTCGTGTTTCACCGAGAGCTCAATTTGCGGATCGGGCAGGCTGGTCCTATGGAAGCCTGTCCGCCCACCCTGGTGCACCTGTGCGGCCGTGCCGAATGGTACGCCGCCTCGTCCAACGCGGAGCACCGCCCGGCATCGCTCTCCGAGGTCGGTTTCGTTCATCTTTCGACCGTTGAGCAGATACACCTGCCGGCCAACCGGCTGTTTGCCGGCCGTCGGGACCTGGTACTGCTGTACTTGAATCCCGATGAGCTGAATGCGCCACTGCGCTGGGAACCCGGCGTGCCCACGGACCCGTCCGGAATGCGCTTCCCGCATCTGTACGGACCCCTGCCGACGGCCGCTGTGATTGCTGTCACAGACTACGTTCCGGGGCCCGGCGGGACCTTCCCGTCGCTGTCGGCGACATAGGCCCAAGACCGGCCGAGGCCTCGATCTCGACCAGCAGATCGGGGGAGATCAACGCCGCCACCTGAACCATCGTCGCCGCGGGACGGATGTCACCGAACACCTCGCGGTGCGCCGACCCGACCGCAGCCCAGGCCGATGTCGGTCACGAAGATGCGGGTGCGAACCAGGTCGGACAGCTCCGCCCCGACCTGCTATAGCGCTGATTCAATGCGCCGCAACACCTCTGGGGTCTGGGCCGTTACGTCGGGGCCCGGTGCGGTGGTGCCGGCCACCGCGACGAAAGGCCCGTGCCGCACCGCACGCGAATAGCCGACCGCGTCCTCGTACTCCGAATCCGACGAGACCTGCCGCGCGGTCATTCGTGGTGCTGCCGGCGCAGTGAGTCCCAGTCGTGCTCGGCCTCGAGTTCCGCGATCAGGTTCCGTGTGCGTTCGCGCAGCAGCAACGTCCCCGCGACGCCGACCACCACGGCGACCACCAGGGCGACCCAGGAGAACCTCGCCAACCAGTGTTCGGCGGCCAGACCCAGGTAGTACACGACGGCCGTGGTGCCGCCGGCCCACAGCACCGCGCCGGAGGCGTTGGCGGCCAGGAACCGCGGGTAGGGCATCTTCAGTGCGCCGGCCAGCGGCCCCGCCAGGATCCGCAGCAGCGCGATGAAGCGGCCGAAGAACACGGCCCACACGCCCCAGCGGGCGAACAGCTGTTTGGCGAGCGCGACGTGCCCGGGCCCGAAGTGGTTCGGGAACCGGCGGCCGAGACGTTCGAACAATCCGAACCCGTAGCGATGGCCGATCGAGTACCCGATGGTGTCGCCGACGATCGCGCCCACCGTGGCGGACGCTCCCACCGCGACCGGATTGATGTCGAGGGTGTGTCGCGACGCCAGCAGGGCGGCACTGACCAGAGCGATCTCGCCCGGCAGGGGAATGCCCAGGCTCTCCAACCCGATCACCACGCCGACGACGAGATAGACCGCCAGTGGCGGGATGGTCTGCAGCAGTGCGTCGACGTTCATTGCGGCACGGCTTCGATCACCGAGACCGGACCGAGCGTCGGAATAACCCGCGTCATCCGGAAACCGATGTCCGACAACAGCGTCGAACATTCCGATGCCGAGGGCGGGGCGCTGGCGCGGTGCACCCACGTGGGCGGCGCTTTGGGACTGTTGGGCACGAGGTCGCCTGGCTGCCGGTCAGTCCAGGTAGTCGCGAAGGACCTGCGAGCGGCTGGGGTGGCGCAGCTTGCTCATGGTCTTGGACTCGATCTGGCGGATCCGCTCGCGGGTGACCCCGTAGACCTGTCCGATCTCGTCCAGGGTGCGCGGTTGACCGTCAGTCAGGCCGAACCGCAGCCGGACCACGCCGGCCTCACGCTCGGACAGCGTCTCGAGCACCGACTGGAGTTGGTCCTGCAGCAGCGTGAAGCTGACCGCGTCCACGGCCACAACGGCTTCGCTGTCCTCGATGAAATCGCCGAGCTGCGAATCGCCCTCGTCACCGATGGTCTGGTCCAGCGAGATCGGCTCACGCGCGTACTGCTGGATCTCCAGCACCTTCTCCGGCGTGATGTCCATTTCCTTGGCCAGCTCTTCGGGCGTGGGCTCGCGGCCCAGGTCTTGAAGCAGCTCGCGCTGGATGCGGCCGAGTTTGTTGATGACCTCGACCATGTGCACCGGGATACGGATGGTGCGGGCCTGGTCGGCCATGGCGCGGGTGATCGCCTGGCGGATCCACCAGGTGGCGTAGGTGGAGAACTTGTAGCCCTTGGTGTAGTCGAACTTCTCGACGGCACGGATCAGACCAAGGTTGCCCTCCTGGATCAGGTCCAGGAAGGCCATGCCGCGGCCGGTGTAGCGCTTGGCCAGCGACACCACCAGACGCAGGTTCGCTTCCAACAGGTGATTCTTCGCGCGGTCGCCGTCGCGGCAGATCCACATCATGTCCCGGCGCTGGGCGGCGGGCAGCTTCTCGCCCTTCTCCGTGAGTTCGCCCATCAGCTGGGTGGCGTACAGGCCGGCCTCGATGCGCTTGGCGAGCTCGACCTCCTCCTCCGCGTTGAGGAGCGCCACCTTGCCGATCTGCTTGAGGTACGCGCGGACCGAGTCGGCCGATGCCGTCAGCTCGGCGTCCTTGCGAGCCTGCCGCAGCGCCTCGGATTCTTCCTCGTCCCAGACGAAATCGCCCGAGGCCTTGTCCTTCTCGGACGGCTCGGCGATCTCCTCGTCGTCGCTGCCAGCCGCGTCGGCTGGCTTGCTCTTTGCGTCCGCAGCGGACCCGGCGGTCTCGTCGGAGTCGCCGGCATCGTCGGATTCCTCGTCGTCGGATCCGGTGTCGGCCTCGTCCTCGAGGTCTTCCAGATCCTCCTGGACGTCGAGATCGGTATCGTCCTCGAGCTCGGTGGGCTCGGAGTCGAGATCCTCGCGGTCGTTGTCGAGACTCTCCTCGACAACGCCTTCCGCTGTGCCGGCGGTGGCCTTCTTCGCACGTGTCCGGGGTGCGGCACCGTCCTTGATCGGGGCCTTGGCGGCTGCCTTGGTGGCGCGCTTGGCGGGGGCCTTGGTCGCGGGTGTTTCCGCCTTGCCCGCGGCCTTGGTGGCACGTTTGGCAGGCGCTGCCGGAGCCTTTGTCGCTGCCTTCGGGTCGGCGCTGGCGCGCTTGGCGGGGGTCGCTCTGGTGGCGGTGCGCTTCACCGGCTCTTCGGTCGCCGGGCTTGCCTTCGTGGCTGCCACGTACACCCTTTCGGTCTGCGGGGCTGCAGTGGGCATGGACGTGCGCCACCACAGGGTCGGCTATGTGGGCTGTCGGCGGGTGATCTCTGCGGGGAGCCTCGCCGCTATCCGTGTTGCGGCCGCCTCGACCATTGTAACGACAGAAACAGCCCGCTCCGCGCCAAGCTGGTCGATTCGGCGCGGGAAGGCCGGTCCGGCTCAGTGAGTGGCGTCAACGGCGGCCATGGCCGCGCCGACGATCCCCGCCGAGTTCTGCAGGGCCGCGGCGACCACCGGCGTGCGGTTCTCGAGCAGCGGTACCCACTTGTCGGCCTTCCGGCTGATGCCGCCGCCGACGATGATGAGATCCGGCCAGATCGCGTTCTCCACCGCTACCAGCACCTTGGTGACCTCTTGGGTCCAGCGCTGGTAGCTCCAATCCTTGTTCTCCTTGACCGAGGACGCGGCGCGGTGTTCGGCTTCCTTGCCGTCGACCTCGATGTGGCCGAATTCGGTATTGGGCAGCAGCAATCCGTGGTGGATGACCGCCGAGCCGATCCCGGTTCCGAAGGTCAGCAGCGCGATCACACCGTCGACGTCCTTACCGGCGCCGAAACGCTGCTCGGCCAGGCCTGCGGCGTCGGCGTCGTTGAGGACCGTCACCGAACGGCCCCCCAGCGCGCGGCTGTAGACGTCGTTGACGTCGGTCCCGATCCAGGTCTTGTCGACGTTGGCGGCGGTCCGGACGACGCCGTGGGTGATCACGCCGGGGTAGGTCACGCCCAGCGGGCCGGTCCAGTCGAAATGCTCGACCACCTTGGCGATCGTCGCGGCGACCGCATCCGGGGTCGACGGCTGGGGGGTGGGCAGCTTGAACCGGTCGCCGATCAGCTGGCCGGTGTCCAGGTCCACGATGCCGCCCTTGACGCCGCTGCCGCCGACGTCGATCCCGAAGCCGCGGTTCGTGGGGCTGGATACGGTCATGGTGGCTCCTCGGCGGGGCGGGTGGTCAGCGACTGAAACCTGAGTGCGACAAAACCCTAATGCGTGGCCGCAATCTTGGTGGGCTGCCGGACGATTCGGGCGCCGATCTGTGGTGCGATGGTGTGATGACCGTCCCCACCGGCCAGCCGGAGACCCTGCGCATCACCGCCGAACAACTGGCCGCCGAGGCGGCCGGCTATGTGGCGACCCGCCGCCGCGAGGTGTTCGGGACGGAATCGCCGGACGCTCCCGGGGTGAGCGCTGCGGTATCCACCAAGAGCACCCCGACGGATCCGGTCACCGTGGTCGACACCGAGACCGAGGAACTGCTGCGCCGCCGTATTGCCGACCTGCGGCCCGCCGACGTGGTGCTGGGGGAGGAGCGCGGAGGCCCGTGGGCCGTCGACGCCGGAACGGTCACCTGGGTGGTCGACCCGGTCGACGGCACCGTCAACTTCGTGTACGGGATCCCGGCGTTCACGGTGTCGGTGGCCGCTCAGGTCGACGGGGTGTCGGTGGCCGGGGCGGTGGCTGACGTGAGCACCGGCGAGATCTACTCGGCCGCACTGGGCGGCGGCGCCCACGTCCGCGGCCCCGCGGGCTGCCGGCGACTGTCCTGCACCGGGGCGACGGAGTTGGGAATGACATTGCTGGGCACCGGATTCGGGTATGCGCCGGCTCGCCGCACGGCCCAGGGCCAGTTGTTGGCGCAGCTGCTGCCGCAGGTGCGCGACGTGCGGCGGGTGGGCTCGGCGGCGCTCGATCTGTGCATGGTGGCCGCGGGCCGCCTGGATGCGCACTACGAACACGGCCTCAACGTGTGGGACTGGGCCGCCGGAGCGCTGATCGCGGCCGAGGCGGGTGCCGTGGTCCGGCTGCCTGCGCCCGGTGAACCGGTCGGTCTGACGCTGGCCGCCGCGCCGGGGGTCGCCGACGCGCTGTGCGCGGCGTTGGCGCGCTGCGGCGCCCTGGGTCCGCTGCCGGGAGTGGCCGGCAGCTAGCAGCTGGCCGCGTGGATCTTCGCGATCAGCGCGGGGTCGGCGGGCTCGGTGGCGTCGGGCCGTAGGCCGGCCAGTACCGCGTCGATGTCGTCGTTGTGGGTGAGCGTGGTGAAGTCGGTGCCCACGGCCAGGTCGACGGAATCGTCGTCGCGCCCGTCGGAGAACAGTTCGGTACACGGGGCGACCAGCCATAGCGCGGCCGCGGCGGCCTTGCCGTTGTCGCCGAAGCGGATCTGCCCCTGGCAGCTCAGCTTGGTGTTGTTGTAGACGGGGTCGTTGGCCGCCGTCGGCTGGGCGAAGCCGAGATCGCGGAGCGCCGAGGAGACCTCGGCGGCCTGGCCGCCATGACCGCTGGCGTTGAGCACGCGGATCTTGGCGGACGCGAGTTTGGCGGGGGTCACCGAGGCCATCGTGGTGGGCGACACCTGCTTGCCCAGTGTGGGGGCGTTGGCTTCGGCGGCCAGCGGGGGGTCGTTGCACACCGCGGCCTGGTGCACCTCGGCCGGTCGGGTCAGGGCGATCAGCCAGATCAGCCCTGTGACGACCGTGAGCGCGACCGCGGCAACGATGCCCGGCCAGATATTCCGCCGCCGGAAGGGCAGCCCCCGCTTGTCGAAGGCCGTGCCTTCTGTGATGTGCGCAACCACGTCTGCACTTTAGAGCACCCGTCCTGAACTGGGGGATTGCGAAATATCTCCAACTGTGACGTAAATCACACTTCAAGACACCAGGTTCGGGGCACGAATCGTTTGGTGATGACGTTCGGCACTGGTACAAAGCTCTGTCGCAAGGACTTGCGCGCGGGGATTCCAGAGGGGAAGACGAGATGGCTACCGACTATGACGCCCCACGGCGCTCAGAGACTGATGATGTTTCCGAGGATTCACTCGAAGAACTGAAGGCCCGCCGCAACGAAGCGCAGTCCGCCGTCGTCGATGTCGACGAGTCCGAATCCGCCGAAAACTTCGAACTACCCGGTGCCGATCTGTCCGGTGAAGAGCTTTCCGTGCGGGTGATCCCGAAGCAGGCCGACGAGTTCACCTGCTCCAGCTGCTTCCTGGTCCAACACCGCAGCAGACTCGCCACCGAGAAGAACGGCGTGATGATCTGCACCGACTGCGCGGCCTGATCGGGTCGACGGAGCGCGGAGGAGCTGCGTCAGCTTCGTAGTGCCGAGAGCACCCGCTCCGGATACCGGGTGCTGAGCAGCCAGTACGGCGTGGGGTCATCGGGATCGTCGAGCACAACCAACACCAGCGGCCCCACCCAGGCTCGGTGCGCCACGAAGGCTGCCGGATCGAGCTGACGGCCCAGCGCCGCTGATTTGGCCGATGCGGGCACGATGGCGGACCGGGTGATCACCGAGGTGGGCAGATGTGCCTGCCCGGCCCACAGCTCCGTGTCGTCGGCGCCGGTGGTGACGCGCACCTCCGACCGGCCCAGCCAGAGCAACACGCCGGTGGCGACGGTGAACAGGATGGCGTAGGGCAGCCAGTGCGGGATGGAGCGCACACCCATGTTCACTTCGGCGGCGATCAGCGCTGCCACGCCGAATCCGGCCGGCCACCACCACCAGGGCACCCACAGCCGCTCGCGGTATCGCACGGTCTGCGGGGCGACACGCGAGTCAGGCACGCGGCCAAGGGTAGTCTGTGGCCTCGTGTCCACCCGTCTCGCGGTCGTCCGCCTCGACCAGGAGCTGCCGTTGCCGGCGCGCGCCCATCAGGGCGACGCCGGTGTCGACCTGTTCAGCGCCGTCGACGTCGAACTGGCCCCCGGTCACCGGGAGCTGGTGCCGACGGGCATCGCGGTGGCGATCCCCGAGGGCATGGTGGGCCTGGTGCATCCGCGGTCGGGACTGGCGGCGCGCGTAGGACTTTCGATCGTCAACAGCCCCGGCACCATCGATGCCGGCTATCGCGGCGAGATCAAAGTGTCGTTGATCAATCTCGATCCGACCCAACCCATCCGGATCAGCCGGGGGGATCGGATCGCACAATTATTGGTTCAGCGTGTCGAACTGCCGGAACTGGTCGAGGTGCAATCCTTCGACGAGGCCGGGCTGGGCGGCACGACCCGTGGCGATGGAGGCCACGGCTCATCGGGAGGACATGCGAGTCTCTGATGGCGTTCGGTAAGCAGAAACATTCGAAGCAGGACAACGGGGATGACCGCGCGGACGCCGTCGTCCCGGCCGGCGGGCTCACCGGTGATGGGGAGCTCGAGGGCCCATTCGACCTCGAGGACTTCGACGACCCGGAAACCGCGGCGGTCGGGCGGCTGGATCTGGGATCGGTGCTCATCCCGATGCCCGACGCCGGCCAGGTGCAGGTCGAGCTGAACGAGACGGGCGCACCCAGCGCGGTCTGGGTGATCACCCCCAACGGCCGGTTCACGGTGGCGGCCTACGCGGCGCCCAAGAGCGCCGGGTTGTGGCGCGAGGTGGCGTCCGAGCTCGCGGAGGCGTTGCGCAGGGACACGCCCAACGTGTCGATCGAAACCGGACCTTGGGGCCGCGAGGTCGTCGGCCTCAGCGAGGGCGCGGTCCGGTTCATCGGCATCGACGGATACCGCTGGATGATCCGGTGCGTGGTCAACGGTCCGCGCGAAACGTTCAGCGCGCTGGCCGCCGAAGCACGAAAGACGTTGGTGGACACCGTGGTTCGGCGCGACAGCACGCCGCTGCCGGTGCGGACGCCGCTGCCGGTGCAGTTGCCGGAGCCGATGCTCGAGCAGTTGCGCGCCGCCGCCGCACAAGCCGCCGTGCAGGCGCAGCAGGCCGCGCAGCAGGGCGAGGCGCCCACCGCTGCGCCGGCCGGTCCGCCGGTTCCGCCGGTGCCGACCGAACCCGCGGCCGAACCGGTTGCGCGGCGCAGCCAGGGTTCGGCCATGCAGCAGTTCCGCGGTGTGACCGGGGGCTGACCGAGGGCTTACCGAGGGATAAGCCGTCACACGTCGGCCAGGGCGGCCAGGGCGGCCAGCGCGGCCGTGCCCAGCGCGCCGGCGTTGGCGCCGATCTCCTCGAGTGTGACCGTCCGCAACGCCGCATTCGGGGCCGCCGCCACCCACTCGACCCCCACCTCCAGCGGGTGCACCGGGTCGTCGGAGGCCGACACGACGCCCATCGGTGTGGTCATGGTGGACAGTTGCACGGTGGTCGGTGCGACGAACCCCGCCGCCGCCGTCATGGCGTCCGGCAGATCCGGCCACTGACCCAGCCATGACCGGGTCAGCTCGTCGGCCAGCCAGGGCGGGCTGGATTCGCGCATCCGCGTCGTGGTGGCCACCAGGCCGTCGCGCCGCAATTCGCCGGCCGTGTGGAGCGCGGCCAACGCCGCCGGGGCAGTGTCAGGTTCCCCCGTCCAGGCCGGCAGCACGGCCAGGACGGCCACCGTGCGCGCCGGATGCGCGATCGCCCAGGCGACGGCCACGGCGGCTCCCAGCGACACCCCCGCGACCGCGATCGGGCCGTCGCGGGACGCGTCGTCGAGCGCCCGGTGATAACCGGCGATCAGCCCGGCGGGCTGCGGTGTGTGCGGGATCACCACCGCGCCGACGGCGTGCAACGCCGGCGCGAAGGCCCGGTATACGTAGTCGTCATCGGATCCGGTGCCCGGCAGCAGAACCGTCGGCACCCCGACAAGATCAACACTCACAGGACGATCGTGCACCGTATGTGCATTCCGGAACGAACGGGTCTACCGTGGCTAACGTCATCGCGGAAAGCGGTGATCCGCTAACCCGGGATCCGTTGAGTTTTTCAGGAGAAGCCATGGCCACGGCCGAAGGTTATCTGCGCCGGCTCACCCGTCGCCTGACGGAAGATCCCGAACAGCGTGATGTCGAGGAGCTGACCGACGAGGCCGCCTGTACCGGCGCCCACCGGGCCATCGACTGCGAGCGCGGCCAGGAGGTCACGATGGTCGGTACGCTGCGCAGCGTGGATGCCAACGCCAAGGGATGCGCGGGCGGCGTGCGCGCCGAGTTGTTCGACGGCACCGACGCGGTGATGCTCGTCTGGCTGGGCCAGCGCCGGATCCCCGGCATCGAGTCCGGCCGCACGCTGCGGGTGCGCGGCCGACTGGGCAAGCTGGAGAACGGCGCCAAGGCGATCTACAACCCGCACTACGAAATTCAGCGCTGATCTTGGCGGACGACCAAACCGGCGGTCAGGCCCTGCTGGCACAGATGGGCGGCGTCGCCGGACTGATCTACTCGTCGCTGCCGGTGGTGGTCTTCGTTCCCGTTTCGTCGCTGTTCGGTCTGCTGCCGGCGATCATCACCGCGCTGGTCGTGGCCGCGCTGATCCTGGTCTGGCGGCTGGTCCGGCGAGAGTCCGTCCAGCCCGCCGTGTCGGGGTTCATCGGGGTCGGCTTCTGTGCGCTGATCGCCTGGTACGTCGGGGCGGCCAAGGGCTATTTCCTGCTGGGGATCTGGATGTCGCTGTTCTGGGCGGCGGTCTTCGGGGTGTCGATCCTGATCCGCCGGCCGGTCGTCGGATACGTCTGGAGCTGGGTCAACGGACACGGCTACCGCTGGCGGTCCGTCCGCCGCGCCGTCACGGCCTTCGACATCGCGACCTTCACCTGGGTGGCCGTGTTCGCCGCGCGGTTCCTGGTCCAGCACCAGTTGTACGACATGGACCGGACGGGCTGGCTGGCCGCCGCCCGCATCGCGATGGGCTGGCCGCTGACCGGAGTGGCGGCACTGGCAACGTATTTCGCGATCAAGTCGGCGCAGCGCGCCGTGCACGCCGCCTTTCCGGATTAGACCGCCGGCAGCAGGATTGCCCGCAGTTCGTCCTCGACCTCGGCCGCGGCCACCAGCAGGAGTTCATCGCCGCCCTCGAGGGGCTCATCGGGCTCGGGCACGATCACCCGGTTGCCCCGCAGGATGGTCACCAGCGCTGCGTCCCTGGGCAATTCGAGCTTGCGGACGGGACGCCCGCCCCACGGAGTGTCGTCGGGCAGCGTGATCTCCACCAGGTTGGCCGCGCCCTTGCGGAACTCCATGATGCGCACGAGGTCGCCGATCGACACCGCCTCCTCGACCAGCGAGGCCAGCATGCGCGGTGTCGACACGGCGACGTCGACGCCCCAGGACTCGTCGAACAGCCACTCGTTGCGCGGGTCGTTGACCCGGGCGACCACCCGCGACACGGCGAACTCCGTCTTGGCCAGCAGCGACAGCACGACATTGGCCTTGTCGTCGCCCGTGGCGGCGATCACCACGTCGAACTCCTCGAGCTTGACCGACTCGAGCAGGCTGAGCTCGCACGCGTCGCCCAGGCGCCAGTGCGCGCCGGGGATGGCGTCGACGTCGATGTGATCGGCGTTGCGCTCGATGAGCGAGACATCGTGGCCGTTCTCGATGAGTTCGCGGGCGATGGATCGCCCGACCGCTCCGGCTCCCGCGATGGCGACCTTCATGCGCGCACTCCTACGGCCCGACTGTCCGGCTTTGTCCCCGGGAGCCCGGCGTGTCGCGGGCGAACACGGACGCTCGCGGAGGGATTGGTGGGCATCAGTGGGCCTCCCCGCCGAGATCCGGTGGCGGCGGCATCGCGGCGATCGCCACCGCCTCGGCAACGTGTCCCGACACCGCGGTGATGTACACCTGATCGCTGGCCTGGATGACGCTCTTGGCCTCGGGCAGCACGCCCGCGCCGAATCGGATCAGGAACGCGACCCGCGCCCCGGTGGTCGCCTCGAGGTCGGTGACGCGGTGGCCGAACCAGTCGTCGTGCAGCACCACCTCGGCGACTGCGACATTCCCGGTCGGATCCCGCCATTTGGCGGTCTCGGACTCTTGAACCAAGGCGTTGAGCAGACGGTCGGTGGTCCACGGCACGGTGGCCACCGTGGGGATGCCCAGGCGTTCGTAGACCTGTGCGCGACCGGCGTCGTAGATGCGCGCCACCACCCGCTGCACACCGAACGTCTCGCGCGCTACCCGGGCCGAGATGATGTTGGAATTATCACCCGAGGAGACCGCCGCGAACGCGCCCGCGCCCTCGATGCCTGCCCGCAGGAGCACATCGCGGTCGAAGCCCATGCCCAGCACCCGCTCACCGGTGAAATCCGGGCTCAGGCGCTGGAATGCGCTGCTGTCACGGTCGATGACGGCAACCTCATGGCCGATCCGGTCCAGGGCGCCGGCCAGCGACGCGCCGACTCGACCGCACCCCATCACCACTACGCGCACCAGGTGTCCTTTCGGCTCGGCCGCTCGTTCGTATGAAGACCGTACGCGGAACGCTACAGGCGCGATGGCTTAGGCATACCCTTGGTCCTCGTGTCCAAATTATCGACGGCCGCCCGACGCCTGGTTCTGGGACAGCCGTTCCGCAGCGACAAACTGGGCCACACGTTGCTGCCCAAGCGCATCGCCCTGCCCGTGTTCGCCTCCGACGCGATGTCCTCGGTGGCCTACGCGCCCGAGGAGATCTTCCTGGTGCTCTCGGTCGCGGGGCTGTCGGCCTACGCGCTGACACCGTGGATCGGGCTGGCGGTCGCCTTCGTGATGCTGGTGGTGGTCGCGAGCTACCGGCAGAACGTGCACGCCTACCCGTCCGGCGGTGGCGACTACGAGGTGGTCACCACCAATCTGGGGCCGACCGCGGGCCTGGTGGTCGCCAGCGCGCTGATGGTGGATTACGTTCTGACCGTTGCGGTTTCGATGGCCTCCGCGATGTCGAACATCGGCTCTGCGGTGCCCTACATCGCCCAGCACAAGATGTGGTTCGCCGTCGCGGCGATCCTGCTGTTGATGTCGATGAACCTGCGCGGCATCCGCGAGTCGGGCACCGCGTTCGCCATCCCGACCTACGCCTTCATCGTCGGCATGTTCATCATGCTGGTATACGGACTGTTCCGGATCTACGTGTTGGGCGATCCGATCCGTGCGGAGTCGGCCGGCTTCACGATGCACGCCGAGAACGGCGAGGTGCTCGGCTTCGCCCTGGTCTTCCTGGTCGCCCGATCGTTCTCGTCGGGCTGCGCGGCACTGACCGGAGTCGAGGCGATCAGCAACGGCGTCCCGGCCTTCCGGAAGCCGAAGTCCAAGAACGCCGCGACGACGCTGCTGATGCTGGGCTCCATCGCGGTGGCGCTGCTGATGGGCATCATCGTGCTGGCTGAGAAACTCGGTGTGCAGATCGTCGACAACCCCGCGACCCAGTTGGAGGGCGCGCCGGCCGACTACCACCAGAAGACCCTGGTGGCCCAGCTGGCGCAGGCCGTGTTCGGCAGCTTCCATCTCGGGTTCGTGCTCATCACCGTCGTGACCGCACTGATCCTGGTGCTGGCCGCCAACACCGCGTTCAATGGTTTCCCGGTGCTGGGGTCGATCCTGGCCCAGGACAGCTATCTGCCCCGCCAGCTGCACACCCGCGGCGACCGGTTGGCGTTCTCCAACGGCATCCTGTTCCTGGCGTTCGCTGCCATCGCGTTCGTGGTCGCGTTCAAGGCCGAGGTGACCGCGCTGATCCAGCTGTACATCGTCGGGGTGTTCGTGTCGTTCACGCTCAGTCAGATCGGCATGGTGCGGCACTGGACCCGGCACCTGAGGACCGAGACCGACCCGGCGGCAAGGCGGCAGATGATGCGCTCGCGGGTGGTCAACACCATCGGGTTCCTCTGCACGGGAACGGTTCTGCTGGTGGTGCTGGTCACCAAGTTCCTCGCCGGAGCGTGGATCGCGATCGTGGCGATGACGGCACTGTTCGTCATCATGAAGCTCATCCACCGGCACTACGCCGCCGTGAGCCGCGAGTTGGCGAACCAAGAGTCCGGGGTCGACGACATCGTGCTGCCCAGCCGCAACCACGCCGTGGTGCTGGTGTCCAAACTGCACCTGCCGACCCTGCGTGCGCTGGCCTACGCACGGGCCACCCGGCCGGATGTGCTGGAGGCCATCACGGTCAGCGTGGACGACGGTGAGACGAAGCAACTGGTGCACAAATGGCAGGAGAGCGACATCAGTGTGCCGCTCAAGGTTGTCGCCTCGCCGTACCGCGAAATCACCCGCCCCGTACTGGATTACGTCAAGCGCATCACCAAGGACTCGCCGCGCACCGTGGTGACGGTGTTCATCCCCGAATACGTGGTGGGGCACTGGTGGGAGGGCATCCTGCACAACCAGAGCGCGTTGCGGCTCAAGGGCCGCCTGCTATTCGAGCACAACGTCATGGTGACTTCCGTTCCTTGGCAATTGAATTCGTCCGAGCGGCTCAAGACGTTGCAGCCGCAGTCCGCGCCGGGCGACGCCAGACGGGGCATCCTGGATTGAGTCTGCTGACACTGACCGCCGGCGCGCCCGCCAACGGCGGCAGCTGCGTGGCGCGCGGGGACGACGGCCGGGTGGTGTTCGTGCGCTACGCGCTGCCGGGCGAGACGGTGCGGGCCCGGGTCGTCGATCAACGCGGATCCTATTGGCACGCCGTAGCGGTGGAGGTCCTGCAACCCGCACCCGAGCGGATCGAGCCGCTGTGCCCGATCGCCGGCGTCGACGGAGCGGGCTGCTGCGACATGGCGTTCGCCGACCCCGCCGCGTTGCGCACCATCAAGGGCGAGGTGGTGGCCAACCAGCTGCAGCGCCTCGGCGGGTTCACCTGGACCGGCGCGGCCGAGCCCGTCGCCGTTGATGCCGCCGGGCCTCGCGCTCGCGGAACCGCACCGCTCGCCGAGGCCGTCGGCCCCGGCGGGGCCACCGGCTGGCGGACCCGGGTGCGCCTCGAGGTCGGCGCCGACGGCCGGCCCGGCTTCCACCGCTACCACAGCGACGAGCTGGTGACCGACCTGCGTTGTGCCCAACTGCCCGCCGGCATGCTCGACGACCTGCCCATCGACGGCGCGCGGGTGGGGGACCAGCTGCACGTGGTGCTCGACGACGACGGTGTGCGGCACGTCGTGGCCAGCGGCGGAGAGCGCCGGCCGCGGGTGCTGGCCGGCGACTACGCGGCGGTGCAACGGGTCGGGGATCGGCACTGGACGCTTCCGGTGACCGCGTTCTGGCAGGCGCACCGCGACGCGGCCGGTGTCTATAGCGGACTCGTAACCGACTGGGCAGCAATCGAACCCGGCCTCACCGCCTGGGACCTCTACGGCGGAGCCGGGCTGTTCGCGGCGGCCCTGGCCGAGCGTGCCGGACCCGCGGGGCAGGTGGTCAGCGTGGACACCTCGCGCGCCGGCGCCCGGGCGGGCCGGGCAGCGCTGGCCGATCTGCCGCAGGTTCGCTTCGTCACCGATTCGGTGCGCAAGGCGCTGCCCGGTCTGCCGGCCGCCGCGGTCGCCGTGCTGGATCCGCCGCGGGCCGGGGCCGGCCGCGAGGTCGTCGAGCAGGTCGCCGCCGCCGGCGTGCCGCAGGTGATCCACATCGGTTGCGAGGCAGCATCCTTCGCGCGGGACATCGGGCTCTACATCGGGCAGGGCTACACGGTGGAGCGCCTGCGGGTGTTCGACGCCTTCCCGCTGACGCACCACGTCGAGTGCATCGCCTTGCTCACCCGCTGACCGCAGTCCTGTTAGGTTCGACCGATGGCACGACCGACCTTCGGCGGGCGCCTGCTCACCCGGGAATCCTGGCCGGAGACCCGCCGCGTCACCGACATCCTGCGCAAGGAGACGGTGGGCGGCATCCTGCTGCTGATCGCGGCGGGCGCGGCGCTGCTGTGGGCGAACTCCCCGTATTCGGCTGCCTACCACCGGCTCTCCGAGGCCGTGGTCGGTCCGCGCGCACTGCACCTGGACCTGTCGGTGTCGGCCTGGGCCGCCGACGGTCTGCTGGCCATCTTCTTCTTCGTGGTCGGGCTGGAACTCAAGCGCGAGTTCGTTGCCGGCGATCTGCGTGACCCGGCCCGCGCGGCGCTGCCGATCCTGGCCGCGGTCGGCGGCATGGGCGTCCCCGCGGCGGTCTACATCGCGGTCAACCTGGCCGCCGGCTCCTCGGACACGCTGGCCGGGTGGGCGGTCCCGACGGCCACCGACATCGCGTTCGCGCTGGCGGTGCTCGCGGTGATCTCCACCCACCTGCCGGCGGCGCTGCGGACCTTCCTGCTCACCCTCGCGGTGGTCGACGACCTCCTTGCGATCATCGTGATCGCAGTGTTCTACACCGACCATCTGGCACCGCTGCCGCTGATCGGCGCGCTGGTCTTGATCGCGGTCTTCGGGCTCGTGGTGCGGCGCGGGATCCGAACGTGGTGGGTCCTCGTTCCGATCGCCGTCGTCGCGTGGGCACTCATGCACGCCAGCGGTGTGCATTCGACGGTGGCCGGGGTGTTGTTGGGATTTGCCGTGCCGGTGCTGGGCCCGCACGCGGCCGCCGAACACTTCGAGCACCGGATGCGCCCGCTGTCGGCCGGTGTCGCGGTCCCGGTGTTCGCCTTCTTCGCCGCCGGTGTAACCGTCAGCGGCTGGGCGGGATTCGTGGCCGCGCTGGGCGATCCCGTGACGCTCGGGGTGCTGGCCGGCCTGGTGCTGGGCAAACCGCTGGGCGTATTCCTCACCACCTATCTGGTGGCCAGGTTCACCCACGCCCGCCTCGACGACGATTTGGCCTGGCGTGATGTGCTCGGGGTCGCGCTGCTGGCGGGGATCGGCTTCACCGTCTCCCTGCTGATCGGCGAGTTGGCATTCGGTCACGGCACGCCGGAGGGCGAGGACGTCAAGGTCGCGGTTCTGCTCGGATCACTGGCGGCGGGGCTGCTGGCAGCGATCGTCCTGCTCGGCCGCAACGCCGCCTACCGGCGGATACATGCCGTCGAGACCGCCGACGCCGACAACGACGGCGTCCCCGACGTCTACCGGACGCACGGGCCGCCATCCGGCTGAACCCAGGTTGCTCGAGTACACTGGACGGATGCTTGAACAGATCCGCGGACCCGCAGATCTGCAGCACCTTTCCCAGTCCGAGCTCGGTGATCTGGCTCACGAGATCCGGGACTTTCTGATCCACAAGGTGGCTGCCAGCGGCGGGCACCTCGGCCCCAACCTGGGCGTGGTCGAACTGACGCTGGCCCTGCACCGGGTGTTCGACTCGCCGCACGACCCGATCATCTTCGACACCGGCCATCAGGCCTACGTGCACAAGATGTTGACCGGGCGGATGGGTGATTTCGACACGCTGCGCCGCAAGGGCGGACTGTCCGGATATCCGTCGCGCGCGGAGAGCGACCACGACTGGGTGGAGTCCAGCCACGCCTCGACGGCACTGTCCTACGCCGACGGTCTGGCCAAGGCCTTCGAACTGACCGGGCATCGCAACCGGCATGTGGTGGCGGTCGTCGGTGACGGCGCCCTGACCGGCGGCATGTGCTGGGAAGCCTTGAACAACATCGCCGCCGCCAACCGCCCCGTCGTGATCGTCGTGAACGACAACGGCCGCAGCTATGCGCCCACCATCGGCGGGCTGGCCGATCACCTGGCCACCCTGCGCCTGCAGCCGGGCTACGAGAAGCTCCTGGAAAAGGGCAAAGATCTGGTTCGTGGTGTTCCGATGGTCGGGGAGTTCTGCTACCACTGCATGCATAGCGTGAAGGCCGGGATCAAGGACGCCCTGTCACCCCAGACGATGTTCACCGATCTGGGCCTGAAGTACGTCGGGCCGATCGACGGGCACGACGAGCACGCCGTGGAATCGGCGCTGCGCAGCGCGCGGGACTTCAACGCCCCGGTGATCGTGCACGTGGTCACCCGCAAGGGCATGGGTTACGGCCCGGCCGAGGCCGACGAGGACGAGCAGATGCACGCCTGCGGGGTCATCGACCCGGCAACCGGGCTGGCCACCTCCGAGGCCGCGCTGGGCTGGACCACCGTCTTCTCCGACGAGCTGATCCGCATCGCCGGCAAGCGCCGCGACATCGTCGGGATCACCGCCGCCATGCCGGGCCCGACCGGTATGGCCGAATTCGGAAAGCGGTTCCCGGACCGCGTGTTCGACGTCGGCATCGCCGAACAGCACGCGCTGACCTCTGCTGCGGGCCTGGCCATGGGCGGCCTGCACCCTGTGGTCGCCATCTACTCGACCTTCCTCAACCGGGCGTTCGACCAGGTGATGATGGACGTCGCACTGCACAAGCTGCCCGTCACGCTCGTGCTCGACCGGGCCGGCGTCACCGGCCCCGACGGCGCCAGCCACAACGGGATGTGGGATCTGGCGATGCTGAGCATCGTGCCCGATATGCGGGTCGCCGCGCCGCGCGACGCCACCCGGCTGCGTGAGGAACTGGCCGAGGCGCTCGCCGTCGACGACGGCCCTACCGCGTTGCGGTTCCCCAAAGGCGATGTGGGCGAGGATATTCCGGCGCTGCATCGGTTGGCCGGCGGCCTGGACGTGCTGGCCACCCCGGCCGACGGACTGGGCAACGACGTACTGCTGGTGGCCGTCGGCGCACTGGCCGGCATGGCGCTGGGCAGCGCCGAGCGGCTGTGCGACCAGGGCATCGGGGTGACGGTCGTCGACCCGCGCTGGGTGCTGCCCGTTTCCGGCGGGCTGGTGGAATTGGCGGGCGCGCACAAGCTGGTGGTGACGCTGGAGGACAACGGTGTGGCCGGCGGGATCGGGTCGGCGGTGTCGGCGGCGCTTCGGCGCGCCGAGATCGACGTGCCCTGCCGGGACATCGGCGTTCCGCAGCGGTTCCTGGCGCACGCGTCGCGCGGCGAGATCTTCGCCGAGATCGGGCTCACCGACCAGAACGTGGCGCGGCGGATCACCGGATGGGTTGCCGCGCAGAGCGCTGCGGTGGCCGAACCCGAGATCAGCGAACGCCTCGACTGACGCCCGTCCGATCTTCCTACCCAACCGGGTAGGGTGCGGCCATGGACGCCGAACTGGAGGGCTGGAGAGCCGCCGGGCAGGTCTTCGATTACCTGGGTTTCGACATCTTCTTCCGCGTGGACGGCCCACCCGCGGGCTCGGCTCCCTATCTGCTGGCGATCCACGGCTACCCGTTCAATTCGTGGGACTGGTCGCTGATCTGGCCGGCGATCACGCAGCGGTTCACCGTGGTCGCCCCCGACATGATCGGGATGGGATTCTCGGACAAGCCACGCGCGTACGAGTATTCGGTGGCCGACCACGCTGACATGCACGAGGCGCTGCTGAGGCACCTCGGCGTCGAGCGCGCACACATCCTGGCCCATGATCTGGGTGACTCGGTGGGTCAGGAGCTGTTGGCGCGCAGGCATTTCGGTGAACAGAGCTACGGCGACTGGTACATCGACTCGATCACCTGGCTCAACGGCGGCCTGTTCAACGAGGCCTACACCCCGCGGGCGATGCAGAAGCTCATGTCGCGAACTCCCATGGGCGACATGATGAGTCCGCTACAGGGCAGCCCGCTGTCGCGCCGGCTGCTGGAACCCACCCTGGCCGAGATGTTCGGGCCCAACACCAAGCCGGATGCTGCGCTGATGGCCAAGTTCCATCAGATTCTGGAGTACAACGACGGAAAGCGGGTGCTGCACAAGGTCGGCCGCTTCCTCGACGACCGGTACCGGCACCGCAATCGGTGGGTGCGTGCGATGCGGGAGACCACGGTGCCGATGCGGCTGATCGACGGCCCCGTCGACCCCAACTCCGGTGCTCACATGGCCGTGCGGTACCGCGACGTCATCCCGAATGCGGACGTGGTGATGCTCGGCGACGACATCGGTCACTGGCCGCAGATCGAGGCTCCCGACGCGGTGTCGGCGCACTTCCTCGAGTTCGTGACGGCGCTGACCTAACCGCGACCTAACCGCCGGCCAGCGCCGCGGCGAGGGCGGGCACCGCCAGCTCGCGCTGCCAGGTCCGGGCATCGCCGTCGCGAAGTACCGCGTCGACGGTGGCGACCACCGCGGCGCTGCCGGCGGTGGGCACCCAGTCCCAGCACAGCCGGCGGATCAGTTCCGGTGACACCAGGTTCTCGGTGGGAACTTGCACGCGTTCGGACACTTCGTTCAGTGCGTTGCGCGCGGCCTCGAGGCGGGCGGCGGCCTCGGGTTTCCGCCTGCTCCAGCGCACCGCCGGGGGCGGTCCGTTCTGTGGTTCGGAGGCATGCGGGGGATCGGGGTCGGCCCGGCCGGCGGCCAGCGCGTCCAGCCAGACCTTGGCGCTGCGGCGTTGCTTGGGCCCGCCGAACACCGGCAGCGCCAGGAGTTCCTCGACGGTTTTCGGGTCGGCCTGGGCGGCGTCGATGATCGCCGAATCGGGCAGGATCCGGCCGGGTGCGATGTCGCGGCGCTGCGCGATGTGGTCGCGGGCGTTCCACAGTTCGCGTACTTCGGCGAGTGCGCGCCGGTTGCGGACCTTGTGGATGCCGGAGGTGCGCCGCCACCGGTCCCGGCGGGTCGGGGTGGCCTCGGACGTGCGTACGAACTCGAATTCCTGTGCGGCCCAATCGGTTTTGCCCTGTTCGGCGAGCAAGGCCGAGATGGCCTCGCGCAACTCGAGCAGGACCTCGACGTCCAGTGCGGCGTAGTTGAGCCACGCGGGCGGCAACGGCCGTTTGGACCAGTCCGCGGCGCCGTGCCCCTTGGCCAGCCCCAGGCCCAGCATCCGCTGCACCATCGCAGCCAGGTTGACCCGGTCGAGTCCGGCCAGCCGGCCGGCCAGCTCGGTGTCGTAGAGGCTGGGCGGGTGCATGCCGACCTCGCCCAGACACGGCAGATCCTGGTCCGCGGCGTGCAGGATCCACTCGTCGGTGCCCAGCACTTCGGCCACCGGTGCGAGCACGGTCAGCGGATCACCGCCGTGGCTGACCGGGTCGATCAGCACGGTGCCCGCGCCGGCCCGGCGGATCTGGATCAGGTAGGCCCGGTTGGAGTAGCGAAAGCCCGACGCGCGCTCGGCATCCACCGCGAACGGGCCGGTTCCCGACGCGAGGCGGTCGGCCGCTGCCGCGATCTCTCGGGTGTACACCGACAGCACTGGTACCCCGTCGGCGGGCTCGAGTAGTGGGAGGGGCTCCGGTTCGGGTGCGGCCTCCTCGCTGGCGGGGGAGACCTTGTCGTCGGTCTGGCTCATGGTCAGGCGCGCGACCGTGAACCGAGGTCGGTCACCCCCACCGGCGGCAGGCCCGCGGCATGTTCGAGCACCTCGCAGAATGCCTGCACGTGCACCCCCAGATCCGGCGTGGTGGCCGTCCAGGATGCCCGCAGTTCCAGCTGGTGCGCGCGGGGTGGCCCGGAGATGTCGCCGTAGCGCACCGACGTGGTGGCGGTAACGGTGCCGCCGAGGGCCGTGACGTGCTCGGAGCGTGCCTCGAGCGCGTCGACCAGCCAGCTCCAGGCGACCTCGGGCAGCAGCGGGTCGACGGCTTCGGTGGAATCCAGATCGGCCTGGATGTAGGCCACCAGTCGCATGGTGCCGTCCCAGGCCTCCGAGCCGTCGGGGTCGTGCAGCAGGATCAGCCGGCCGAACGCATCGCCGTCGGACTGCTCGGGCACCACGGCGAGATCGGAGGCCAGCTCGGGGTGTTTGACCTCGGCGCCGATCGCATAACTGAAGGGCGCCAGCCGCTGCGGCGGGCGGATCGGCCCGAGTTCGATCTCCGGCCGGACCGTCGCGGCGTTCATCGCCTCCACAGCATCGTGGAATTCGGCCGGCTCGGCGGAGGTCACGAATCGACGCTAGCCCCATCTGAGCAGCCACGGGCGCAGGCGCGCCGTTTTTTGGCCCGGGTGCCGGTGATGGCAGCATGGACGCCGATGAACGTGCCCCAGGACGTCCCCCAGGACGCGCGCCCGAACACCCGTCGTGACCTGCCCGACTCGCCGTACCTGGCCGCCGCGGCCGGCCGCGTGCCCGCCCGGACGCCGGTGTGGTTCATGCGGCAGGCGGGTCGCAGCCTGCCCGAGTACCGCGCGTTGCGCGCCAACCACCGCATGCTCGACGCCTGCTTCGATGCCGAACTGGTCTGCGAGATCACCCTGCAGCCGATCCGGCGCCATCACCTGGACGCGGCGATCCTGTTCTCCGACATCGTGGTGCCGCTGCGGGGCGCGGGCATCGACCTGGACATCGTGCCCGACGTCGGCCCGGTGATCGCCTCGCCGATCCGGACCGCGGCCGACGTCGCCCGTATCGGCGTGCTGGATCGGGCGGCGGTACAGCCCGTGTCCCAGGCGGTGTCCCTGCTGGTCGGCGCCCTGGGGGAGGTGCCGCTGATCGGGTTCGCCGGCGCGCCGTTCACCCTGGCGTCCTATCTGGTCGAGGGCGGCCCGAGCAAGCATCACGAGCGCACGAAGGCGATGATGCTGGCCGATCCGTCGACGTGGCACGCGCTGATGACCGCGTTGACCGATATCACCATTGCGTTCCTGCGCCTGCAGGTGGACGCCGGAGTGGACGCGATCCAGGTGTTCGACTCCTGGGCGGGCACTCTGTCCCTGACCGATTACCGCGAGCTGGTGCTGCCGCATTCGACGCGGGTGTTCGAGGCGATGGCCGGCGCCGGCATTCCCATGACCCATTTCGGGGTGGGTACCGCGGAGCTGCTCGGGGCCATGGGCGAGGCAGGCGCCACCGTCGTCGGGGTGGACTGGCGTACGACGCTGTCGGATGCCGCCACCCGCATCCGCCCGGGTACGGCCCTGCAGGGCAACCTCGATCCCGTCGTGCTGATGGCCGGCTGGGACATCGTGGAAGCCCGGGCGCGGGCCGTCGTCGAGGACGGTCGGGCCGCCGTCGCCGCGGGTGCGGCCGGGCACATCTTCAACCTCGGCCATGGGGTGATGCCGGCCACCGATCCGGGAGTGCTGACCGATCTGGTGGCGCTGGTGCACTCCCTGTGAGCGACGCAGCCCGCGAGGGACGAGCGGGCGGAGGAGCCGCAGCGTGAGCCCTGTGACGGCCCCGTATTGCGCGAAGCGCTCCCTATGAGTACGACCTATTGCATTGTCGGGGGCGGTGTTTCGGGCTTGGTGGCGGCCTACCGGCTGCGCTGCGCAGTCGGTCCCGACGCCACCATCACCGTGTTCGACCCGGCTGACCGGCTCGGCGGGCTCTTGCGGACCGAGCGGGTCGGCGGGCAGTCGATGGACATCGGCGCCGAAGCGTTCGTGGCCCGCCGGCCCGAGATGCCCGCACTGCTCGCGGACCTCGGCCTGGCCGGGCGGCGGATCTCTCCGGCGGGCACCCGCCCGCTGATCTACGCCGACGCGCGGCTGCATCCGCTGCCAGCCGGGACCGTCAACGGCATCCCCAGCGCCGCCGCCGCGATGACGGATCTGGTGGACGCGGAGACGCTGGCGCGCATGGGCGCCGAACCGTCGCGCCCGCTGTCCTGGCACGCCGGGGCCGACCCCTCGGTCGGCGACTTGGTCGGGGACCGGTTCGGCGCGCAGGTGGTGGCCCGCTCGGTGGATCCGCTGCTCTCGGGGGTGTACGCCGGTACGGCCGCCGGCATCGGCCTGCGTTCGGCGGTGCCGACGGTGGCGGCAGCCCTGGACCGGGGCGCGCCGAACCTGACCGAGGCGGTGCGGGCGGTGTTGCCGCCGGGTCCCGCCGGTCCGGTGTTCGGGGCGGTCGACGGCGGCTACCAGGTGATGCTGGACGCGCTGGTGGCCCAGAGCGGGCTGCGCTGGCAGGGCACCGCGGTGGTGGAGCTCCTGCGCGACGGCGGCGGCTGGAACGTCTACGACGACGAAGGCACCTGCTGGCCCGCCGACGGGGTGATCCTTGCGCTGCCCGCGCCGCGGCTGGCCGCGTTGATGGCCGGGCCGGCGCCGCGCACCGCGGCCGCCGCGGGGCGCATCGAGGTGGCCTCGTCGGTGGTGGTGGCGCTGGCGGTGCCCGGCGGGACGCCGCTGCCCCAGAACTCCGGGGTCCTGGTGGCCACCGGAGAACGGTTGCACGCCAAGGCGATCACGCTGTCCGGGCGCAAGTGGGGGTCGCGGGGTAATGCGGAGCTGCTGCGGTTGTCGTTCGGCCGGTCCGGCGACACGATCGCGCGCGATACCTCCGACGACACGCTCCTGGCCTGGTCGCTGGAAGACCTGCGCACGGTCTTCGGCATCGACGTCGAGCCGCTGGACGTCCGGGTGCACCGCTGGCTGGACGCCATGCCGCAGTACGCACCCGGGCACGCCGGCCTGGTCGCCGAACTGCGGGCCGGGCTGCCGCCGGGTCTGGCGGTGGCGGGCAACCATCTCGACGGCATCGGGGTGCCGGCCTGCGTGTCGGCGGCCGGACTGGCCGTGCAGGCGCTATCGGGCGTCGTGGGACGATAGGAACATGGCCAAGCTGGACTACGACAAACTCAACTCCACCACCCGCTACATGATGATCTCGGCGTTCGCGGTGAACCCGGGCGAGTTGGATGACGACCGTTCCGATGTGATCGACGACGTCGCCACCTTCTTCAAACAGCAGGAGGAGAAGGGCGTCGTGCTGCGAGGTCTCTACGACGTGGCGGGCCTGCGCGCCGACGCGGACTACATGACCTGGAACCACGCCGAGCGCATCGAGGACCTGCAGGCCGCCTACGCCGGTTTCCGCCGCACCCGGCTGGGCCGGCTGTCCGAGCCGGTGTGGAGCGCCGCCGCTCTGCATCGGCCCGCCGAGTTCAACAAGAGTCACGTGCCCGCATTCATCGCCGGCGAGCCCGCCGGTGACTATGTGTGCGTGTATCCGTTCGTGCGGTCCCTGGAGTGGTACCTGCTGCCGGACGACGAGCGGCGACACCTGCTCGTCGAGCACGGTATGGCCGGTCGTGAGTACGCCGATGTCCGGGCCAACACCGTGCCCGCCTTCGCGCTGGGTGATTACGAGTGGATCCTGGCCTTCGAGGGACCCGATCTGGGCCGCATCGTCGAGCTGATGTGGAAGCTGCGCTACACCGGCGCCCGCCGGCACGCCCGCGAGGAGACCCCGTTCTTCACCGGGCCGCGCCGCAGCGTCGAGGATCTGATCGCCGCGCTGCCGTAACCCCGCTGGTGGTCCCGGTTCGGCCGTCGAACGTGGGGGATATGGATGACAAGCGTTGGGTTCGGGTGCATATCCCCCACGTTCGATGTGTCGTTACCGGTGCCAACAGGGGGCTTCGGTGCTGGTGCGGAATCGGTGACTAAGAACTTAGGAGCTGGGTTCCAGCTTCAAGCAAATCGAATTGATGCAGTACCGCTGATCCGTCGGGGTCGGATAACCCTCGCCGGAGAACACGTGGCCCAGATGGCTGTGGCAGCTGGCGCACAGCACCTCGACCCGGCGCATGCCGTGCGTGTCGTCGGGCCGCAGCAGGACCGCTTCGGACTGGCTCGGGTTGAAGAACGACGGCCATCCGCAGTGCGAGTCGAATTTCTCTGTGCTGCGGAACAATTCGGCTCCGCAGGCGCGGCAGTTGTAGACACCTTCGGTGCGCGTGTCGGTGTATTCGCCGATGCCGGGGCGTTCCGTGCCGGCGCGGCGCAGGACCGCGAATTCCTCCGGGGTCAGCTTCGACCGCCATTCGTCATCGGTCAGCTGCACCTTGGCCGGGGGTAGCTCCCGTTGGCTGCGGGTCGTCATCAGCACACGCTAGCGCGGTCGGGCGACGGCGTCATCCAGGGCGGGTCGATTCCTTCGGCGAGGCGATCATCCGAGCGGGCGTCGAGGTAACGGAAGAACAGCACGCAGAACACCACGATCAGGATCAGCGACCAGCCGTAGGTGATCTTCATGTACTCGAGGAAACGTCCGGTGGTCGGCCAGCGCCACATCAGCCAGCGGTCCATCGTCAGGAAGCCGTAGGTGGCCAGCCAGGCCGGCCAGTTGCGCAGTACCGAATTCGGCAGCACCACCGTCATGAGGAACGGGAACAGCATCATCGAGTAGTAGCCCTGCGCCAGGGACATCACCAGCCACGACGTCACCAGCAGCACGCCCGCCGACGTCAGCACCCAGAACCGCTGGTCGCGCTCGCGGTAGTACCGGTACAGCAGCCACAGACTGCCCGCCGCGAGCGCCATGAACAGCACCCGCAGCGCCATGATCAGCCACAGCGGCAGGCCGTAGTAGGTGCCGTTGCCCTGGATGGAGGAGTTGAAGTAGTCCCGGGTGCCCAGGATGTAGGGCAGCGTGTTGTGCACGAAGCTGCCGGCGTCGGAGACCAGCGGCCAGGCCGCGGCGTTGAAGGCGATCGGCACCGCGAACGCGGCGGCCAGCGTGCGCCACTGCCGATTGAGCAGCGGGATCAGCAGCAGCACCCCGAGCACCGGTTTGACCACCAGCGACAGCCCGATCGCGATACCGGCCCACCACTGATGGCCGACCTTGCCCGACAGCAGGAACTGCAGGAATACCACCTCGGCGAGCAGGATGCAGCCGTTGATATTGGTGAAAACCAGTGTGTTGGTGACGGATTCGGTGACGAACATGGCCGCCAGCACGGCGGGCAGGGCCACCGAGGTCAGCGCGAACCCGAACATGCGCACCAGCAGGCAGGCGGCGGCGATGATCGCCACGGTGTTCAGGGCGACGAACCAGTTGTGCGAGGCGAAGATGGAGTCGATGTAGCCGAACGGCGCCATCAGCAGGGTGCCGCCCGGTGGGTACAGGTAGTGCGGGTCGACGTAGTCCAGGTGCTCGTTGTAGATGTCGACGCCGGCGCGGAAGTTGCGGACCGCGCGGTACACCGGGGCCCAGTCGTCGGTGATATAGCCGTTGCTGGTGAGCACCCAACTGCGGTGGATGATCGACATGATGGCGATCGGCCACAGCGCTACACGGAACACCTCGGCGGTGGTCATGGGGGCGGATCGGGGCCGGAGGGCGCGAAGGACAGCCGTCACGCCGGAACCGTACCCCGTGGACCAGAGTGCATGGCTCAGGCGGGGCAGTACGTGTCCGTCTCCGGCGTCTTGCCGGAGTCGATGTAGGAGATCAACGGGGCCAGCGCACAGCTCGAGTAGATCGAGGCGCCGTGTCCGATGCCCTGCCAGATGACCCGTTTGCTGGCCGCGCCCGCGTTGATGACGGTGGCCGCGGTGGCCGCCACGCCCTCGTTGCCGGCGATGGGATCGTTCTGCACGCCCATCAACAGCACGCCAACCTTGAGGTTCTTCGGGTCCTGCGGCGCGGTGCCGCTGGGCCAGTTCAGGCACTTGACCAGGTTGAGGGCGGCGACGGTGCCGAATTGCGGGTAGGTCTTGTTCCAGGCGACGACGAGTTCGCGGACACGGTCGGGGGTCGGCCGGTTGAGCGCGTCGCTGCACCGGTTGATGAACTGGCCGTCGGCTTCGCGCAGCGACTCCGACTGCGTGACGAGGTCCATGATCGGTCCACTGTCGCCGGAGCGGGCCGACGCCAGGATCTGGGCCAGCCGGTTGGTGCTGGCCACCCGGTCGCCGACGGGGAAGCCCAGGGCGGTGATCAGTCCGTTGGCCAGGGCGGCCACCGAGGCGCCCCCGGGGCCACGGCCGGCCCGTGCATCGGCCAGCAGGGCGTTCACCGCGCCCTTGGGGTCCGGCCCGAGCGGGCAATTGGTCGCCGCGCACTGGGTGGCGAACGCGTCGAGCGCGGCCTGCTGGCCCTTGGCCTGTTGATCGGCGGCCATCTCGGCGCCGACGCCGTACGGGATGGGGGAGTCGAGCACCAGCCGGGCGACCTTGTCCGGATGCGAGCCCGCGAACGCCATCGCCACCTGGGCGCCGTTGCCGATGCCCAGCACGGCCAGCCGCGGCACATCCCAGCTGCTGCGCAGGCGCTCGAGGTCTTCGGCGGCGCGCGCGTTGTCGTAGGCCGAATCGCCGGGCGCCAGCGCGTCGGTGCAACTGGTGGTGGCGGTCAGGGTGATGGCGCCCAGACTGGCCACCGGGTCGTCGCCCGACTCGAACTGCGCCTGGTTGGCCATCTCCTGCCGGTCGAACAGGTCGCGGCAGTCCACGGCGCTGGAGCGGCCCATGCCGCGCCGGTCGACGGCCACGATGGGCCGGGCCTCGAGCACATCGCCGCCGGAACGGGACAACCACTGCGGCAGCTGAACCGACGTCGGGACGTCCGAGCCGGTGGTGACCACCAGCGGACCGGCGTCGGCCGGGGTTGCAGCCGTCTTGGCGCGGACGACACCGATCGACACGGTTCCGCTGGCGCCGCCGATCGGGTCGAGGTCGGCGTCGTAGGTGGCGCAGTCCAGCATGACGCCGGCCGGCGCGGGCACCCCGGCGTCGCCGAAGACCTGCGTGGTGCACGGGCTCCAGGCCAGGTCTTTCTTGGGCGCCGCGATCTCCGGCGGTCCGTCGGGCGGTGCGGTCGTCGGGGTGGGTCCCGACCCGCCCGGGTGCCCGGAGTCGGATGCGTAGCGCGGGTTCGCGCCCAACAGCGGCACGCAACCCGACAGCAGGGCGGTGGCCGCGACCAGAGTCGCCACGAACGGGAGGGACCGTTTCACGCAGACCACAGTAGCGAGCGAGGGCGAATGCTCACCCGCGCACGTAGCGCGTGTACAGATAGCCGGCCTCGTCGGCCAGCAGGTGCGCGCGCCGCATCTCGGTCTGCACCTGGCCCGCGCCGGTCGCGATCCGGCGCGCCTGCCCGCCCACCAGCACCGGCGCCACCGTCAGGCACAGCTCGTCGAGCAGGCCGGCGTCGATGAAGGTGGAATGCAAGCTGGGGCCGCCCTCGGTGAGCACCCGGCGCAGTCCGCGGTCGGCCAGCACATTCAGCACGGTCGCGATGTCCACGCCGCCGGTGTCCGTCGCCGAACATGCCAGCACCTCGGCCGCCGGACCGAGTCGCTCGCCGGCGTCGGCCACCGCGGCCGCCGCGGTCAGCACGAGCGGAGGGACCTCGGTGTGGGTGAACACCTTCATGGTGCGGTCGAGGAGGCCGGACTGGGTGACGATCGCGATCGGCGGGACCTCCGACTGTCCGCGGTCGCGGCGGGCCTGACGGGCCGCGGCGGACATCTGGGCTCCGCCGTAGTTCTCGACGCGAACGGTGCCTGCGCCGACGACGATCACGTCGGCCAGTTCGCGCATCAGGCCGAACAGCGCCTTGTCGCCGGGTCCGGCCAGGCCGCCGGACTTCCCGTCGGCGGTCGCGCCGCCGTCGAGGCTGTTGATGAAGTTGGAGCGCACCCAGCACCGGGTCAGGTCGTTGGGGTACGCGTAGAGCTCCGGCAACCGGGATTCGGCCACGGTCTCGGCGGTGGCGAGCAGTGTGAGTTGTGTCCCAGCGTCGGCTTGGCCCATGAGTTCGATTGCAACACGTCGCTACAGTTCTGCGCATGCAACGTCTCGTGGACCGTCACCCGACGGTGTCGCCCGAGCGGCTGATTGCCCAGCTCGTGCCGCCGCCGACGTTCGCCGACGTCAGTTTCGACAACTACCGGCCCGACCGGGGCGAGCCCACCCAGGGCGCGGCGGTGGAGTTCTGCCGGCGGTTCTGCGACGACGCGGTCAGGCGCAAGCAGGGCAAGCGCAAGATGTTCGGCAAGCGAGAGACGCTGCCGGGGGTCGGGCTCTACCTGGACGGCGGGTTCGGGGTGGGTAAGACGCACCTGTTGGCGTCGACCTACTACACGTTGGCGACCGCCGGTGCCGGGCCGGCGGCGTTCGCGACGTTCGGCGAGCTGACCCAGCTGGCAGGTGTGTTCGGGTTCACCGAGTGCATCGACCTGCTGGCCGAATACGTGGTGGTGTGTATCGACGAGTTCGAGCTCGACGACCCGGGCAACACCACGCTGGTCTCGCGGCTGCTGTCGGCGCTGGTCGAGCGGGGCGTGTCGGTCGCGGCCACGTCGAACACGCTGCCCGAACAACTCGGTGAGGGCCGGTTCGCGGCGCAGGACTTCCTGCGCGAGATCAACACGCTCGCAACGATTTTCACCACGGTAAGGATCGAGGGGCCGGACTACCGGCACCGCGGGTTGCCACCGGCGCCCGAGCCGATGACCGACGAGCAGGTGACGGCGGCGGCCGCGGCCGTGCCCGGAGCCACCCTCGACAACTTCGACGAGCTGTGCGCGCACCTGGCCACGATGCATCCGTCGCGGTACCTGACGCTGATCGAGGGTGTGCGCGAGGTGTTCCTGACCGGAGTGCACGCCCTGGATGATCAGGCGGTCGCGCTGCGGCTGGTGTCGCTGACCGATCGGCTCTACGACGCGGGCGTGCCGGTGGTGGCGTCGGGGGACAAGCTCGACACCGTGTTCGCCGAGGAGATGCTCGCCGGCGGCTACCGCAAGAAGTACTTGCGGGCGACCTCACGGTTGTTGGCGTTGACCGCCGCCGGTATCGACGCGGGTCACCGCGTCATCACGTAGTCGTTCTCCAGGGTGTCGCCGAGCCGGAACGTCTTGGTGCCGCTGATCGTGAAGCCGTGCTTGCGGTAGAACCGCTGGGCGCGTTCGTTCTGCTGGTTGACCCCGAGCCACAGCGTGCCGGTGCCGCGGTCCCGGGTGTCGTCGATGGCCGCGCGCATCAACGCGGCCGCGACCGGGCCACCGTGCGCGTCGGGTGCGACGTAGATCTTGGACAATTCGGTCACCGGGCCGTCCGGCAGCGCCGCGCGCACGTCGGCGTCGGTCGGTCTGGCGTAAATCAGTATGGCGTAGCCCAGGATTCGGGTTCCCTGGCGCGCGACGAACACTGCTCGGTCCGCATCGGCGAGGTATTCGGCGAACCGTGCGGCGGACAGGTTCTCCGCCACGAACGCGGCGATGTCCTCGGCGGTGGACGTCGGCGGGCAGGCCAGTGGGAAGGTCGCGGCAGCGACGGCGGCCAGCTCTGGCAGATCGGCGGGAGCGGCCGGGCTGACGACTACAGGTTCCACTGGGCCAGGTGGATCCCGGTCTTCTTGTTGATGAGCACCACGTGCGACACCAGGTCGCGGTAGCAGTCCCAGAACACCGCGCCCGCCACCGTCGCTCCGGGTGTCGCGTTGGCCAGCGCGGCGTTCAGGTCGGCGGGGTCGTCGGTGGCGCGGGGCTCGTAGGCATCGCCGGTGGGTGTCACCCCGCGGAACTGGAAGGTGCCGGGAATGGCGCCCGGTGTCGGCGCGCTGACCGCGTGGACGACGACGTTGGCGCGCCAGACCTGCTCGCGCGGCGGGCGGGGCGGGTAGCCCCAGCCGGGCGGGATCTCCGAGGGCGTCACGCTGACGACGGTGACGTCCGCGATCACGTTGCCGTCGTGGATGCGCAGTGTGTCACCGGGGCGGCCGATGGGTGTTTCGACCGTGGTCTGGGCCGGGGCCGCGTTGGCCGGTGGGGTGGCCAGGGCCAGCATCGGGAGGACCGCGATCAGGATCATCAGCCAACGGCGCATGTTCGCATGATGGCACATCGGGGCTCGGCGGTTCGACGGGTTGCCGGTGTCAGGAGGGGATCAGGGTGCGCGTGGTGCGCAGGCGGCTGCGGCTGATCTGGCGGGCTACAGCGACGATCACGCCGAGCTGAACCAGCCCAGTCAGGACGACCGGCCAGAGCAGTCCGGAGACGACGGCATAGGTCGTGCGATGTGGGACGGGCTGGCGCTGGGAGAAATGATCGGCCGCGTCGACTGCCAGCGTGGTGCAGACCAGCCCGCAGGCCAGATACAGAACGGCCATCATGGTGGTTGACATCGTTGTCATCACTTCCTCAATGCCGGGCGAACTCCATTGTTCACCTGTATCCATGCATTCTGGCAACAAACACACGCTTGGCTGTGAAATTGTTATCTGTGACACAGCAGTAGTCAAATCCGGGCAGAAATGGTGCTCCGACCGCGCCCTCACGTTGGTTCGCCGTTGTGCCGCAATCTTCGCGGTGTGGTAGCCGGGCAAATCCTGCAGGCCCGGTCACTCCTCGTCCGAGCTCGCCGTCCCAAACTGTCCGCGAACACGCTCCGGAGTGTCGCCGCCGGGCGGGGTCGGGGTTGTCCCCGGTGCTGATCCGGGCGGCGTTCTTGGGGCGGAATCACGCCCGTCGCGCACGGTGGCACGGCCGGTGGGTGACGTTCGGGCAGCAATCCTCGGCGAGCCTCTGCTTCTGGGCGTAATCCATCGAGGGGTTGTTGTCCCAGGCGGCCAGAACACAGTTCGTGAACGCCTGACCCGGCGGCTGTTTGGGTCTGCCGTACCGGGTGCCGCCAATGCGGTGGCGGCGATCATCACGGCACCGGGTGCTCCAATCGGTCGCCATCCCGCACCGGTGTGGCTGAGAGTCCGGATGGCTGCCTACTTCGGCAGCGGTCACGAAAAGCGCTGATCCAGAGGGTATTTCGTGGAGTTCGGCTATTGGACCGCGTGGGTGTCCACCCCGGGCGGCTGGACCGCCGTCGGTGCTGGCGCCAGGGGAGCGGACGCGCTCCAGGTGCGCCCGTCGGGGAATTGACACGACGCCGTTCCCTGGGCGGTGGTGGCGAACGTCCCGCCGAGGGATTTGCAGCAGCTTGCGCGGGCGACCTTGTCGGATCCGGAGCGCCCGCGTTCGCGACGCAGACGTCCATCTGGGCCAACTCGACCGGTTTGCTCGGCTCGGCGCCTGCGGGCGCCACGGGCGGTTTCCCTTCCTGGGGAAGTCCGCTCTGGTGGTGTCGATGTAGTGCGTATGTGGTGCCAGCCCTTATTGGCTGGGCTATTTGACTACTCTGACCTGCACAAACAATGGTGCGCGATACTGGGATTGAACCAGTGACCTCTTCCGTGTCAGGGAAGCGCTCTCCCGCTGAGCTAATCGCGCGGGGGTCGAACTTTTGGAGGTGGAGACGGGAATCGAACCCGTGTGCACGGCTTTGCAGGCCGTTGCCTCACCACTCGGCCACTCCACCGCTGGGGTTGATGCGAATCGCACCTTCGAGCGGATGACGGGATTCGAACCCGCGA